>SKEB01000809.1_pt1 | contig 18376 bp, 19 predicted proteins | sample 4826561 | NCBI WGS metagenome assembly SKEB01 (sample SAMN11008820, study PRJNA524170) | human gut metagenome | biome: Human fecal sample; material: Feces; isolation source: fecal sample from pouch patient p17 | host: Homo sapiens | place: Israel: Tel-Aviv | collected 2016-03-29
TTTGCCAACGCAGCCACGCACCACGATACGTGATGCCTTCCTTACGCGCGTACTGACTTAATTTCATGTAACTTAGTATAACAGAAAACACATGGAATGGGATAGAATAAGAAAATAGTTACAACACTTCCTTTTCGTATTCCGGAGCGTCTGTGTCACAACATTCAAAACGCCGCAACGCATGTTGATGATCCTCTGTGCATTCACGCTCGGCTACTATGGTGAGACTCGGCATGTCGCTTTGCTTCTTCAGCATGACGGGCACGGAGTCTTGCGGACATTCTGGACAACTGCGCCCATTTCCTATCAGTCTCCGTGCATTCAGAGCAAGATGCGGGAGGCGTATAAGCGACCATCGGTCGAACGAAGCTTATCTGCGTTCTCATTCCCACCATCTCATTTCATTGCAGTATTGCTATCAGTCAAGCACAACCAGCAGAGAATACCAAATCCAACATGCTCATGCCCAACCAAGGAACACAGCTGCTGATCCTGCTTGGCGTCTCCACTTTGACTATGATCGGCGGGGCCATCATCCTAATAAGCAACAACCACCGGTAAACGGGAGTCGTATTGATGCAAGAAGGCCGTTGCGCACTGATTCACATTTCACTGCGCAAAGGCCTTCTGTTTTCCGCTGCAACGGCAACTACCTGTACAGATATTTGCCTTCGTCTATCTTGCGGGCGATGTCCTGCAACTCCGAGGCGAGCCTGCGATCCTCCTCGGAGCCCGAATTCAGTTTATGCGCCTTGCGGTCCAAACGATATTCGTTACCGAAATACGCGCTTATGCCAAGGACCAGCACCGCTATGATCACCCAAATCATGGTTTCTTCGTCACCCCAAACCCGAACAAAGCCATGCAGGCACGAAGCTGATCGGCGGTGCCGTACTTGCCGATGTTATGGCATGAATCACGGGTAGGTACCCAGTGGTCGTAACACTGGTTGCCCACATAAAAATAACACCGCTTGAACGGGGTGGCTTCAACAGCGCTAGCCGGTGCAGCGACAACCGCACCCATACCGAAGAGTGCTGTCAATGGGCATATAGGAACAAAAGTTATTGATTTAGATGCCGGTTTGGCTTTGCGGCAGTAAGCGTGTCTGCCTGTTGCGGATGTCGGCGGGTATCCGCTCGCGTGTTTTCGGGTGCAATTTGTCCTATGAGAACGCGTTCGAAGCAAGCGAAGAAATGCCCCGTCTGCCGGTCGTCGATGCGCAAGAACGGACACGATCGGATGGGACGGCAACGGTGGCAGTGCGACCGGTGCCGGCTGACCGCGGGCACGCGCAACGACGCCAGGCGCAGACGGTCCCAGCTCGATGAGTTCCTGGACTGGCTGCTCGAGGCCTCTCCACAGCGCAGGCGCACGGGGAGCCCGCGCAATTTCAGAAGACGCGTGGACTGGTGCTGGGACCTGTGCCCGCGCATCCGCCCGGACGGTGTGGTGCATCACACGGTCATGGCCGACGGCACCTACATGAACGGCTGGTGCCTGCTGGTCGCGATCGACGGCGAGGACGGCGAGGTGCTCGCATGGCAATGGTGCGACCGCGAGAGCACGGCCGCCTACAAGGCGCTGTTCGAACGGATCGCCCCTCCCGACGTGCTCATCTGCGACGGCATGAAAGGCATCGGCAAGGCCTGCGCCGAGGTCTGGCCGGGCACGCGCGTCCAACGCTGCCTCATCCACGTGCAGCGCGACACGAGGGCCGACCTGACCTGCAAACCCAGATTGCAGGCCGGACGGGAGCTCAAGAGGCTCTCCGACATGCTCACCCGCATCCGAGAACCTGAGGACGCGGTCAAATGGGGCGAGGCGCTCAACGCGTGGCACGAACGCTGGAAGACGATGCTGGCCGAACGCACCTTCGCCAGGGACAATCCCGACGACCCACGCGCGGCCAAAAGCAAAAGCGGGTGGTGGTGGACCCACCTGCCGTTGAGGACCGCCTATTTCAGGCTCGAACGCCTCTTCCGCGACGGCACCCTGTTCTGCTTCCTCGACCCCGAACTCAACGAACGCGGGCCCGTCGCCCGAGACAGCAACCGGCTCGAGGGAGGCGTCAACGCCAAACTCAAGCTCATGCTCCTCAACCACCGCGGGCTCCCACCGGAACACATGAGACGCGCCTGCGAATGGCACTGCTACATGAAAAGCGCCGTCCCCGACCCCACCCGGATCCTCAAGGAACACGACCGGCGCACCCGACCACGAACGGACCGGAACACCGAGCCCGACATGCTCCAGCCAACCCTCGGAACAGGCAGCGACTGGAACGAATTCCACACCAGCACACGCTACCCAAACGCAACCGAATGAAGGTCTAAATCAATAACTTTTGTTCCTATATACCCTAATTTTGGTCATATAAAATACCCCCAGAGTTGATTTCCAACTCTGGGGGTACACGTCACTTCTGGTTTGTTTTTATTTTTCCATTAAACTGTTTATCAATTCAAGTGTGGGTGTTGTTTGCATTAGTTTAGGAACATTAGCAGTTATCCATTCAATATCTTTATTCCACCATGCCAGATTTTCTAATGCTTGAATAACTTCCGGTTCAAATCTTGGTCCGATGAGTTGAATTGGATTGCCACCGACAATTGTATATGGAGCGACGTCTTTTGTTACAACACTATTTGCTCCGATAATGGCACCGTCACCTATTTTTACGCCTGGTAGGACGGTCACATTTTGCCCAAACCACACGTCATTTCCGACTACAGTATCACCTTTCAACGGCAAATCAGTCAGTTCAGGAGTGTATTGTTGCCAATCGCCACCTAAAATATTAAATGGATAAGTCGAAATACCTTTCATTACGTGGTTGGCACCGTTCATGATAAATTCAATGCCACTGGCGATAGAACAAAATTTACCGATGATTAATTTGTCGCCTAGAAATTCATAGTGATGGGTAACGTGTTTCTCAAAATCGGTGGGATTTACTGGGTCATCATAATAGGTGTAGTCCCCAATTTCAATATTGGGACTTTTGATCACGTTCTTGATAAAGACAACCTCTTTGATGGCTGAGTTAGGATAGATTGCATTTGCGTCAGGTATAGTCATGTTAGTACCTCCGAATTGAGTTATTTAATTTTAATTATAGTCTAGAAGATTGGGTGACGAATTGTCAAACCAAGTGCAACGGTTTCTCAAAAAATACCTCATATGGGGTTTCATAATTTAACACTTTTCGAGGACGGCGATTCAGCTGATGTTGGCAGAAACTGACGTCCTTAAACGCATCCGCGAACCGCACCGCCGTACCCAACCGCAACGTCGCCACGGAACGCCCCCCAGCCTCCAGATTGGACACATCATGAGCCGTCCAACCCACACGCGCACCAAGCTGGGATTGCGACAACCCCACATCCCTGCGCAACACACTCAAACGGTCGCCCTGCTCACGCCGTTCACCCACAGAAGGCACCTGCCGATCTCTTCGTCCTGCCATGACCTTCCTTTCTTCCATACACCAATTACTATACTACAAGTAAGAAAATGCACGGCGATAACCATTCCTCCGTCAGCTCCTTCTGCGAAAAAGACCCAGACGGAACTTCGGCTCTGCCAATCTTGCGCGAGACGCGACTAGAATGCCAATAACCTCATTCCACCAGACACGGAAAGACCCATATGAACGGAGCAACCTGCATGCTTTCCCCAAGCGACGACGAGACCACTTGCCAAACCATCGAACGCGCATATCAGGCGCATAAGCCCGGCCCCTCCAAGGACTTCACTCGTGATGACGCCCAGCGGGTGGCGCTGATCCATCTGCTCATCACACAAATTGACGCGGACACGGAACCATACAAGACCGCAGTACGCAACACGCTAACCAACAAGGACGCAGAATATACAAACGCTCTGATTGCGTTCATCGACGATACGTTAAGCGACCGTTACAAGCTAGTTTGTTCTAGTTTGCATGCGCTGATTGCTCAGTGCAGCTCCAAGCCTCACACGCCTTGGCGGGCGTTGCTTGGTTCGCGTTTCACTGGGGTCTGCGCGGCCGGTGCATGCCGGTCGTGTCTTACGTCCCCTCCGCGCGCGTTTAGCGTCTCCGGGGCACTCCCGGCGACGTTGATGTTGATGGCCGCGTTCAGGTCGCGGTCGATGCTCAGCCCGCAGGCATCGCAGACATAGGTGCGTTCGTTGAGGGACAGTTTGGCTTTCACTGTCCCGCAGTTCGAGCACGTCTTGCTTGATGGATACCAACGGTTGACAACATGTAGTTTTGCGCCTGTGCGGGCGGTCTTGTACTCCAGTTGACGGCGCAGTTCACGGAAACCGCAGTCGCTTATAGCTTGGGCGAGGCTGTGGTTCCTGACCATGCCGGACACGTTCAGGTCCTCGATGCTGATATGACTGTAGGTCTTGGCGAGCATGGTGGTGAGCTTGTTCAACCCGTCACGCCGCTGGCTGGCGACATGCGCGTGCACGCGCTGCAAGTGCAGCTCCGCTTCCTTCCACCTGTTCGACCCCTCATTGCGGCGGCTGAGGGTCTTCTGTGCCTTGTTGAGCTTCCTGTGCGCACGCTTCAACAGGCGCGGATTGTCGAACACCGTGCCATCTGACAATGCGGCGAGGGTCTTGACACCCAGGTCCACGCCGACGCTCCCGCCCTTTGGTGGGCACGGCACCGGCTTGTCCTCACGTTCGACGGTCAGTGACGCATACCAGCGTCCCGCACGCCTGCCTACGCTCATGCGCACCACTTTCGCGGCCCCGACCCGCCGGGCGATGTCCTCCATGCAGTGCACACGGCCGATGCGCGGCAGTCTCAACGCTTTGGGGTCGTTGTCGATCAGACCGAAGCTGCCGGTCGTGTACGCGAACTTCAACATGCTGCGCCGTTTGCTTTTGAACCTCGGCCAGCCCATGCGCCCGCCTTTGCGCCTGCCGGTCTTCGAATCGAGAAAGTTCCTCAGCGCGGCCGACAATGATTCGAACGCGCTGTTGTACGCCTCCTTGCTGTATTCGGCCCACCACGGGGCGATCTCATTCTTTCACTCGTTCCACCACCGCCGCTGCGCGTACATCGACCAGTCGGCCTTCTCCCCTCGCGCCAACTGGGATTGGATGTGCGAGAGCATGGTGTTGTACGCGAAGCGCGCCGCACCCGCATGGCCTTCCAAGAGCCTTTTCTGCCGTGGCGTGGGGTCGAGCGCCACCTTCACCGCCTCATACACCGCGCATCGCCTCCAACGCGGCCTGCGCCCTGTGCTTGGCGGCACGCCTGCCATAGAGCCGCGCGCACAACGAGGTGAGCACCTCGGTCATGTCCCGCACCAGATCGTCATCCAACTCCGTGTCGTCCACGACGATGAGTCTACGGTTTTGCGCCTTCAACGCGCTTTCGACCAGTCCCGCGTTCATGCGCGCCAAACGGTCCCGGTGCTCCACAATCAAAGTGGTTACGGTCGGATCGGACAACAACCGGTTGAGCTTGCGCCGTTTGTCGTTCATACCCGAACCAGTCTCTGCGACAACCTCGGGAGCTTCCACGCCCATGCTGAGCGCGAACGCCTTGAGCCGATCGGCCTGCCGTCGCAAGTCGGCCTTCCGATCGGCCGACGAGACGCGCGCATAACATACGGTGCGCGACTGTTTGGCATCCGACGGTGCGGGTGTTTCATACTTGGGATCGTGAACGAGCCACATGCCGGACGGCGTGCGCTCGACAGGAACAGGCATCTTTCCGGTGCGGCACCACTTCCACACGGTCTGCGGGTGTAGGTGCTCAAGCTCAGCCCATTCCCTCACTAACATGCAGTATAGTATAGCATATTAAAATATATTAAAGCAAAACATTTTGGAAACAGCTAACAGCCCTCATGCGTACTCGCACCGGAAAACCGAAAACCAGCCGCGCCCACGGCACCGGCAGCACCGGCAGTTACGGGCCCGCGACCTGCGTCACCATCCAACCCGTTGACGACATCGACAAAGGGGAGATCCTGTACGAAACGGTCATTCCGGAATCCTGCACGCTGCCGAAAGAGAGCTTCTACTGGCATTTCGATGACAGCGAGGATGGGCGCGACGACGCCACCCGGGCGATTCTGCAAATCCCTGAGGTCAGGAAGCTTGTGGGTAGCACACCGGGTCTCGTCCTTGTCGTCCAGTACGGGTTCGTGTACGCCGGCGGCAGGTCTCAAAGAACTGTTCGATGAGGATTGGGACGACTGCTGACGCGGGTCGCCTGTAGTGCGTGTCGTTCCTGCCGTGATCCGGCATCCATGAAATACGGCAGGAACAACACGCTGCCAAACGCATATCCCGCGTGCCGTGGGCGTGTCCCGCGATTGTCGGCCCTATACTGTAATCAACCACACAAAACAGGTGGTCTTCACCTGACCCACCATAAGGAGCACGAATATGGGCGACCGACACCAGTACGCTTGCTGAACCGCACACGCGCGCGTCAATCCACAGAAAACATGTGGGAGAATCGTATTGAGCACAACCGCCATGACAGGGGACACAGGCCATGGCAAAGGAGACGAGAACAATGGAACAACCAACCAAGACGAAGAACACGATGAGCAAACGGGTCATCGCCATCATCATCACGGCCATCGCGGTGATCGCCATCGCCGCGGGCGTCGCACTGGCCGTACACCGACATCATGCGACCTCACAACTGGCGGAAGCGAAGACCGCATGCGCGCAAGCGGCCGACCGTCTGCGCGTGGCGCAAAACACATATAATGCGTTGATCAACGGCGACGCATACAAGTCGGCCGTGAAGATCACCGCCAAACAGGTCGAGGACAGCAAAGTCGTGACCACCCTGGCCAAGGACAGCGAGGACGAGGCCCCCAAGATGGTCGCGTGCAACGTGGACGACAAGACAGCGCTCGAACGCAACACGGGGCTGATCGACAAGAACACCACCTGGTACGAGACACACACCAAGACCATCGACACGGACGTGAAGAACGTCGTCAAAGCACGCGACGCGAAAATACTGAAGGACACGCAGGCCGCGTTGGTGAAGAAGATCGCCGACGCGAAGAAACTATACGATGCCTCCAAGGATAAGGTCAAGGACAACAAGACCCGCGACGCGTTGAAGAAGCAACTGGATGCGGCCGGCAAACTCAAGGACGGCAAGGACGTGAAGAAGATCAAGGACGCACAAACCGCGTTGGACAAGGCCATGAAAACCGTCAACGACAGCGTGAAAGCCAAGCAGGACGCCGACAAGAAAGCGGCCGAGGAGCAGGCCCGCAAGGAAGCCGAAGCCGCACAGGCCGCAGCTCAGGCGCAGGCGAACGCTCAGGCTCAGGCCCAACAGTCGTATACGGCGCCGCAACAGTCGTATACCCCCACGTATACGGCGCCTGCCACACCCCAGTACACGGCGCCTGCCGCGCCGCAGTACACGGCGCCGCAGCAGACGGCGCCTGTGCAGCCGGCGGCCCCGTCCAAACCCAGTACGGGCGGCAATTCCGGTGGCGGCCCCGTCAGCGGCGGACACGGATGCGGTTCGCTATGCACCAGCACAACCGATACATATGACCGCTAACGGTCTCTAGTTGGGCGGTAGGAGTGCCTTCTATCGCCCAACTACTATTCCATCAGTGAGGGAGGAGGGTTGTATCATGCAACCTTTGGAGCATGCAACGGCTAAAGGGGCCGCCACTCATAGGCATAAGCTGGCTATTATCGTTCTGATAGCAGCGGTTCTACTTGCTGGCGTTCTGGTCTGGTGGTGCGTTGATGCGCATCAAAACAATCGGTTGGCGGAAGCGAAAAGCATGTGCGCCGAGGCGAGTGAGGCACTGCGCGTCGCACAGAACAAGTACAACACATTGCATGACGGCAAGGCGGCGGAGGCGGCCAAGATCACCGACAGGCAGGTAGAGGACGCGAAGACTGTGGCAGCCCTTGCCGCCGCCTACAAGGAGGAAGCACCTGACCTGGCCGCATGCAACGTGCAGGGCGTGGACCGGCTGCGTGAGGCAAGGGAGCGCATTGACAAGAACGCGGCATGGTACGGCACGCACACCGCCTCCCTGTCGAAGGCCGTGGCCGCGGTCAACAAATCCCACGACGCCAAGACGTTGAAGGACGCCAAGGAGGCTCTGTCCAAGCAGCTCACCGCCGCGCAGAAGAATTACAAGGCGACGGACGGCAAAGTACAGGATGACAAGACCCGCAAGGATCTCAAGACCATGATCGACAAGGCTACCAAAACCCGCGACGGCAAGGACGTCAAGGCGATGAACTCGCAGGCCAAGCAGCTCAACACCCTCATGGGCAAGGTGGACGCGAGCGTGAAAGCCAAAACTGACGCGGACCGGAAAGCCGCCGAGGAACAGGCGCAACGCGAAGCGGCCGCGGCCGCGGCCGCAGCTCAGGCGCAGGCGAGCAGTCAGGCGCAACAGTCGTATACGCCCACATACACCGCGCCCGCCGCGCCGCAGTATACGGCGCCGCAACAAACCGCGCCGAAACCGGCGGCCCCGGCGGCGCCCAGCACGGGCGGCAATACTGGTGGTGGCCCCGTCAGCGGCGGACACGGCATGCCCGGCCATGGCGAAATCGTAGATTCATACGACCGCTAACGGTCTCTAGTTGGGAGGTAGGAATGTCTTCCCGCCATCCGACTATTGTTGTGCCTGCGAAAACAAGGGTCACTGTCAACAAGGAGTTGCCTGCGCAGGCGCCAGCGTACCGCGCTGCCGACACGCACAGCATGACGGTCTGTTAGGCTGACCTGAAAAAGCCCTGCACTCCCATGAACAGGAGGTGCGGGGCCTATCCTTTTTTTTCAGGGTTGTTCCTGATATGAGCATCGATCTGTCGGTGGTCACTCTTCAGCGGACCGACCCTCCAATTTCCGCACGCTTGTATGATGCTCGAATGTCTTCCGTTGTCGTTGCGCCATATCTTGCAACATGCGGAACCGTTCGTCACGGCCTTTGCCGGCTTTGATCAGTTCCGCATTCATGCTTTCCAGATTCGCAAGAATGAGGTTCTGGGTAACCGACGCATAATCCCGCATATTTCCCGCCAGTGTCGGGTTCGCAATCTGCCACTGTTGCGCGGTCTGACCAAATACGATGACGTTAAGCATATCCACTTCAGATGCATACCTGAACCCGACAGCTTTCTTGCTGATGTTCTTCGGTAAATCATCCTTGATAGCATCAGTGTTAACACGATGATTCAACGATGCGAACATTCGGTTGTTCTGCCATTCGATATTGAGACGGCTGGCTTCATCCTGCTTGAGACGCTTGTACTCCTGAAACACGTATAGACGAAACTCAGGACTGATCCATGCCGCGAAATCAAGCGCGATGTCCACATGTGCGAATGTGCCACTGCCGTACCGTCCTCGTTTGGTCTTGATACCGATGGCCCCTGTTGCCTTAATCCATTTCGTCGGTGTCATCGTGAACGAGTTCAATCCGGCCTGCTTTCTAAACCCGTCGAATTCGACGGGTTTAAAATTCGGGTTGTTCAAACCTTCCCAGATTCCCAGAAACTCGATGGTATTCCTGTTCCTCATCCAATTCCTGATAGCGTCAGACGGATCGCCATCTGCGGTGATCTTTTCACGTGCGAGGTCGGTGAGGCTGATGTAATCATCGTCTCCTCCCGTGGACTGCACCTTGACTTCCAATCCGTTGATGTCCAGCGTTTCCTGCACTGTCTTTGACATGGCTATCCTTTCTGCCCACTGTTTTTCATGTTGTCGCAAACGCTTCGCTCAACCTTCATGGTCCGAGAGGATAACTCGTTGATTGCATCATCTGACGCCACGCCGCATAATTCGCACAATGCCATAAACTCGGATAGCCGAACTGGCGCACGACGCCCGAGGCGAAGATCCCGGACACGGTTGTAGGACATTTGCCCATTGATCCTATGCTCGATTTCTCGGTATGACAGGTTCAGCTGGGTCAGCATTTCGTCGATCATGCCTTGTGCCGCATAATCACAAGCCGACCATTTGATTTTGTTGACCATACTCAACATGATAACATGTGACTACAAAAGGAGTTGGGCAATGAATGAATGGGGGGTGAACCGTGAACCAAGCAACCGCATAAGCGGTGTGAGACTTGGAGCTGATCACGGCAACGAGGTCATGCAAACTACAACAAACTAGCTTGCAACGGTCGTCGCTTTCGCCTTCCAGCAGCATGGGCTTCAACACAGCGTCTCTTCCAGCCCGTCGACGGGGACGTCCAGCAGTGTGCGCATGCCGTCCTCCACCTGTTGGTCGATCTGATCGTGTTCGTTTCCTGCGAGATTGAAGCCCGCGCCGATGAGCTGCGTCATGCCTTCCTTGTACAGGGGCACGGTTGTGCCGCCGAGTTCGAGGGCATTGAAGTATTGCCGGCGTGGATTGTTTGTCTTTCCTAAACCGCGATACGGGATGAACCGGTTTTGCGGGTCGAGGGTGGACAGCACGATTGTGTCCGAGGTCGGCTGCATCCGTTCCATGGGGCGCAGGTTGTGCGCGGTGAAGATCAGCTGGCCTTGGGCGCCTTTCGCGAACTCGCCAAGCATTTCTCCGAACAGGTATTCGAAGATACCTGTGTCCAGTTCGTCGATTGCCACGCATGCGTTGGGATTGTTGAATGCCTGAATCAGATAGGCGAGCATGCTGACAATGCGGACGATGCCTTCCGACTCGTTGCGCAACGGAACTTCCAAACCATTACGTACACTGACCGGTTCAAACCGCACGCCGATGTTGCCGTCGTCCATCAGACGAGTATCGATCTCTTTGAGTCGGATGGTCAGCCCCGAGACCATCATGGGGAGCACTTGGTTGAACATGTGTACATTGCGGTTCAGTTTCTCCATATCCCTTTCAATGACCACATTCTCACCTAATAGATCAAGGAATCTTGCTGACGGTCCATCGTCTTCTGTGGGCATGCTCAATGGGAGCAGGCTGTAGCTCACGGATGCGGTGTTCTTCGTTGACAGGATGGAAATGCCGTTCCTTGCATATCGCTTCAGTTGGCTGGCCGCCTCGGATAGTGCGCGCACGTCGTGGATGCGGCTCATGGCCCTCAATGAAAGTTCATCAATGTTTGACTCCGCATCTGACATCAGGCCGAGGAAATCATCAGAAAACAGGTATGAACGGCGTTCTAGCATGACGTCTCGTCTTGCGAAGATGACCGCGTTCCTTCCGCCATGGTTCAAGGCAAGGCTGCGCCATAGGTAATCGGGGGAGAGGCCTAGCTCGGTGTCCTTTGTGTTGTCGTTGACGATGATGGGACGTCCCGTCTGTTCTGGGGTATCAAGGAATGAAAATGATTCCTTCTCGATCGTTAACCCCATGTTCCCTTTGCGGTAGTCGACCGAGTACTTCAAGTAACGCCGTGGCTGGAGGTCCATGCGGAATATTGCGGTCAAGGTCATGGCGCTCTCCCCGATGGTGACGAGTTCGCCACTGGATGCGGCAATCGGCATGCCGCTCATAGTTTGCTTGAGCAACGCCAGCGCATCGATCACCGAGGTCTTCCCTGATCCATTGGCGCCATAGATCCCCGTGACGCTTCCTCCCGAAGCAAGAACGGGGAAGTCGACAGTCCCATGCCTTACGTTCTTCACGTTGTTGAGCGTGAGTGACATAAGTCGTGTCATCATCCTCACCATCCTGTTTCAAATACGGATTTGGATATAAAATATCTTCTTTTGCATCTATCTTACCTGATTTTACGGACGAGGACATACAAGAAGGCGTTTGCGCGAGCGAACTCGACAACGCCATCCCCAGCCATGTTTCCGCCGTCCATCATCGTCTGTGCGCCCCCTCGCAACGTGTTCCAAACCGTATTTTCATTATTGGTTTTCACCAGCCACGACCTGTGATTCCGAAGGGAGGTTGTGAATCATGCACGGCGGGCCGTATGTTGTGTCCATGGCTGGGGACGCGCCCTAGATATAGATTTGTGTCACTGTGATGTGTCATGAGATACTGGAGCCGTTCAACAGCACAGGAACCGTAACGGCATGAAAAGGGCGGAGAATATCATGGCTAACGTGTTCGATGTCGCCGCGTATATCCTGCAGCAGCGGGGATGCATGACAACAATGAAACTGGAGAAGCTCTGCTATTACGCGCAGGCTTGGCACCTGACATGGACGGGGCATTCCTTGTTCCCGGAGCGTATCGAGGCATGGGCGAACGGCCCGGTCGTACCCGACCTGTACTACAAGCATCGCGGCATGTTCGACATCGACCGGCTGCCCGCTGGGAACGCCTTGAACATCACGGACGACGAGCGGGAGAGCATCGATGCCGTGTTGGACGCCTACGGCGATATGAAACCCTACGAGCTGATCGACCAGACGCATTCGGAAGCCCCGTGGCTGAATGCCCGCAGGGGAGTGGCCGATGGCGAACGGTGCAAAAACCAGATAACCAATGAGGCCATGTACAGCTTCTACAGCTTCCCCGAGGACACCGCCACGGCATGACGAAAAGGCAGGTGCGCACCCAACCGTCCCGCAAACGGTCCGCTCCGAAAACGCAGCCTCAGAATGACAGAAGCGTCATCAAGGTCCCTCCGTCATTCAATGACGAGCAGCTGCGTTTCAGATTCGATAAGGTCGATTTTGACGATTACTGCCTGCATAAATCCACGCCCGAACAGCATAAGCGCATACTGAAACGCCTCGCCCATTTGGAGCAGGAGACTTTGCGGCAGGCACGGAGCAACAACGATGTCGGCGATTATCGGATGGATGAGCTCAAATCGAAGAACAAGAGGGCGTATGAAAAGCTACGCCATCATTTTGAGGAGTTGGAATACCTGTGCAAGGTCGTGGTCGGCAACGGGGGAAGCGAGCGTATTTTCGGATACCGTGAAGGCAATGTGATCCATATCATCTGGTTCGACGCGAATCACAGCGTCTGGCCGGAGCACAAGCGCTGTTCCTGACCTGCCTATCGCAGGTTGACCGCGTTCGACGTGGAGCGCGGAACCACAACGGCTTCCAAGTTCTGACTGCCGATTTCCCTCTTTCTGGGCGGTTCCGGTGTTGCCGGCACCGCCCCTTTTTCCTCATTTTTGGCTTTGTCCGCTCCGCCGCCCTGTTTTGGGCGCATAGGGGGTGTTGCCGGTTGCCCGCATAGTGCATTCGGCAAGTTGCAAACCAATATGGGAAGAAGCAACCCTTATGGGTCGTTTCAACGGCGGCGCCGAGGATTCCCTCGCCTCTTAGCGTGAGCGTAGGCAGGGAAATCCTCGGCGCCACCGTTAAACCACGAGAGGACGTCAAGGACTATGCATAAACCGTTTGATCCTTGCAGCTGGATGCATATTTGTCGGTTATTTTGCTTAGTTGAAATGGCTTGACTGTTTTCTTCCGCACAGGTTTGGTATAGTAGTGGAAGCATGTAGTGGAAGCATCTGGTTTGATTTTTCCACTGTATGCCTGACACCAAACAGCAGGGTGGTGGCCTCGCTTGCATAGACGGCTGGTTGGCTGCACCCGGTTTTGGACGGAAGACAACAGGAAGGTTTTGTCCCCATGGCGGAACAACAACACAAACGAGGGCGTGGTTCCCTCAACAAGCTTTGGCGCCGGTCGACTGCGGCCGTTGTGGCGGCGGCCACGTTGATGGGTGGTGTCGCGCCGGCCGCGTTCGCCGCGGGTGGTGGCGGCAACCAGCCGGGTACGGGTGGTGGCGGTCTGGATGCCGCGCAGTTCTGGCAGTATAGGGACGGCCCCGATGGGTCGTGGGGTCCGGCGACAAGTCTGGATTCGGTGCGTAAGGCCATGAAGGCGACTGGTGTGACGATGCTCGATGAGGGCGGCAGTTACAATGGTCCGGCCAAGGCGCAGGCCGCGTTGGATCAGGCGCGCGCGGAATGTGAGCGCGGGTTCAACCAGCGGCATCCCAATGAGGCGGGGCAGGCGAACTGCCGTGTCGTCGCCGTGGGTGAGGTCGCCGGTTCGCAGGCGCAGGGCACGAACGGGTGGAACGGTTCCGGTATCGTGGCGCGTGAGACGTGGATCGACAACTGGAACAAATACGTCGCACCAGTGCATTACTTCTACAACGGCACCGTGGGATATTACACAAATACTCCGTTCACGGATAATCCGTCGGACAGTGTGAACAAGATCATGGAACGCAACGTCCACCCGGACACCTCCATCGCCATCATCGTGCTCGATAAGTACCAGCCGGCGCCGCCGGTGGTGGATTATGATCTGACGGTCACCACGAATGTGAACGCGCCCCAGGATCTGAAAACAGGCAGCACCGGCAAGGTGAGCGACACCATCCACGCCTCCCAATCCCGAGGGGACGCGCAGCAGGTGAACGCGAACGTCATCATGCATTATGACGGCAACAAGTACGTGGGCGCGAAGAACGTGACGAAGAGCGTAAAGATCACCACGAAGGGTGACACGCGCAGCCCCGAGTTCGCGCCGGCTGATTTCGGTTGGAAGGCGTGGCCGTCCGGCACGTACTGGTTTGACGTGCAGGTACCGCGGCAGGGTCATATGAAGGCGGCGGTGGACACCGCCGACCGTGAGGCGAGTGAATCGTTCCGTATTGTGGATGTGCCTCCTCAGCCGCCGGTCAAGCAGATCGAACAGGGCGTGAGCGCGGACGCGATGCGCAACACCACCACGATCGAGTCCGACACGGGCCGTGGCGGCTATGCGATGACCTTCCGTGACATGATCACCCCCAATGGTGTCGCATACTCGATTGAGAACATGAAGGTCACGGACAAGACCGACAACAAGGACATCTCCGACCAGTTCACCATGACCTGGGACAGGAACACGAACACGGTGACGGCCGTCCGCAAGGACACGAGCACGATGATGCCGTTGGAGCACACGTACGTGTTCCAGCTGGATGTGGTTGTCTCCAAGCCGGATATCAACAAGGTCACCGACCAGGCGAACGTGTTGTGGAACGACACCAGCCAGGACACCGACCAAAAGGAATTCCCGGTGTGGGGTCCGAATCCGGACAAGTCGTGGATCAAGCAGGACGCGTCAGGCAAGTGGGCCGCGGTCATCGACCCGGAGCACACCAACAACACGGGCGCCGACCAGAACGTGTTCCTCGACGGCGACAAGGTCGCATCTGTGGTCAACGGCGTCATCTCCGCGAATCTGATCGACGCGCCAACCACGTTCACGTTGGAGGATGATTGGACGAAGGCGGACTACCTGTTCGACGCGGACACGAAGGGCATCAAGGTGTACATGATGGACGCCCAGTCCAACACCGCCAGCTCCGTGTATGACATCGTCAACAAGGGCACGGATGTCACCGGCCAGTTCACCATCACGGCGGCAGGCACCAAGGCTACCGTGAGCATGAAGGCGGATGCGCTCAAGGCACTCAAGGGGTTGAAGAACCACCGCCAGTACACGCTGCTGATCCCCGGTGTGGTGAACATGGCGAACGGCAAGGGCGCCGCCCAGGTCCGTAAGGATTTCGGCAAGCAGCCCGGTGACGAGATCACGTTCTGCGAAACCCCCGCCAACGGGACCGGTTCGGGGGCGAAGCTGACCAACAGCGGCGCGCAGACCGTGAACGGCGACCGGGAACCGACGAACGAACCGTGGATCTGCGGGTATGTGCCGCCGGTCAAGAAGGACGTCATCGGTGAGGCTTCCCAAGGTGGCGCGCAGGAAAGCGTGGACGGCAAGGTCGTCTTCCCCGGCCAGAAGGTCGAATACCAGCTGACCACTACACCGAAACTGCCCGGCCAGCTCGCCTACGATGTGAAGAACGTTGTGGTCACCGACCAGTACGACCAGTACCTGGTTCCGGACAAGCAGACGGTGGAGGTCACCGATCTGGGCAACGGCAAGATCGTCCCCAAGAGCCAGTACACGACCAAGTGGGATGACGCCAAGCACCTGTTCCAGCTCGCTTTCGACGACGCGTACGTCAAGGCGAACTGGGGCAAGGGACAGAATCCACGCCTCCTGATCCGTTTCGAGGGCACCGTCAGCAAGGACGCGCCGACCGACACCCGGGTGGACAACCAGTGGCTGCTCACCCTCAACAACTCGGTCACCCCGTCCAATAAGGTGTTCAACACGCCGCCGGACTTCACGCCGGTCAAGGAGGACACGCAGGCCGACCCGACCATCAGCATCGACGGCAAGACCGCGCTGCTCGGCGACGTCCTCTACTACCGCGTCCACCTCGACCTGAAGAACCTCGGCCGCGACGTCACCGCGTACGACATCAAACGCGCCGGCATCATCGACGACTACGACGACGAATACCTCACCGCCGACGAGAGCGGCGTGGAGGTGCTCAACGCCAAGGGCGAGGACGTGACCGACAGGTTCAACGTCCAGTTCCGCGATGGTGTGGCCTACGTGTTCGCCAAGACCGCCGACACCGAAATCCCGGCCACGGGCGAGACCGTCAAGGGCGATCCGCAACCCAAGAATCTCAAGGAGTACAGCGAGATGAAGATCGACCCGCTCAAGGACCCGTCGATCGACCAGTCGCTGCTCGGACAGGAGTACACGGTCGTGCTGCCCATGACCGTCACCAAGGTCACGGACGGCTACACGGTCGAGAACACCGCCACCCAGATCGTCAACGACGTGAAGAAGGACACGAACACGGTCACGAACCCGCTCAAGCCGATCAACCCGGTCAAGGACGTCACCCTCAAGGTGGGCGGCGAATCCGTCAACGGCAAGGAAATCCCGCTCGGCCAGAAGTTCCTCTACCGTCTCGACTCCAGCGTCATCCCGCCAGACCGCGCCTACCCGCAGGTCACCCAGTGGGGCGTCACGGACAGGCTCGACACGACGCACGACAAGTATCTGGACGCATGGCAGATCCGCGCCAACCGCGACCTGTACAAGGACGGCAAGCTGATCGCCAAGACCGGCGAAACGCTCGCGGGCACCGGCTTCGACGACACGGCTCTGCTCGCCGCCATCAACGGCGACACCGCTGAGGACGCCGACCAGCCGGCCGACTCCGACGACACAACCTCCGGCGACACGACCGACGTGACCGGCACGCAGCTGTTCGACGTGACCTACAAGGACGGCGTCATCACCGCCAACGCGTCCGACACGTTCCTCAAGCTCGTGTCCGCCGACACGGAACACGAGCAGGCATGGAGCCTGTTCGTCAGCGTGCAGCGCATCGCCACCAGTGAGCGGGTGGAGAACACGTTCACCGAAACGTTCAACGACAAGGAACTCGTGTCCAACACCGTATGGACCAGCACGCCCGACCTCACCCCCAGCATCCACCTGGAGAAGTGGGATGAGAAGTCGGGGTGGCCCAACGGCGACCGTGACACGCGCGAACAGGCGCTGAAGGACGCGAAGAACGGCGACACCATCGTGTTCACCATCACGAACACGAGCCGCACCGACAAGAACGGCAAGGGCGCGGTGTTCCGTGCCAAGGATTTGAAGCTCACCGATCACACCATCCTCGGTGATGGCCGCGTCGTGGACCTCAAATACCCCGACAACTGGGATACGCTGATCCTCAAGCCCGGCCAGTCCGTGAACGTCAAAGGCACCCTCAAGGACGCCAACGGCGACCACACGAACCGCGCCTCCGTCTCCGGCATCCCGCTCACCCCGTGCGTCGTCAACGACGACACCCCGTTCGACGGCAAGGACGATGAGAACGTGCCCGAAGGTGCGGTCGACATCGACGGCGTGAAGATGTGCGGTTCCGACCGGATCGTGTCCAACACGGACGACTGGAACGCCACCATCAAACCGCCACTGGCCAACACCGGCGTCGCCCTCGGCATCATCCTGCCCCTCATGGGACTCCTGATCGCCGGCGGCGCACTCTCCCTAACCGCCCTCCGCAAACGCCAACACACCGCCAAGCACACCGCCTGACGGCCAACGGCTGACCACGAAGGCCCCGCACCTGAACCAACAGGACGCGGGGCCTTCCCCTATGCTGGAGCCACTAGGCGGCCATCGCGAAAGACGTCGAGCTGTAACAAACCGTGATAAAACTAGCATTATGAACACTCTCGAACGAAAACTCCTACCCATCGCACGCAAATGGGCCGGCAACATCCCCACATGGGAAGTACGCAAAGCAGGCATCGACCCATCCGCCGTACGCCACTGGGCACAAAACAACCCCCACGTCATCCACCCAGAACGCGGCATATACGTGTAGATCGACCCCGAACTCGACTTCGATTGGGAAAACAGCGACACGGCGCGCTGTGTCGCGCAAGGCGGCTCCGAGGCATATAGGTCAAAATGTGTTGATTATGTTGCTGGTTTGCCGTTGTGGCAGTAGGCGTGTCGGGGGTGTTATTTTCGGTTTTCCCGTAAATAAGCGCGTTTCGCGCCGGTTCGGGGCCGTTGGATT
>SKEB01000810.1_pt1 | contig 18372 bp, 21 predicted proteins | sample 4826561 | NCBI WGS metagenome assembly SKEB01 (sample SAMN11008820, study PRJNA524170) | human gut metagenome | biome: Human fecal sample; material: Feces; isolation source: fecal sample from pouch patient p17 | host: Homo sapiens | place: Israel: Tel-Aviv | collected 2016-03-29
GATTTAATTCATATTATGCGGTAATTAATTAGTGCTTATTCAAAAACACAGCATTTATCAAAAAAATCAATAGATTGTAGTGCAATGTGTTGCGCTATAGTTGGAACATTTGAAATTAACTAATGAGGTACAATATGAAAAAAGTCGGTTTTATTGGTTGGCGTGGTATGGTCGGTTCTGTATTAATGGAGCGTATGCAACAAGAGCAGGATTTTATTAATATCACACCTACTTTTTTTACCACATCTCAAGCAGGGCAACCTGCACCTGATTATGCCGGAAAAGCTGCTGGCGTTTTATTAGATGCTTATGATCTTGAGGCATTAAAGCAACAAGAGATTATTGTAACTTGTCAAGGTGGTGATTACACCAATGAAGTTTATAAAAAATTGCGAGCTACTGGTTGGGACGGTTACTGGGTTGATGCCGCTTCTGCATTGCGTATGGAGAAAGAGGCGATTATTGTGCTTGACCCTGTCAATCAACACGTGATTGATCAAGGTTTAAAAAATGGCATTAAAACCTATGTCGGCGGAAACTGCACCGTTAGCTTGATGTTAATGGCATTAGGCGGTCTATTTGAACGTGATTTGGTTGAATGGGTTTCGGTGGCAACTTATCAAGCTGCGTCCGGTGCTGGTGCAAAAAATATGCGTGAATTATTATTGCAAATGGGCGAACTTCACGATGTGGTTGCGCCTGAATTGGCAAATCCATCTTCCTCTATTTTAGATATTGAACGTGCAGTTACCGCCAAAATGCGAGCTGAAGATTTCCCAACAGAAAATTTTGGTGCAGCACTTGGCGGCAGCTTGATTCCTTGGATTGACAAATTGCTTGAAAGTGGTCAAACCAAAGAAGAGTGGAAAGGTTATGCCGAAACCAACAAGATTTTAGGTTTATCTGACAATCCGGTGCCAATTGATGGGCTTTGTGTGCGGATTGGGGCATTACGTTGCCACAGCCAAGCATTCACTATCAAAATGAAAAAAGATTTACCGTTAGCGGAAATCGAACAGATTTTAGCTTCGCATAATGAATGGGTGAAAGTGATTCCGAATGACAAAGAAACCACATTGCGTGAATTAACGCCGGCAAAAGTGACTGGAACATTGAGCGTGCCAGTTGGGCGTTTACGCAAACTCAATATGGGACCTGAATACCTAGCGGCATTTACTGTTGGTGACCAATTATTATGGGGAGCGGCAGAACCGATTCGCCGTATTTTGAAACAGTTAGTTGCTTAATTGTTCCCTTATCAATGCTCGCCCTAATTGCCGTTAGGGTGAGTTTTTTTCTTTTATAACAACTAAAGATGTCGCCATCAGCGTCATTCGCTCACAACTTTATGACAGCACAAAATATCGAAACACATCCATTACAACCTTTCTTGCCACCAAATGCCACAATGTTGATGTTGGGCAGTTTTCCGCCACCGAAAGCACGTTGGAAAATGAATTTTTACTATCCGAATTTTCAAAATGATATGTGGCGTATTTATGGTACGGTCTTTTTTAATAATAAAGATTATTTCCTAAACAGCGATAAAACTGCTTTTAATCAAGAAAAAATTGAACAGTTTTTGCGTGCAAAAGGCATTGCCGTTTTTGATAGCGGTTATAAAATTTTTCGCCAACAGGGCAATGCTTCCGATAAATTTTTGCAGATTATTGAGCCGATCAACCTCACTGAAGTGTTAGCAAAAATTCCACAATGCAAAGTGATTATGACTGCTGGTGAAAAAGCGACTGAAACATTGCTTTCTTTGCTTGATGAAGAAAGAGTAATGTTAAAAAATGGTGAGAATACTTCAATCACAATTGCACAGCGACAATATCAGCTTTATCGTCTTCCTTCATCATCACGAGCTTACCCATTAGCATTAGCAAAGAAAGCAGAAATTTATCGACAATTTTTTGCGGATATTGGCATGCTATAAGCATTCGTTATTAGTGGATAGTAGGTAGATAGCGAATAATAAAATTTTGCCGATCATTTAACGAGGCGAATACAGATTTGAAAATTCCCTCGCTTAGGAGGGAATGAATTAAGATCATTTTCCGACTTGATGACCGATAACACCACCAACAGCGGCACCGCCGACTGTTCCCAACGCACTGCCGTTGGATAAAACCGAACCGGCGACAGCACCGATGCCGGCACCGGCGATAGTGGCTTTATCTCGTTTATTCAAATGTGCGCAGGCACTTAAAGTTAATGCCAACACAGAAATCATCACAACTTTTGTTGCAGTTTTCTTGACATCCTCTCCGCCCTAAAGGACGGGGATTCCTACTAGTGCCAATTGGCAAGCAATGGGCTACTCTCGGTGGGTTCTTGTTGCTGACCTCTCAATGAAGTTCACTTCACAAGCTCTACGGGCATGTCCTGCCCTGATTATGCCGTCATTGAGAGTCTAAAGCGACCTCTGTTAGCAGTAAGAAGTATATCATATTTGTGCCTTATATCCACGCACTAAAGGACGTGGTTTTACGGCACATAATCTGATAAACGCTATTGAATATTATGCTTACCGTCACTTAGCCTAGCAGAGTAATTTCATTGTTGCTAGGAAAAATCACGCTAAGAAATTGACGCAATTCGGTAGAAATGGGGTGATGTTTTAGTTTTAACCACTTCTATAGAATGGGGCTATGGAAGTGGTGGCTTGAATAGGGCGGTTATTGGGATGCGATGTGAAAATTTATGGAAAGCAAATTTATTTTTTACAATGTTGTTTATACAACGCCATAATCACCTCTCTGACCACATTGCGTTGTTGTTCCGGAAGATCAAGAAAATGGCTAAAAAGCGCTTTATCTTGTTGAGTGGCGATGTTTTCCCAACGATGCTGTTCTAAAAGATCAGAACGGCGAAGTTCACCTGCTTCTAAACGCTCTAATTTCTCTGGGGAAACTAAATCGGTCAAATTGATTTGCAGCCAGTTTGCAAGTGTTTTCAGTTTATCAAGACGAGGAATGCTTTCTCCTCGTAACCATTTCCCAGCAGTGTGTGGTGTGATAGATGTACCGTAGTAACGTAAATTAAACTCCCGCTCAAGAACATTGCCACGGGCGGTATAGCCTTTGGCAATTAATCCTTTCTTTAAATTATCAGCAAAGCGTTGTCTTTCGCGCTGATCTTGTTGCGTTTTCTCATCTTTTTTCATAGTTGCGAAAGCTATCACTCTTGCATAAAAAATCGTAACTATGATTGATAAAAATTACAAACCGATCAAAAATAGTCACAAAAATATAGCTAAAGTTTTTATGATATTTAAGATGTTATAAATGAAATATGAAAAACAAATAGTTTCAAAAAAGCGTGTAGCTGATCACGGCGAAGTTTATACCAGAGAACGGGAAGTTAATGCGATGTTGGATTTAGTGAAAACGCAGACGCAATCACTTTCCGCCACATTTCTGGAACCGGCGTGTGGCACAGGTAACTTTTTAATTGAAATCTTACGGCGAAAATTAGCAGTGGCGGCAGAGAATTACCAATATAAGGGGAAACGGAAAAAACATATCGCACCGCCAAGCCAGCTTTCCTATGAACGAGATTTAATCCTTGCGGTAAGCAGTATTTATGGCATTGAGCTGTTGGCGGATAACGTGAAGATTTGCCGTGAACGTTTATTTGATTTTGCCAAAAGCGAATATGAACGCTTATTCCCGAATAATCAAAATGAAGATTGCCTTGCCTCTTTACGCTGTTTATTAGCATTAAATATTGTGCACGGTGATGCGCTGACAATGGAGGTGGCAATGCCACGAACTGAGTCGCCGATACCGGAATTATCTGATGAACAGCAGGCTTATGCGAAAAAAGCGATTATTTTTTCGCAATGGAGTTTTGTCAGCGAACGCAAAATTAAACGTGTGCCTTTCATTTATTGGGGATTAGTGCAACAGCAGTATCAAGCCGATGGCAACAGCGCCTTGCCACATCCTTATCGTACCGTTTTTCAATCTAGCCTATGTGATTTCTTAAAAATAGGGCAACAGTATGCTGCCGAATATCAACAGAGTGAGTGCGAATATGCCTAAAAATTACAATCCGGATGTATTATCCTGTATTGCGAATTTGTCCAATGATGAAGTGTTTACTTCTCCGCAGTTGGCTAATCAGATGTTGGATTTAATTCCTGCACATTTCTTCTCCGATCCGACAAAAACGTTTCTTGATCCTTGTAGCAAATCGGGTGTGTTTTTGCGTGAGATCGCCAAACGCTTGATTAAAGGTTTAGAAAGCCATTTTCCTGATTTACAGGAGCGGCTTAATCATATTTTTACCAAACAGTTGTTCGGTATCGGCATTACCTCGCTAACCGCACAACTTAGTCGCCGCAGTCTTTATTGCAGCCGTGAAGCGAACGGGCAATATTCTGTCTGCACCGCCTTTGATGACGAAAATGGCAATATTTTCTACCGCGCTTTAGCCCACCAATGGGAAAACGGACGTTGCACCGAATGCGGAGCGAGCCAAGAGGTATTCGATCGCGATGATAGGCTAGAAAGCCACGCCTACCATTTTATTCATTCTTACAGCCTATTTTTTGAACAATATAAAAAGATGAAATTTGACGTAATTATCGGCAACCCGCCTTATCAGCTTAGCGATGGCGGCGCGCAAGCCAGTGCCAGACCCATTTATCAAAAATTTGTTGAGCAAGCCAAAGCCTTACAACCTGAATATTTAGTGATGATTATCCCAGCCCGTTGGTATGCTGGCGGCAAAGGGCTTGATGAATTTCGTGCCGCAATGTTGCAAGACCAACAAATTCGCCAGTTGCACGATTTCCCCAATTCGCAAGATTGCTTTACGGGCGTGGAAATTAAAGGCGGCGTGTGTTATTTCTTGTGGCAAAAAGGGAGTAATGGCGATTGTGAAGTCCTTAATTATGATAATGGGCAAGTTAGTTCGCATATGCTACGCCCACTTTTAGAAAATGGGTTAGAAGTTTTTATTCGCACTAATAAAGCGATTTCGATTTTAAATAAAGTTCGTAAATTTAATGAGCTTAGTTTTAGTAAATTAGTCAGTTCTAGAAAGCCATTTGGGCTACCTACAAATTTTTCTAAATTTAGTAAAACTCAATTTGATAATGCCATAAAAATTTATGCTAATAAGATCGTTGGTTATGTAAAAAGTAATGATGTTTTTAGAAACCATCAATGGTTTGATAAATATAAAATTTTTATTACCAAAGCCTATGGAGCAGGCGAAACTTTTCCCCACCAAATTTTAAACAAGCCATTTATTGCCGAACCGCCAAGCTGTTGTACAGAAACTTATTTATCAATCGGGGCATTTGATAATTTGCAAGAAGCAAAAAACGTAAAAAGTTATATTGAAACACGATTTTTCCGCTTTATGGTAATGCTGAAAAAGAATACACAAGATGCCACAGCAAAAGTTTACCAACTCGTGCCAATGCAAGACTTCACCCAATCTTGGAGCGATGAAAAACTTTATGCCAAATATGGCTTAAATGCCGATGAAATTGCCTTTATTGAATCAATGGTGCGTCCAATGGAGAGAGATGATGTTGAATGATCTATTGTTGCCGTTACAACAGCCAAAAATTTATGCTTATAGCGATGTCCGTTTCCCGAATATGCTTAAAGTCGGTTACACCACACGTTCGGTTGAAGAGCGCATTGCTGAACAGTATCCGGTGAAAACCCCCAACCAAAGTTACCAAATTGAATTAAATGAATTGGCAATTCGTGATGACGGCTCTTATTTTAGCGATCACGATGTTCATCATATGCTTGAACAGATGAAGATTAAGCGCGATCAGGGTGAATGGTTTCATTGTGATATGGCGACAGTGCAGGCGGCGATTGTGGCAGTGCGCAATCGCAAAGCGCCTAAAGCGAATCGTATTGCCGATTTTAAAATGCGTCCGGAACAACAGTTAGCGGTGCAACGAACGATCGATTATTTTAATGCGTTTAAAGCTGATCCGAAAAATGCGGATAAAGATCCGAAATTTTTATGGAATGCCAAAATGCGCTTCGGCAAAACTTTTGCCACCTATCAGCTGGTAAAAGAGATGCAATGGCGGCGAGTGTTGATTTTGACCTTCAAACCGGCGGTGAAGACCGCGTGGCAAGAAGATTTGCAGCGGCATATTGATTTTGTTGATTGGCAGTTTGTGCATAAGGAAAATATTGAACAAGCCGGTGCAATCAAAAAACAGAGTGAGTTGCACAATAAACCGTTAATCTGTTTTTTATCCTTACAGGATTTGCACGGTCGCACCGCTAATAACAAAATTAAACAGCGTAATCGTTGGTTGTATGAGATTAATTGGGACTGTGTGGTGTTTGATGAGTATCACTATGGTGCGTGGCGAGATAAAACCAAAGACCAGTTTGATTATGGTGAAAGTGAAGGCGAATTAAGCAGCGAATTACCTAATCAATTAAATTTTGATGAGGAGATGTTGGGATTAACGACTTATCACTATCTTTATCTTTCCGGTACGCCGTTTCGTGCGTTGAATAATGGTGAATTTATCGAAGAGCAGGTGTTCAGTTGGACATACAGCGATGAGCAACAGGCAAAGGCGAATTGGAGTAATAAAGCTGATAATCCTTATCGTGCGTTGCCGAAAATGGTGATGATGACTTACCAAATGGCGGACGATTTACGGGTTGTAGCAGAAAAAGGCGAAAATAATGAGTTTGATCTGAATGAATTTTTTGCTGCTGACGGTGAGGATGAAACGGCAAAATTTAAGCATATAGAAGAGGTGCAACAGTGGCTGAATTGGTTGCGTTATGGTGGTGAACAGCAGTTGTTGCATATTGGCGTGGAAAAGCCGCCGATGCCGTATAGTGATGTTAATTTGCTGGCAAATTTATTGCATACAGTGTGGTTTTTGCCGACAGTGGCAAGCTGTTTTGCAATGCGTAATTTATTAGCGATGCCACAAAATCAGTTTTATCACGATTATAAGGTGGTGGTGGCTGCCGGTTCTCAAGCCGGCATTGGTGAAAAAGCCTTACCGCCGGTAAGGAATGCAATCGGTGAATCACCGTTGGAGTCGAAAACCATTACTTTAAGCTGTGGCAAATTATTAACCGGTATTTCTATTCCGGAATGGTCGGGCATTTTTATGCTGTGTAATTTGAAAAGTCCGGAAACCTATTTCCAAGCCGCTTTCCGTGTGCAAACGCCGTGGACGATGCGTGATGACAATCAGCAAGAAATGGTGATTAAAGATTATTGTTATGTTTTTGATTTTGCTTTAAATAGAGCATTAAGCCAAATCAGTGAGTACAGCACACGCCTTAATCCTAAAGAAGAAAATCCGGAAAAACAGGTGGCGGAATTTATCCATTTTTTACCGGTGCTTTCTTATGACGGTGGTTCAATGAAACGCTTTGATGCCGCAGATATTTTGGATTATACCTTAAGCGGCATTACGGCAACATTGCTGGCACGCCGTTGGGAAAGTGCAGTGTTGGTGAATGTGGATAATATGACATTAGATCGGTTACGTAATAGTCCGGAAGCAATGGCGGCGTTATCCAAAATTGAGGGCTTTCGTTCGCTGAATCAGGATATTGCTACGATTATTAATCGTACCGAATCGGTAAAAGAGAAGAAAAAAGAGGCAGCCCAAGAGGGGCGTGATTTAACGCCGCAAGAGAAAAAAGAGGTCGATGAAGCGGAAAAAGAGCGTAAATCGTTGCGTAAGCAAATTCAGGAGAAATTAATTAAATTTGCAACGAGAGTGCCGGTGTTTATGTATCTGACCGATTTTCGTGAACATACGCTGCGTGAGGTGATTGAGGAGCTTGAGCCAGATCTTTTCTATTCTGTCACCGGATTAACACAAAAAGATTTCCAGCTGTTGGTCAATTTGAATGTGTTTAATCAGTCACAAATGAATGATGCGGTGTATAAGTTTAAACGTTATGAAGATGCCAGTTTGGAATATACTGGTATTCGCAAACATCAAGGCAATTTTGTTGGTGGCTATGACACTGTGGTTTCAACGCCTGAATTTAAGCAGCTTTAGTTGAAATAGCAAATAGCCGGTAAAGTGTTACCGGCTATAACATTAAATTCCGCTCACAACTACTCTTTATAAACAATGCCTTCGTTGGCTTTAAACTCTTCCACTTTGATCAGTTTGTGTTCTTCAAAGTAGGCTTTTAAGCTGTCGGCATCGACAAAGCCGGTGTTGACATAAGTTGGGTTGTCGGTGACCACCGGATAACCATCACCGCCGGCAGCACAATAACTCGGCAATGACACGCGGTAAACTTTTTCTAAATCAATCGGTTTGCCTTGAATTTTAATATCGGAGACTTTTTTCGCTTGGCGATCCACCGTCATTGTAATGCCGTAAAATTGCGGATACGCACCGGAATCCACCTCTTTTAAGGCGACAACATTGAGATAGTCGATTAAATCTTTTCCGTTCATTTCAAAATAACTGATGATATTGCCGAAAGGTTGTACCGCCAGAATATCTTTATAAGTGACATCGCCGGCTTCAATTGAGGTGCGAATTCCGCCTGAATTCATTATGCCGACATCCGCTTTGGCGCGTTCCGCTTGTGAACGGGCGATTAATTGACCGAGGTTGGTTTGATGAAAACGGATAATATCACGTTCACCCTCTAAACGACCGTCCACTTTGCCGATCACTTGGTTAAGCAGTTTATCGCCTTGATCTTGATAACTTTTTAGGTGATCTAACAAGGTTTTATCAGCCGGAATTTCTTCTTGATAGAGCACATATTCACTGGAACCATCCGCTTTTTTCACTTTATGTTTTAAATTCACCGGAATAAGTTGGTAATTTTCTAGGGTTAATTCGCCGTTTCTAAAGCTGAAATCGGCACGTCCGACAAATTTTCCCCATTCGCCGGCTTGCATTATCCAAGTGCCATTTTCAAATAATGGTTTACAGGCATCGCTCGGTTCAAATTTATCGTTGAAACTGCCGTCATCGTTAATACAAACCGTGTCGTGGCTGTGTCCTCCGACAACAATATCAAATGAACCTTTTGGTAATTCTCTGACCATAGAAACATCGCCGGGTGCATTCGAGCCGAATTTAGCATCGTGGTAATAGCCCATATGCGTTAAGGCGATTTTGATATCCGGTTTCTGTTGCGCCAATTCAGGCAAAAGTTTTTTTGCAGCATCGGTTGGGCGTTCAAATTTTACGGCAGAAATAAATTCTGGGTTACCGAGTTTAGCGGTGTCTTCCGTGGTTAAGCCGACAACGGCAATGTTTAAATCCTGTTTTTTCAAAATAGTGTAAGGTTGAACCAATAATTTGCCGGTTTTTTGATTGATTACGTTGGCGGCGAGGAATGGGAATTTTGCCCATTTTTCTTGCATTTCAAGGAGTTGCAGCGGATTATCAAATTCGTGATTACCTAAGGTAAGTGCTTCATAGCCCATCATATTTAAGGCTTCGATATCCGGTTTGGCGTTTTGTAGATCCGATTCCGGTACGCCAGTATTGAAATCGCCGGCATTAAGTAAAATGACTGAACCACCTTTTTGTTCCACTTCGTGGCGAATGCGATCAATTAATGTTTTTTGTGCAGCAAAACCATATTCACCGTTTTTATTTGCCCAATAATGCCCGTGCAGATCATTGGTGTGCAACAAGGTGAAATGGTAGGTGTGATCTTGTTGATAGGCATAACCGAGAGTGGAAATGCTAAACAATGTGGCGAAGAGAGATAGTTTAAGTGAGGTTTTAACCTGCATATGACACTCCTATAGTTGATACGATGTAACTTATTGAGAAAATTAGTAGTATTATTTGATGTATCCATCTTTGATTATCGCTAAGTAATCTATCATATCTTAGGGAAATCTCTAAAATAAAACCGGTCAATTATTGATTTTTCTGTGGGAAAAGGTAAAATTCTACGGCTTTTTGTATCGGGTGCTTGGTTTTAACAGCATTGTTAGCAATAAGCAATTAACGCCCCTACTTCGAACGGGGTTTTCTTTTTTTACTATCAATATTTTAGAGGAAGGTTATGGTAACCATTCGTTTATCTCGTGGCGGAGCTAAAAAACGCCCATTCTATCAAATTGTCGTTGCAGACAGCCGTTACCCTCGTGATGGCCGTTTCATCGAACGTATCGGCTTCTTTAATCCAATCGCTTCTGGTAATGCAGAACGTTTACGCATTGATTTAGCACGCGTAGAAGATTGGGTAAGCAAAGGTGCATCTTTATCAGATCGTGTTGCTACTTTAGTAAAAGAAGCGAAACAAGCAGCTTAATTGAAAGCGTAGGTGGTTGAAATGGAACAGCAAAAAATCGGTGTCGTAGGTAAACTTGGTTCAACTTATGGTATTCGCGGTTGGTTGCGTGTTTATTCATCTACCGAATATGCAGAAAGTATTTTTGATTATCAACCGTGGTTTTTGAATATTAAAAAACAGTGGCAACCGGTAGAAATTGAGGGTTGGCGTCATCACAGTCAGGATTTGATTGTGAAGATTAAAGGGGTTGATGATCGTGAACAGGCACAGACATTAGCCAATATCGAAATTGGTGTCGATTTGAACCAACTCCCGGAATTAGATGAAGGGGAATTTTACTGGCACGATTTAATCGGCTGCCGTGTGATTAATTTGCAGGGATACGATATGGGTGTCGTCAGCGAATTAATGGAAACCGGTTCAAATGATGTTTTGGTGGTTCAGGCGAACAGCAAAGATGCTTTCGCAAAACAAGAGCGGTTAATTCCGTATATTGATACAGTAGTTAAAAGAGTGGATCTCAGCACCAAAGTGATTGAGGTGGACTGGGACGCTGGTTTCTAACCTCAGGTAATCCTGTTGGCTTAATGAACATTGAGGTATCCGTATGTGGATTGGTGTGATTACATTATTCCCGGAAATGTTTAAAGCTATTACAGAATTTGGGGTAACAAGTAGAGCCATAAAGCACGAGCTTTTGCAATTGCATTGTTGGAATCCTCGAGATTTTACGCACGATAAACATAAGACGGTTGATGATCGTCCTTATGGCGGCGGTCCGGGAATGTTGATGATGGTGCAGCCGTTAAGGGATGCTATCCAAGCGGCAAAAGCGGAAGCAGGCGATGACGCAAAAGTGATTTATCTTTCACCGCAAGGGCGAAAGCTTAATCAAGCCGGCGTGGAGCAGCTCGCTAAAAATCAGAAAATGATTTTGGTTTGTGGGCGTTACGAAGGCATTGATGAGCGCGTTATTGAAACGGAGATTGATGAAGAGTGGTCAATCGGTGATTATGTTTTGACCGGTGGAGAATTGCCGGCAATGACATTGATTGATGCCGTTGCGCGATTTGTTCCGGGCGTGTTGGGGAAACAGGCTTCGGCAGAAGAGGATTCTTTTGTTGACGGTTTGTTGGATTGCCCGCATTACACGCGTCCTGAAGTGCTTGATGGATTGGTTGTGCCGCCGGTTTTGATGTCCGGTAACCACGAAGAAATTCGTAAATGGCGATTAAAACAGTCATTGCAACGAACGTGGCTACGCCGGCCTGAGCTATTAGAAGGCCTAGCTCTGACTGACGAACAAAGGTTGTTGTTGAAGCAGGCTCAACAAGAGCATCAACAGCAAAAGAAATAGATTCAGTTACATCTAGGAATAAGGTATTTATTATGAGTAACATTATTAAACAACTTGAACAAGAACAATTAAAGCAAAACGTGCCAAGCTTCCGTCCTGGTGACACATTGGAAGTGAAAGTATGGGTTGTTGAAGGTAGTAAAAGACGTTTGCAAGCGTTCGAAGGTGTGGTTATTGCAATTCGTAACCGTGGCTTGCATTCAGCATTTACTCTACGTAAAGTGTCAAACGGTGTTGGCGTTGAGCGTGTTTTCCAAACTCACTCTCCAATCGTTGACAGCATCACTGTAAAACGTAAAGGTGCGGTTCGTAAGGCTAAACTTTACTACTTACGTGAACGTAGCGGTAAATCTGCACGTATTAAAGAGCGTTTAAACTAATTTTAAAATGCTTTTTTCAAACCCTCGTTGATAACGAGGGTTTTTTTATTAAGCCTTTATCCATTGTCATTAACGGCAATGCTAAACCTGTAACCAGAAGGTGACCGGCCCATCGTTGATTAACGACACTTGCATATCGGCGGCGAATTGTCCGGTTTGTACCGGAACATTTTCACGGCATTTTTCTACAAAGTAGTGATAAAGTGATTGTGCCAACGCCGGATCGCCGGAACGACTGAAACTTGGTCGTAACCCTTTTTTAGTGTCGGCAGCTAAGGTAAATTGTGAAACGACTAATAATTCGCCCTGAATTTGTTGTACATTTAAATTCATTTTGCCGTTTTCATCGCTGAAAATGCGATAATTCAATACTTTTTCAGCAAGGCGATCTGCTTTGTTTTGATCATCACCCTGTTCTACACCAAGCAGCACTAAAATACCTTGCTCGATTTCGCCAATAATAGTTTGATTAACTTTAACATTTGCATTTTTAACACGTTGAATCAGTGCAATCATTGCTGTTTTCCTGTGAATTGTCTAATCTAATTTTTTGATAAATATAAGTTAAATCTTGATCAGGATAATATTGTGCCATTTTATCCAAATCATCCAATACCGCCGTTAATTGAGCTCCCAGCAGAATAAATGTCCAACTGAGGTGTATCCACAAAATCATAATCGGCAGTGTAGCTAACGCACCGTAAATTAGCTGGTAAGAGGGAAATGATTTCATATACCAAGTAAAACAGGCTTTGCCAAGTGTGAAAAAAATGGCTGCAATTAAAGCACCGCAGGCGGCGTGTTTTACATTCACTTTCGTGTTTGGCACGATGGCATAAATGCAGGTGAAAGCCAACCAAGAGAGAAGAAACGGCACGAAGCTAAGTAATTTCAGCCCGAACGGTAGTCCGGTTTTATAGGTGAAAATTGAGCTGGAAAAGAGATAAGAGCTTACGCCGATGCTGGTGGCGATAAAAATTGGTCCTAATGTCAAAATCATCCAGTAGATAGAAAAGGAGTAAAGTGTTGAGCGTTTTTTGCTGTTTGACCAAATATCATTAAGCGTGGTATCAATCGATTTAATCAACATCAGCGCTACAATAATTAAGCCGATAATACTGATTCCACTCATTTTTTTTGTGTTAGCAATAAAAACAGTTATGTATTGTTCAACAGTATGGCTAACTGAGGGGGCAAAATTAGAGAAAATAAATTGCTGGAAATCTTGCACTACATCGTTGAATACCGGAAATGCAGCAAAAAAGGCGAAAATCACCATTAATAACGGCACAATTGCCAACATTGTGCTGTAAGTTAAATAACCTGCCGCCTGTGATAATTTGTTCTGGTTGAATTTATATGAAAAAACTTTAATTAAAATAATGAGATGCTGAATAAGGTGTTGTGAGAATTTCTGCATAATTTTCCTTGATGTTCAGTAATGTCGTTGAAATTTTATTCTGAATAATGGTGTTGTTTACCTAATCAGCAATAATCACGTTGATTCCTTTTTCTATAAGGGCTTGATAATATTTTTGATCTAACATTTTATCCGTGATTACAGTATTAATCTTTTCTAAAGGGCAAACGATATTAGGACTGCGTCTGCCAAATTTAGATGAATCAGCAAGGACAATAATTTGTTTTGCGGCGTTAGTCATTGCTTTGCTTACACCGTGAACTTCATTAAATGTTGTTAAACCTAGTTCTAAATCAAAACCGTCAGTTCCTATAAATAGTTTATCAAAAGAAAATTTTTCAAAGGTAGATTCTGCAAGAATGCCGTGAAAAGAGGCTGATTTGGATCTAAACGTTCCTCCACACATTAATAGTTCATTATCTTTTTCAAGCGCAACTAGGCTATTAATGATGTGAAGACTGTTCGTCATTATGGTGAGATTATTCAATTCGGAGAGATAAGGGATCATTTGTAATACAGTACTTCCTGAATCAATGATTAAGGAATCCCCATTTTTTAACAGCTTCACTGCGGCTTTCGCTATTTTTTTCTTTTGTGATAAATTGATTAGAGTTTTATTGGTAATAGGTAATTCGGTATCAGCTTCTTTTTCATTTTCTACTAAAACAACGCTACCATAAGTACGAAGTACTTTTTTATTTGCCTCTAATACAGTTAAATCTTTACGGATAGTTGTACCTGTCGTAGAAAAATAAGTGGCTAATTGATCTACTGGTGTTTTTCCATGGGATTGTAAATAATCTAGAATTGCTAACTGTCTTTCTTTAGGTTTCATAATAAATCCATACTAATTGGACTTATTGCCATTGAATTGCTTGTTTTAAGGCTTGTTGGCTTTGTTTGTCGCTTGGGAAAATAGCCTCTGGCACAATTTCACTGTGCAATAATCCTTGTAGTTTTGTAATCGTTCTTGGACGTGCAAAAACGGTGAGTCCTTTTAAAATGATAGAATTTACAACACGATGATTCTGATCAAAAGCGATGGCAATGACAACTTTTGGTCTAAATCGGCCGGAGGTTCGGCCAATTCCCACATTCCCTTGCTTACATAATTTCTCAAATTCTTTATTAAATTTAGATACTTGCCACCAACCTAATACAATTTGTAATAGCCAAGCGATGATCGCAATAATAATTAGAGAATTTGTTATATTTTGCATAAATTATCCCACATTTTAAATATTTTTATTGCATAATTCGTAAGAATTAAATAAAAGTTTGATTAAAAGCGTTTTCCCAATCTTGTTCAAACTGATCAATAGCCGCAAATACCGCTGGATCAGTTAAAAAAAGTTGAGCAATATCTGGTGAAATAGTAATTGCTTGACACCCTGCTAACATTGCATCTAAAACTTGTCGAGGCGTTTTAAAACTTGCTGCAAGAATCTTGGCTTGCGGACAATGTAAATTTAGTAATGTCTGTAATTCGTGTACGACTTGAATTCCGTTTCCCCCTTGGTTGTCAATGCGATTAACATAAGGTGCAATGTATTTTGCTCCAGCTAATCCAGCAATGAATCCTTGTCCAGCACCATATACTGCAGTACCCAAAGTGGGAATATTTCGAGCGGATAATTGTTTAATAGCATTAATTCCTTCTAAGGTAACAGGAATTTTTATTACCAAATTTGGGATTTTTTCTTGTAACAATATGGCTTGTTCTACCATTTCTTCGCTAGAACGAGCAAGAACTTGAGTGAATAGTTGTGCTTGATTGCCGAGAATATCTTGTAATTCATTTAATATTTCAAAAATTGGCTTCTTTTCTTTAGCGATAATGCTTGGATTTGTTGTGACACCAGCGATAGGTAAAGAGTGATATAATTTTTTAACCATATTTACATTCGCAGTATCAAGATAAAATTCCATATTAAACCTCCGATGAGATAAACGGACGCAGGTAGCGTCCGTATAAGATTAAAACATTACTTGTCCACCTGTAATGTTGATTGATTGCCCAGTACAATATTCTGCTTTTTCACTGGCGTAGAATAATAGAACATTTAATACATCTTGGTATTCACAGCCTCGTTTTAGTGGAACTTTATCAATATAGACTTGTTCAACCTGATCTTCTGGAATGCCTAATTTTTGCGCATATTGTGGAATAAGAGATTGGAACATTGGTGATTTTAATAAATTACCTAACATCAGTGAGTGAACGGTGATGCCGTGTTCTGCAAGGTCTAAAGCTAAGGATTGTGTTAAACCTACACCACCAAATTTAGCCGCACTATAACCAGAATTATGTTTACTGCCCACTTTACCTGATTTTGAGTTAATTTGGATAATACGTCCTGGAATATGATCGCGAATCATAAGTTTAGAAAACTCTCTTGCACATAAAAAATAACCTACCAGATTAACTTGTAATGAAGTATCAAAATCTTTGATTTGAAATTCTGTAATCGGGGCGGCTTTTGCCATACCTGCGCTATAAACTAATAAATCTGAACGGCCAAAAGCTTGATCGACATTATGAGCTAATGTGATTACACTTTGTTCATTAGTTGCATCTACTTGAAAACCTTGAGCGACATTTTTGCCTAACTTTTGGTTAATTTGGTTTGCAGTTTTAATGGCGTTATCACCATTTAAGTCAGCAACAGCAACACGATAGCCATTTTCTGCTAATCCAGTACATAAGAATGCGCCTAAAGTTTGACCACCACCAACGACAATTGCTACTTTTTCTGTCATTTTTTAATACCTCTTAATTTCTAATAATTTGTAAAATACTATTTACATCAATATGTTGTGGAATTTTTCCTGTTAAATGTATGGTGCCAGGATATTCAGCTTGTGTCGCGCCATCGAAACGAAATGTTACATGGCCTAATTCTTTTAAATTGAAAGATGCGACATTACCAATGGCAGTTACTTTAAATTCATAATGATCGAATTTAACTATGTCGCCGACTTGAATATTGCCTTGTAATTCACCGTGAGAATGAATAAAACAATAATCTTCAAGATCTGCTGGAGCCCCTTCTTTAAAAGTAATTAACATATTTTCTTGTAGGGCATCACGGGCAAAATTGCCTACCTTTTTAAATGTGGTTTGATAAATTATTGTCATTTTTTCGTCCTATCATTAGTTCCGATACGAATTCAATTCGTATCGGATAATTGTTGTTTAATAAATAAAGGCGGAAACAAACCAAGCGACTAATACAGTTGGTGCTCCTGTTAAAAAGCGACTTACTAATACTGAAGGCACACCAACACGAACGGTATCTTGTTTAGCTTCAGCAAGAGAAAGACCAACAGGAATAAAGTCACAGGCAGCTTGAGCATTGATTGCAAATAATGCAGGTAGAGCAAGATGTGGTGGAATATTACCTAAACCAATTTGTACCCCGACTAAAACACCGATAACTTGAGCAATGACAGCACCTGGCCCAAGGAATGGAGAAAGGAAAGGGAATGAGCAAATCAATGCTAAGATAACTAATCCAATTGGACTGCTTGCTAAAGGCGTTAAACCATGAGCAATCCAATCACCCAAACCAGATGCGATAATGATCCCAATTAAGGCAGAAACGAAAGCCATAAACGGTAATATAGTTTTTAGGACGGTATCAATAGTATCTCGCCCCGCTTGGAAGAAAACAGCGACAATAGAGCCCATCCCCATACCAATTTTGGCAAGTAAACCATCACTTTGTTCAGTAATTTTCTTTGAAGAGTCGTACTCTTTGCTAACAGAAGTTGTATGGTTTTGTGTTTTTGTATCTGTAACTGTAACCGGCTGATCATTTTCAATAAGGTGGATATTGTTCTCTTTTACTGCTGAAACATAAATATCTTCAACAATAAACTCAGCTAAAGGACCAGATTTTCCGGTGGCATGAATATTAATCGTTGGGATACGGCGTTTCGGATAAAGGCCACAACGTAGGACACCTCCACAATCAATAATAGCAAGACCAATTTCCTCTGTAGCTGGTTCGCCATCTTTAAATCCATCTACAGCTTCCCAGCCGGTTAATTTAATCAGATGATCTACAATTGATGGGCGTGTTCCTGCTGTCATATAGAGTATTTTTTTACCAGGAACAACAGGAACAGTAAGAGGTCCACCCCAGCCGCCATTACCTTTTTCAATATAAATTGCGTTAGTCATATATTTTCTCCTTATGATTATAGGTGGACTTCACGATCGAGTTTGATACCCATACGTTTTTCAAAAAATGCGGTAGTAAAGTCAGTAATCCAACCTCGGAAAAAATTTGTGACCATACCAACAAGTAAATAACTTACAGCAAGTGGAGCAAGAGGAACACCTAGTGTCGTTAGACCATTGGCTATACCTAAATAAACAAAAAGTTCACCAGGATTAATATGTGGAAATAGACCATTCATTGAATGGCAACTATAGGATGCTGCAGCGTAATAACTTGGTTTGTAACGCTCGGGTAAAAACTTACCTAAACTAAGTGTCATTGGATTACAAAAAACGAATGTTCCAATAACAGGTAGAATAAGATAACGAGAAATCGGATTTCCTGCACTACGTTGAGCTAGACGTTCGATTCTTTCTTGACCGATAAATTTGATCAAGGCGTTCATCACAACTAAAAGTGAAATCAATAAAGGAAGAATTCCTGTCACCATTCCGACAAAAGTTTCTCCACCTTTCTGGAATAGACCAATAAACCATTCCGCACTATGAGTAATAAATTCCATAATTACCTCTCAAAATGTATGTTTTTTCTTTTGTTTCTGATTAAATTAATAATCATTGAGATGAATAATATTTTATTTTGAAAGATTAATCTGTGATAGGGATCTCATTTTTGATAAAAACCTTTAAAAATAAACTTAAAAAGTTTTATTTTAATTGATGTTATTTTTTCTTAATAGAAAGAACGAAAGAGGGGATATCAATGT
>SKEB01000820.1_pt1 | contig 18094 bp, 17 predicted proteins | sample 4826561 | NCBI WGS metagenome assembly SKEB01 (sample SAMN11008820, study PRJNA524170) | human gut metagenome | biome: Human fecal sample; material: Feces; isolation source: fecal sample from pouch patient p17 | host: Homo sapiens | place: Israel: Tel-Aviv | collected 2016-03-29
GGCCCGCACCCCCTCCACGCCCGGGGACCCGAACAGCGTATCCCCGGCCGCTCCAGGAGGGCGTTCCGGTCCGCGCGCCGGCTTGACGCTCCGCTTGCCTGCGGGCGCCATTCCAGGCGTCAGGAAAAACAGTCCGACCGAAAGGAACCAACCATGACCACCACCGTCCCCGGCTACCAGACCCTGCTCGACCGGCTCGACACCAGCCCCACGATGCTGAAAAGGGCATGCGAGCAGTGCGCCGACATCATCCACCGCGCCATGACCGACCGGCCCGTCACCGATCCGGAGGCGGCCACCCTTGCCGCGGGCATGAACGCGAGCCTGGCGGTGCGGGACGCGCTGCTGACCGCCGCGCTCGGCACGCCCGACGAGGCCACCGTCCTGCTCATGACGACCAGCCCAAACGACCCCGACGCCGCACACGCACTGGCCACTATCCTCGATGCGGCGTTCAACCGCGCGGACCGGACGCCGGACCCGTGGCGCGTGCGCAACGCGCTCGGCCTGTGCGACCGGTGTGGCATTCTGGCCGGCGACCAGCCGCAGACCCACGCGGCGGCCGCCTACCTCCACTGGGCCGAAGGACAGGACCGGCGGGCCAGCCGGCAGGCCTCCATTGCACTGCGCACCGACGACCAATGCACGCTCGCCCGCCTCGTCATCGCCGGCCTCCTGCAGGGCGTCCACCCCGCACGCCTCGCCCGCTAAGACCCCGGACAACCAAATAAAGCCAAGGGCGGGGCGCGGCCCCGCCCGAAACGGAAGGAAACCACCCATCATGACCACCCAGATCAGAACCGTCAGCCTCACGCTCATCGACGCCAACCCCGACAACCCAAGGAAAAGCCTCGGCGACCTGACCGAGCTGGCCGCCAACATCAAGGCCCAGGGCATCCAGCAGCCGCCCGTCATCGCGCCCACACAAGACGGCCGCTACATAGCCGTCATCGGCCACCGCCGGCTGGCCGCAGCCAAGGACGCCGGTCTGAAAAGCACGCCGTGCATCATACGCAAGTACTCGAAACGGGCCGCCGCCGAGACCATGCTCGTCGAGAACACGCAGCGCGCGAACCTCACCGATTTGGAGGAGGCCGACGGCTACCAGCTCCTGCTCGACCTGGGCGAGACCGTCGAACAGGCCGCCCGGAAGACCGGACGCGCCGCATCGACGGTACGCAGGCGGGCGCGCGTCGCCGCCATCGGCGACGAGACCCGCCGCCTGTTCGGCGGCCAGCCCACCCTCGGCCAGCTCGAAACCATCAGCCGCTACGCCGGACGGCCCGACCTGCAGGCCGGACTCGCCAAGGCCGCCGGCACGAAAAACTGGCACTACACGCTCAACGAGACCGAACGCCGCCACGCGCGCGACACATGGTGGAGCGAGGCACTCGACCCCCTCAGGGACACCCCTCACGTCGAGTGGGAGCTGCCCGTCAACGGCTGGCACGCGGCCCCGACTCCCCTCGAGGCGCGGGACGAACGCGAGAGGCAACGGGCAAGGCGGGAGGCCGAACGCGAGGCCGCCGACCGGCGGGCCGAGACGTTCGCCCGGACCGCCGAGGCCACCCGGCGCGGGTTCGCCGAAGGAATCCTGAACCGCAAACGGCCCGCCGACAGACCCGACAGGCTCATGTCCCTCATCCGCCTGACCCTGACCCTCATGTTCGACGAGGGCACCAGCTGGCGGCAGCAGAACGGGATACGCGAGAACCTCCACCTCACCTCCACCCACGACGACACCAGCGACGACGGGGAGGACGAGGGGGCGGCGCCCACGCTCGCCTCCCTGCTGGAGGGCCAGCCCGACGCCAGGGCCGTCGCGGCCGCGTGCATCGCATGGCACGAGGCCGCCATCACCGGCCGCCAATGGCAGGACAAGGAAACCCTCGGCCATCGGATAGCCCCCTACTACAAGACGCTCGAGGTGCTCGGCTACCGGCCCAGCCATGCCGAGACCGAGGCGCTCACGGGACGATACGCCACCGAAGAGGAGTAACAGCCAGCCGGGCCGGGCGCGACCCTCCGCGCCCGGCGGGCGCTACGGACAAGGAGCGCCCAGGGTGCGCAAACCCCCGGGCCGGGGAAAGGCTACGTGTCGCGCGCGTGCCGTCAAGCCGCGGCCGTCCCGGCCCACACCCCCTGCGCCGGAGGGGAGACGGCAAGCGTATCCCCTCCCGGCCCCGGGGGGAGTGTTCCGGTCCGTACGCCGGCTTGACGGCACGCGCGCGACACTAATCAAAAGTGGAAAAGAATGCATACCCGATACGGAGGAGGCACCACATCGGGACACAGTACAGGGAGCGTGGAAAAGAGGGGGGGAAGGGACCCGCCCGGACAAGCCGGGCGGGCTGCTGCCTAGCGGCGGCGGTTCCTGTCGAACCAGTCGGACGCCAGCAGGTAGCCGATCACGGCCACCATCATGGCGTCGGCGTCGATACTGTCGATCCTGGTGGCCAGGACGGCCAGCACCGCCAAGGCTACATCGAGCAGACCGCGGCCGCCAGGCCCTTCTTCCCATTGGACATGACATCCATCCTTTTTCAAGCCGCGCCACGCATGACGCGGCAGCGGCGCGCGGGCCGGGCAGCCCGCGCGGCCTCCTCGGCCCTCCATCACGAAGGCCTCGGCGGCAGGTTCATCGTACCCTCAGGGACGAATCTCCACGGAAGAGGTATACTGGCTTATGTCGGGTGGCTCCATCACCCGTCCGCATCATTAAAGTCGGGCAAACAAAGCTTTAGCGGACGGCGCCACACGGCAAGGGGTACCTGTACCCCTCTTCTATTGAGCCGCGGGGCGGCATCCTATTCAATTGGTATGCGGGCCCAACGGTTACCTCCTGCAATCCCCTCACTTCCTCCCTCAATTCGTCGTATGCCGGTAGGACACCTCGTAGCCGAGGGCCCGCATGAGCAGGCCGATGATCCGGTAGGCCTGGTTCCAGGCCTGGTATTCCGTGATCCGGGTCGGCGGATCGGCCTGCTCGTATGCTGTCTGGGCCTGGTACAGGTCGAACGTCCAGCCACCGGCGGCGGGGTCCGTCTCCCCCGCCTGGCGCATGCGTTGTTCCTCGGCGAGGAACGAGCGGACCTCCCCGATCAGCGTCATGCGGCGGTCGTCGAGGAGTTCGAGGAGCGTGCCGTCCGGTTCGATGGTTCCGGTCTCCATGTCGGCCAGGCGTTCCGGCGTGGTGCCGGCCAGTCGCGCCAGTTCATACAAACCGAGTCCCAGTGACTCCCGGTAGGTCTGCAGGGTCGCGTCCGTGCCCCTGTCGGCGGTTGGTTCGATGTCATCCATGATGGGGTTCTCCTTTGTTGGTGTCGGTTCCGTTGGCTGGTATCGTACTGTTTTTTCATGTCGTGTCCGCGTCGGTCGAAGCGTTGCGGGTGGACTATGCTCATCACCGTGGATAATCCTTCCTCGTCCTGCGGGTCGTGGTGCTTCTGGTTTTGGTGTCGCCGCTTGTTTTCGTTTGCTCGCGTTTGCGCCTCTGGTATTCCCTGGCTCGTTGGCGGCGCTGTTCGACGAAGGCGGGATCCTGTTTGCGTCGTTGGTAGCTTTCGCGCATCGCCTGCCGGCGGCGGGCGGCGTACTCGGGGTCGGTGGCCATGCGTCGGCGTTCGTTGGCGTTGTACCGGTCCTTCTGCTCGCGGGTCTTCGGCTTCCGTTTCCTTGACGTCTTTCGGTAGGACTCACGCTGTCGGTCGCGGGCCGTGCCGCCGTCCGGCCAGCTGCCCGGCTCCACTGCCCCGTCACGCCCGGCTCCCAACGTGCGTGGTTCCGTCCCAGTTCTGGCGGGTTCGGCCCGCATCCGTTCGCGTCTCATGCGGTCATACCGTCTCTTGTAGGCGCGCCGACGTTCGACGTATTCGGGGTCCTTCATGCGCTCCCGGTAACGGGCCTTCTGCTTGTCCACGGCGCGCTGTTCGGTCAGGCTCAGGCCAGGTTCGACCCTAGGCTCCGGCTTGGGGTGATGGCGTTGTTCGAGGATGCGGTCTCGGTTCTTCCGGTACCATGCGCGGGCGGTGGCCCGTTTGCGTTCCGCGTATTCGGGGTCGGTGGCCATGCGTTGCCGGTGCCGTGCGCGCTGGCGGGCGCGCAGCTCGTCATGATGCTCGGCCGCGTATCGCTGCCAGTATTCGCGTTGGCGTTGGACCTGTTCGGGGGTGCGTGGCTTTCGGTATTTCCTGTTGGTGTTGCCTTGGCTGCGGTACCAGTCGATCATGTCCTGTGAGTCGGCGATCCACTGGCTGTAGTCCTCGGACCGCTCCCACGTGTTCTCGTGCGCCATCAGCGAGCCGGCATGGGCATGGGATACGGCACCGAGGGCACGCTGTCGTCACCGCCGGGAACGTCAGGAGCCACGACGGTCCCGGCCGGCTTGGTGTCCGTTCCGATGTCCCGTTTGGCATCTGGTTGTCGTCGTCGGTTTTTGGCGGGCCAGATGACGGTGGCCTCGCGTGGCAGGATGCCCAGCGTCCTGACGAGCCATTGGCGACCGGCATGGTGGTCTTCGCCGAACCGGTTGGCCAGCGTGTTCAGTTCCTCGGTGGCGTTGCGCCATGAGTCGAGCCTGGCGGCGAGCACGCGCAGTTGCTCGCGTTTGGCCTTGAGCCGTTGGAACTCGTCGTCGACCGCCTCGTCGGCCAGTCGTCTCATCCGTCTGCTGCGTTCGCTTTCCCGAGACATGCCTGTCCCCTTTCCGTCATTTCGGTGTCGGTCGCATCCCATTCAAAAACCGGATCGACGGCGGTTGGACGGACGGAGACAAGGAAGACAGGCGGCCGCTCCCACGATGCCATGAGAGCAACGAGGCGGGAACGAGAGTTGTCCGCCCGAAGGAATGAAAGGAAAAGGCTATTACGGTACCGGTCCCCGTTGGGGGCTGGTTTTGTCGTAGCAAGCATAACCGGTGTACGTACACCGGCGGCCGCCGGCCCTCCGGGCGACGGGGCAAGGCGGGACACCCGCACCCGATATATGGAAGGAGCCGGCATGGCATGGCAGGGCAACCGCACGCGACCGGTCCGCAAGGCCGTCACGTTCACGGAACAGGAGTGGCGCTACGTGCGCGACTCGCAGGTCATGGAGAACCGGCGGCGTGCGGAGGCGGGTTTGGAGACGGTGGGTTGGACCCGGTTCGCGCGAGCAAGGATCATGACGGGCCGGGCCGTCACCCTGGTGGTGCCGCCCGGTTTGGACGACGTGGCGGCGCAGCTAGCGCGTATCGGCGGGAACGTCAACCAGATCGCCCACACGGTCAACATCCGCCGGCGTGCGGAGTACGCGGAGATCATCGAGGTTCAGCGGCTGCTGCGGGAGGCGGTGGGCCTGCTTTCGCTGATGCGCGACAGGGTCGGGGCCGGCCTGCCGGATGCGGGGAGGCTTGTCTGAGATGGCGGTGGTGAAGGTGGGTCAGGTCAAGTCGACGCTGGCGAAGGCGGTCAGGTACATCACGAACCCGGAGAAGACGGACGGCTACCGGCTGGTGAGCACCACGACCGGCCGTCAAGTGGATGACGCGCAGGGCATCGCGGACGTGTACCTGCGCAACATCGGCCGGGCCAAGGGCGGCATAAATCGGAAGGGGGCGGTGCTGGCCGAGCATATCATCCAGAGCTTCGACCCGGAGGACGATCTCACGCCGGAGCAGGCGCACAGCCTGGGCGTCCGGTTCGTCCACGAGATCGTCGGCAACGAGTACGACTACACCATCGCGACCCACACCGACCGGCATCATATCCACAACCACATCCTGCTGTGCCCGAACAGCAACCTGACCCACCGTAACCTGCGCCCCTACAAGGTCCTCGGCCGGTGGCGGGAGGCCAGCGACCGGCTGTGCCGTGAGAACGGCCTGCACACCATAACACCGAAACCGGTCAGGCATCCGGCGCCGCAGATCGGCGAGCTGAACGCCAGCGCGGGCGGGCGGAGCGTCAAGGACATGGTACGCACCGCGATCGGCCGGGCCTGCCAGGAGGCGCATGGTTTCGACGAGTTCCGCTCGCTGCTCTCGGGTCTGGGCGTGGACGTGTCGGTGCGTGGACGGCATCTGACCTACACGGTCGCGGCGTCGGGGCGGAGGTTCCGGGACGTGCGGCTGGGCGTGGAGTATGGCGAGCAGGCGGTGATGGGCCGGATCGGCAGGCAATCGATGAACATGTTCGCGTTCGACCGCACCCTTGTCGCCGGCCGCGACGGTACGGGCGTGCGGGTGTGGCTGCCCGGCTCCGGGCGGCGGCTGATGCTCACGATACCGGCAAGCCGGATTGTGCGGGACGGGCGCACGTTTCGCGCCTATCTCGGCCGGGATGTGCGGCAGGTGCTCACCGGCCCGGATGGAGTCTATGCGCGGACGGTCGACTGCGATGGGCTGTACGGATGGTTCGCGAGGCCGGAGGTGCGGTTGGAGGATTACGCGCGCCGCCGCCTCTCCCCCAAGGATCTGCGAGGGCTGGGTGGCCGGGCGATCGCCACCGCATTGGCCTGTGACCGGTTGCGCGAGAGCCTGGACGAGTTGCATGCCATCAGCCGGGTGGTCGACCGCCACACCACCCGCGGGGAGGCGCTCGACCGGCTGACCGGGAAGGTCGAGGCCGGCGAGGCGAGGATGCGCGAGCTGGTAGCCGCTATCGCCGTGGCCCGCGACCGAGGCGGCCCGACCGAACGTTTGGAGCGGGAGCTGGCTGCGGTGCGCAAGGCCACCGGTATGAACGCGGACGAGGCGCTGGCGTTGCGACGGATACTGGAACGCGACCGGAAGGACGGGAACCGTGGCAGCGGTCCCGTCCGTCCAAACCGGCGCGCACGTCGGGCAACCTGAATGGGAGGCGGGGCATTCCCGCGATTGTATGGAGGCGGGAGACTGTGATGCCGGCTGAGGATCAGGCGCAGGACTATGCGCTGAGGGTGTTCGAGGGTGGCGCGCGCGTCGTCCTGGAACTGTCGGGCCGTGGCGTGGCATGGTCGCTGGGCCGGCTCGGCGTGGGCGTCAGGCTCGCACGCGGGCGGGTGCATGAGGCTCGGCATGGGTCTGGCAGCGTGTCGGTCAGGGATCTGAAAAGGACGCGCGAGCCGTTGAAGGTTGTGGAGGTTGAGGCAGGGCGTGAGCGCAGCCTGGCCCGCCAGTTGAAACGTGCCGGCATCGCGTTCCATATCGAGCGCGACCGGAAGACCGGGAGCGTGTACCTGCATTTCGCGGGCCGTGACGCAGACGAGGTGCGCCACGCGGTCGAGAAGACCGTCGTCGGACTGGACATCGCCGCCCGCCAATACGAACAGGAGCACGAGCGGGACCAATCCGAGACGGAGAAAAAATCCGATGAAGAGACCCGACAGCAAGCAGCCCACAATCAAAGCGAGGAGCATCGCTCCGAGGAAACACGAAGGCAGGAAAACGCGAAAGAGGCCAGGCATCCCCGCGAGCCTTGGAATCCGGAATCCCCCGGCAATCCGTGTTTCGATTTCAGGACGGTGGCATGGGACGCGGACGCCTCCATCATCGCGGCCAGTCTCGAGCGCGAGTCGATCCCCTTCAGACAGGAGACGGTGATTGATGGCCTGCAGCGGTTCTTCTATCCGCGTGGCGAGGCCCGGAAGGTCGCCGGACTGATCGACCGTCTGGCCGACCGCACCCCGGGCCTGGACTGGGACCGGTTCTTCCCTCCCGACAGGCCACGAGAGGCTACGAAGCCGCAACAGGGTGTCAAGCCCGAAACAACGCGGCCCGGAACCGGCCGGGGCGACGACGCGAAAACAGGCGGCCCGCATCATGTGAAGACGAAGGCCGAGACCGTGCACGGGATCAGGACTCGTGCGGCCGAACGGGTGCGAGGTCCGGCCCGGACGATGCCGAAGCCAATGAAGACCAGAACCAGATAGGAGAACAGACATGGAATCAGGCGACGAGAATACCGGGCACGTCGGGACGTCGAAACCGGTCCGGCGCGAGGTGTGGCCGGGTGTGAGCCTGCCGAACGGGTTCGTGCACCCGTACACGCATCGAGCGCGGGACGGCAGGGAGTTTTCGATGATGCGGGTCTCGATCCCGGAGGGCACGATGCTGCACGGGCTTGAGGCGGGCGGCTGGCAGGTCGACGCGTTCATGAACCGGCGTGCACATGAGCAGAAGGAATCCGGGAGGCCGGTGACGGTGCGTTTCATGCCCGGCAGGCCGATCGAGCTGTGGCGAGGGGCCGGGCCCGCACGGCAGACCATGCGCGTCAACGACCCGTGGGACCTGTGCCGGGCAATACGACAGGAACGCGACGACTACGCCAGACATCTGGCCGAACGACACAACAACAGAGCGGCCGGCATGGATGTCGATGCGAGCAGAGGCGAATTCATGGGTGACGGCGTGCCCCGCACGGCCGGAGGCGAGCCGTTCGAACCCCTCGCCGACTACCCCAAACCGACTAGCAACCATGACACAACAGCAATGGAACGAACAACACGTGACAATCCGGGAAACCATGGCAACCGGTACGGAAGCAATGTGGCAACGCCGACGAGGAGGATGCGCAGATGAGCAAAACAGGCATGGATACGGAAAGCAAGAGGATGTCAGGCAGGGGCACGCTCCTGTTGGAGGGCGCGGGAGCGGTGCCGCGAGGCGGACTGTCGAACTGCCGGATACGCACGGCGTTTACGAACGACGCCGGCAAGCAGGTCTACTTCGAGGCTCAGGGCATTTCAAAACCGCCCCGACACAGCATCTACCGCAAGGCGTTCGCCGGCATCCCGTGGGAAGACTACGGGTCGACCGACTTCGCCTTCGAGATCACCGGGCGGCATGACGACATCAACGAGCGGCGACTGCCCCAACAGCAGCATGCCGGCAGGCCCGTGGACCTGGGCGAGTTCCCCTACACCAGCCAGGGCCTGCTGGATTACATCAACCGACAGTTCGGCTGCTCGTTCGATGCCGTTCGTATCGTCAACGATGGCTCCTACCGCGTCCACGGGCCCGGCGGCTACACGTTCGGCGACGGCACCAGACAGCGGGAACCACGCGCCGTGGAGGACAAGGACGCGGTGCTCGAACGGATCCGACATCGGGCCGACGGCAGGACCAACAGCGCCACGGCCGCCCGCCACGCCCCCACACGCCCACGGGTCAGAGGATGACCGGCAGCATGCGGGCCGTCGAAGATATGGAAGGCGGGGCCGTCGAGGTGTGGGTCGAAGGCATGCTGGCCGAGAACGTCACGTATGCCGAGGGCCGGAAGGGGCCGGTGGCGAGGTTCACGCTGCGGGTGCCGTTGCACGCCGACGGCATGCTGGCATTGCGCGTCGAGGCACACGGCCAAACGGTACCGTATCTGAAAGCCTCGGAAAGCAGGCGGGGCGACTGGCTGGTCGTCAACGGTGTCTTCCACGACGACAACGGGGACGGGTATATCACCGCGGGCACGGTGTGCGCGCACACGTCGATAGGCTGGCACGGTGCAGACCGGCGATAGGACCACGCCCATAGGATGCCGGCCGGCCGATGCCATCGACCCGGGTTCTCCGGCAGGCCGTCTCATCACGGCGATATACGGGCCCGGGCGCAGGGCCGCACAAAACGGGCACATGACATGGATCTTCCCTACCCCGGCGGCCGGTACCGGCCCCACGGACACGGACGGGGATATGGGCATCGTATTGGACAGATGGCTGGAAGCCGCCGGCGAGACACCTGCCGACAGGCCATACGGTTCCTTCGAAGAAGCGACCGATCACGGAACCGGGTTGGAGACGATACGGTTCGATCGCGGCGGGACCATCACGGCCATCCGCGAACGTGCAAGAAAACGGGTCAACCATAATAAAGGCAGGGAACGATGACAAGCAGAACACTACGCACCATCCTCGCGACGATGGCGGGCATGGGCCTGCTGTTCTGGCTGGGCGACAAGACCGGCTGGCAGATGCGCACGGACCTGGCCCACGGCATGACCTGGGTGGACGCGGCCGACCGGTTCTGGCTCGACCTGCAACACCCTCTACACTTCAGCGCCGACAGGACCAACCTGCTCTGCGGGCTGGCCTTCTGCGGTCTGGGACTGCTGGCATGGGCGTACCACGTCTCCACCCGCCTGGACACGCGCCCCGGCGAGGAGCATGGCAGCGCCAAATGGGGCACGCCCCACGACATCGCCCCGTTCACCGACCGGCAACCCGGACGGAACCTCACATTCACCCGCACGGAACAGCTCGGCCTCGACACCCGCAGGACCCAGCGCAACCTCAACGTGCTCGTCCTCGGCTCCTCCGGCTCGGGCAAGACCCGCAGCTACGTGAAACCCAACCTGCTGGCCGCCGACATGAACTTCGCATGCACCGACCCGAAAGGCGAGCTGAAACGCGACACCGAACAAGCCATGCGAACTCGCGGCTACGAGACCCGAACGCTTGACCTGATCCACCTCGACCAATCCGACGGGTTCAACCCGATGCGCTACCTCGACCCCGTGGAGCCCGATCCGTCGATCCTGCGGCTGGTCGACAACATCATCACCAACACCACCGGCGACAAGAAAGACTCGGACGGGTTCTGGGAACGCGCCGAACGCGCCCTGCTGACCGCGCTCATCGCCTGGGTCTACTACACCGAGGACGGCACCACCACCAACCGCGACGGCACAGCCCGCGACAACATGAGCCTGACCAAAGCCGTCGACATGGTCTCTCTGATGCAGGCCAGCGAAGAGGACGAGACCCGGGAATCCATCATCGACGCCCAATTCGCCGAAGCCCACCTTGAAGCCGAAAACGCGCGGACACACCCCGAACAATATGACCAGGAGACCCTCAGGATGCTCGACGGGCTCGCCTTCGCCTGCACCCAGTACCGCACCTTCACCCAAGGAGCCGGCGAGACCAAGAAAAGCATCATCATCAGCCTCGGCGTCCGCCTCGCACCCCTGCAGGTCCGGCAGGTCCGCGACATCCTCGACCACGACCAGCTCGACCTCGACACCCTCGACGAGGGCAAGCGAGTCATCTATCTGGAGACCAGCGATACCGACGGCACCTTCGGCTTCCTCGCCGCCGTCTTCTACCAAAGCCTGTTCGAGACCCTCATCCGCAAGGCGGACAGCAGCCCCGACGGCACGCTCGGACGCGACGTGCACTGCATGCTCGACGAGTTCGCCAACATCGGCAAGATACCCAACCTCACCCGGCTCATCGCCACCATCAGAAGCCGCCACATCAGCGCCAGCATCATCCTGCAGACCTACAGCCAGGGCAAGGCATTGTACAAGGACGACTGGGAGACCATCACCGGCAACTGCGACAGCCAGCTATTCCTAGGTGGCAACGAGAAAAGCACCACCGAATACATATCCGAACGCCTCGGCAACCAGACCATCGATATCGTAGAGACCAGCGAAAGCAAAGGCGCCAACGGCAGCCACAGCACCTCCATACGCAAAAACCAGCGCGCTCTCCTCGACCGCGACGAACTTGGAAGACTCCCCACCGACCAATGCATCTACCTGCTGAGAGGAGTACGACCGTTCATATCTCAAAAGCAAACGCTAAGACAGTAAATCATAAGTAAACCTTTTCAAAACCTAGCTCTTGTCTGTGTCCCAGATACTTGTCAACTTAACATCGTCAGAATTCGGATGTGACTCTTTTTCGAAAGGAATTTTAATTAAGGCTGGCATATTAAAAGCAGTACCAGTCAATACTGCCTCGCCTTTTCCAAGAGAAGGTATTTTAACTTTTGAATATTCATCAAGTGTAGGCATGGCATTATCAAGCATTTGCAAATCGCGATCATTAACAATGCGATGAATAATAAAATTATGAATTTGCGAAATGATTGTAGAAGAAATATCAGCAGGTCGTTGTGAGGCTAACGTTAAGAAAAAACCGAATTTTCTACCTTCCTTGATGATATCTTCAAAGCACTTAACACGATAGTCTTCCCATTGGTCGAAATTCTTAACTCTTGGCTGTTGCAATATGTTGTGCGCCTCATCAATAATCAAATGAGTCGTCGAATTGATTGTTCCATCCTTTATGGTTTTTCTTTTTTGTTCAGAATAAATAAACTGAGAGAAGAGCATCGGCACTTTCGTCTTTAATTCCTTGTCTGCATGAGCTAAAGAAATGATCGTCAATGGCTTAAAAATTGACTTTTCTGTATTTGTATCATCATGGAACAATTGGAGATTTATTTTAAAAGCGTTAAATTTATTCCTCATTCGAGTTATCAGAGGCCCAATGTAATCAGCTTTTGTCTTCCCGAAAGCACAATCATATATAAGTTCTAACTGACTTAAAATATAAAATTGCTCAAACTCATCAGAATCTGAATATTTACCTTTTAATTTTTCTTGAACCTCTTTCAAGTTAAGAGCGCGACAAGCATCATCAGAAAGAGCACTTTCTCCATTAATATAATCATTATTACCGGGGCCATATTTCAGATGACCGCCAGTCATGGTTTCGACTTTGTTAAGTGCTGATAAAGCTGAATTGTCAATAGTATTTGTATTCGGATATAAAAATTCTTCGACCCTTTGAATCCATTGTCGTGTAAATTCAAATTTTCCAGCAGTCCCCGATAGGAGCTTTTTCAAAAGACCAATCTCGCATGAGGCAAATCCTTCAGGACCCTTATCCCCCCATCCCTCACGTATTTCACAGACACTTTTCAAAAAAGGGATCTGCGTACTTACAGTAGCATTGAGCAACATAGATAACGTATCAAGCGAAAAAAAGAATTCTTCTGACATGGGCAATTTGTGATCGACCTCAGACTCCTTATTTAAAGAATCAATCGTAAAAATGTCTCTATCGGTCGCCACTCCGGAAAATATATCTCCTTTTGTATACTCTCCAGTAAAATCAATAATAAAAAAATGACTTCTGGCAAGCGCGTTATCACCGTATTGACTTTTAAACAACTCCCAATACAGCTTATGTAACGTATTTGATTTACCGCTTCCTGTATTACCGAATATACCAATATGCGAAGCGAAAAAGGCATCAATCGGAAGATAAACCGGAAGTCCTTCTAAGATTGAATTACCTATCAAAATTGACTTGTTTTTATCCTCTCCAGGAACCGCTAAAATAGCAGCAAGATCATTCTCAGTGGCAGAATAAACTTCATTGCCGACCATCGGTACTTTCGAAGTAGTAATTTCAAAATGACTATCCCCATCAATAACCCCTTGAACCTTGAGTCTTAAAATCCGTTGGATTGACTCAGGCTTAAATCTATTATCAAACTCAGTCGATTTAATAGTATTTTGCTGATCCCGAACCTTCTCGGAAACAACTTTAGTAACGATACGGAATCGACCTTGTTTAACCAGTAAAAACGCACCAACTCTGACTCCGGATATCAGTTCTCCATTTACAATGAAAGATGGATCATTAATTACGTTATACACTCCAACGGTAGCAACATCAGTATCTACCGCGACAACAACACCTATAGCAGGCAAACTATCGTTAACTAATTTTTTAACCATCTTAAATCATCGTTCCATGTGCAATAATGTTATTCAATTGAAGCAGATCCAAATGATTTTTCGCTTTTTTGTCTACCCCTACTAGAATCGATTTAGTTGAAAAATCAGCAGGTGAAATCACATAAAGATTTCGGTAGGACCCTCTGAATTTGTGCTTGATTTCGTTTGCTGCATCATCCGTATACGCAAAGATTATTAAAAGCAATCCACTATTTTCTAAAGCCCTATTAAACATCGAAAGTATATGTTTATCGCCAAAAGAAAAGCCGTGAACAATTATAACGGTTTCAGGTTTACTTACTTCATATTCAAAGTAACGAAACATCTCATAAAAATGCCTCTTAAGGACCGTGTTCGATGGTTCACTGCCATCTGGACTAACCAATTCCGGATTTTCTCGAACTCCCTTGTAAATTAAAATCTCATTTTTACTGGACTTCTCCCAATTTACTGACCCATGCGGCTTAATCAAATTAATAGAGGGAATCTCATTAACATAATTGTCAAATCTTCCCTTATAAGCTGTCGTTGTATCAAAATTTGAGCTATCCAAAGTATCTAAAAAATACCCTCTCGATCCATCATTAAATACAAATCGATAATTTTGACGCAGCAAGCTATCGGCCGCATATTCAATAAACAAATCATAATTAGTAGTAAATATGTCCGTCGATTTATGTGCTTGCCTCGAATTTGTCTCATTTAACGTTGACAAGACTGTTTCTAGAAAACTAATATATGAATCCCTCGATTTGATGACCCTGTCGATAGTCACAGAGCTTGATCGGTGTTTACGGATGCTTCGACCACTTAATAAAATTTTATTTCTACGCACTATTTCAGCCAATAATCTTCCTGAATCATATCCCGCTTTAGAATCAGGAAAATCACTCAATAATGGCATACCTGGTGCGGATGTACCAGACCCCAAAAACCAAAGAACCTTCTTCTCGATCAGTAAATCAGGGAGATTCTTCAGCAATTCAGCTTTTTCCATGCTACTGTCCTAGTTCATAACTACAGGAGATTGACATCAATAGGTACAACCTCGTCGTTCGACTAATCTTTTTCATGTTAGCAGTATGCATAAGCAGCACGATAACTAAACTCGTAATATTTTTATTTTTATTTATACGCCCCTTGTAAAGCTCCTTCAATCCGTGTAATTTTCCAGCCATCAGCTTGACGATAGTTGAAGTTGATATGCCAAGGACTCTCAAGGCCGGTCCATACGTTGCAGATAGCGGTGTCGTTATCTCGGCCGAAGGCGAGGTAGCCGGTGAAGATTTCGGCTGGTTGCAGCTGGATATCCGAGACCGGCACATCCAAGCCTTTCGCGTCCTTTGCGAAATATTGTTTCAGTTTCTTGGGTCGATTTGGGTTGTCGGTGACGTAGGCGGTGAGGGCCTTGGGAGCCATCTGTTCGCATACCTGCTCTGGTTTTAGAATGCGGACGACATGGCTATTCTTTCTGTTTTCGTTTTTCGGCTTGTCGATGCTGATGGAGTTTGGAGCCGGCCTTGTTTCCCGTTTCTGTAGGTCGGTCGGCCAGAAAGCCATCAGGCACAGACCGGCCACGACGAGCACCCCAAGCACAGCCAGCGCCAGCCTGCGTTTCCTGTCAATCATTTTGTTCTTTCCTTGTATGTCTCAGTGGATGAAGACGACGCCGTCGCCCATGGCCTGCAACTGCTGGGCGGTGATGGTCTCGATGACCACGGCCATCCAGCCGGTGCCGGACTGGCTGATGATGATGGACCCGTCGTCGTTGACCTGTTCGACGATGGCCACGTGCCCATAGGCCGGGCTGCTGCCGTGTACGCCTGGGCGGAAGCTGATGGCGTCGCCGGGTCGCGGCCCTCCCCCGACGCCCATGCCGAGGCTTCTTGCCTTATCGGCCCAGAAGCCGCCGTTGCCCATGTAGAGGTCGACGGGTTTGCCGATCTGACGGCGGCGGATGAAGGCCCACCAGGTGCATTGGAACCTCTCGTATGTCGCTGACGACTGGTCGGTGCCCGTGGCTTCGACGTTGACGTGGTAGCCGTCCGAGTTCATCACCAGCGGCGGGCTGAGCTTGCCGACGGTAGCGCCCTCGTCGACGTTGCAGCTCTGACCACCGCCCGTCATGCGATGCACGTTTTCCAAGTATTTCCGGGTGCTTTGCGGGATGTCCGGATAGTTCATGAGGTTGCCTTCACCGGCGTTGTGGGCGACGATGAGCGCGTCTTCGTCCGAGAGTTGGGCGAAGGCCGCGCCGAGGTGCGAGGCCTTGAGGGCCTTCACTCCGTTCATGCGGTTCTTCAGGTAGATGCCGCCGTAGTGGGCGTGGGTCATGGGGTCGGTGATGCCTTCGGGCGGCGTCTGGTCGGCGCCCTGCGGGTGCACGCCGCGCCATACACTCCGGTTCATCTGCAGCAGTCCCCACGTGCCGCCGTTGCTGTCATCGGCGTAGGCATCGGGCCGGAACCCGCTCTCCTGGCTCATGATGGCCGCGATCAGGGGCTTGTCCAGTCCGCTGGCGGTGGCGGCCTCGTCGACCCACGGCTGCGCCTGGTCGGGGACCTTCACGCTGCCGTACCCGCAGGAGGCGGTGGCGGTGGCCGGCATCAGCAGGGAGAGCATGAGTGCGGCGATCATGGCTACGGCGAGTACCCCGGCCAGCACCGGTGCGGTCGTCAGCGCGGCCACGGCCGTGGCGGCCATGGTTTTGACGGATTCGAACGTTTGCACGGCTCTTCGGTAGACGGTTTGCGCTGATCGGGCAGCTGTCAAGCCGGCCGTATGCACAGCCTTGTTTGTGGATGCGACGCTTTTCGCGGCTTTTCCAGCTGTTCTGCCTGCTGGTTTCCCTATGGTCTTGGCCGAATGTCCTTTGCCGTATATGGTCTTTCCGGCCGCTGTGGCGATGGCATGACCCGCTTCGGAGCGGGACCGGGATTCGAGCGATTCTTCCCCATCGTTTCGACTTCCCCCGTTCCGTCCTATCGCCGTTCGGCCGGCCGCCAGGGCGCCTCTTGCCAGACTCCCGGTAATTCGGAGTTTTCCCTTTCGCTTGTTTGCCCCGTCTGCTTCCGTGTATTTGGGCTTGTTGGAGAATCGTCCGCCAATCTTCCGGATCTTGCCGGTTTTGGCATCCTCCCTGCCAGCATGGTCTGCGAGTCCGGTATCGTTCGGTCCGCTTCCACTAGCGTTGCTTTCGGTTCCCGCCGTCGTCTCTTCGGGGATGACGGTTTCGGGTTCAGCCTTCATTCCCGTTTTCCGGGCTTTCGTCGGGTGCTGGCCGCGCAGGTGGGCGGCTGCTCCTTGCTGCTGTTGGGCGGAGGCGTGGAAGACGCGGACGTTGCGTGATGCCTTTACCGCGCCGGTCGGCTGCGCCCGTCTCATCGGGCCTGCTTGGGCAACGGCGGGACGGGCATGCCGTCCACGCTTCCGGTATGTTCGCCGAATTTGGTGGTGAAGAGCCGGTACATGCGGCTCTGTTCGCTGATTCGTCCGTTGAACGGGATGAACGCGGTGCCGGATTTGAGCATGCCCTGGCCGGGCTGCACGCCGGTGAAGTACTCGCGCTGCTCCCCCGACAGCTTCATCATTTTGCACAGGGTGTCCGCGTCGGTCGGCGTCTGGTTCATCAGCAGCAGGAAGTCCGAGTTGGCGAGCATGAGACGTGCGTCATCGTTCAATAACAATTCCTCGATGTTCTGGGTGATGCCGGTGACCGACAGGCCCCATTTGCGGGCGCGCTTGTAGATGCGCAGGAAGTAGTCGGCCGCGAACGGGTTGCTGAAGAGCATGTGGAACTCGTCGACCCACAGCCAGGTGCGCCGGCCTGCAGCGCGGTTTCTGACGACCCTGTTCCATATCTGGTCGAGGACCACCATCATGCCGAACGTCTTGAGTTCCGCGCCCAGCCCCATGACGTCGTAGACCACGAACCTATTGTGCACGTTGACATCGGTTGGGTGGCTGAACGCGTTCAGGGAGCCGGTGGTGTAGATCTCGAGGCTCTGCGCGGCGTGCGTGGCCTCGGGGCTGTTCATCGCCGACAGCGCGGCCTGCAGGTCCAGAAGGGTGGGCATGCGGGTGCGGGTGCCGGCCCGCAGCTCCTGATACAGGCCGATGACGGCGCGGTCGACCAGCGCCCGTTCGACGCGGCCCATGCCGTCTGACCCGCCGATCAGCGCGTCGAGCATATTCAAGACGGCGGCGCATTTCTGACGTATCGGGTCGCCGTCCCCTCCCGCCACGCCGTTTCCGAATTCGATGTCGAGCGCGTTGATGTGCTGGCTGGAGTCCTCGCCGATGGCGACGCGCTCCCCGCCCAGCGCCAGGCACAGGGGTGTGAACTCGCGCTCGGGGTCGATGATCAGCAGGTCGTCGTCGGAGCGGGTGAGGAAGGTCTGCATGATCTCGTTCTTCGCCGCCTGGCTCTTGCCGCTGCCGGTGGTGCCCAGGATGAACCCGTTGCCGTTCATGCTTTTGGTCCGGTCGACGACCAGCGCGTTGCCGCTCCTCGCGTTGACGCCGTGGAACACGCCGCCGGGCTGCATGAGCTCCTGCGTGGTGAACGGGATCAGGATGGCCGCGCCGCTGGGGGTCCGGCTGCGCCG
>SKEB01000823.1_pt1 | contig 18039 bp, 16 predicted proteins | sample 4826561 | NCBI WGS metagenome assembly SKEB01 (sample SAMN11008820, study PRJNA524170) | human gut metagenome | biome: Human fecal sample; material: Feces; isolation source: fecal sample from pouch patient p17 | host: Homo sapiens | place: Israel: Tel-Aviv | collected 2016-03-29
CCTTTTATAAAAAGCAAAAAAAAAAAAAGAAAGAAACTTATTCTTGCTAATAAACTACGCGAAAGGAGTCTAACGTTGTTTGATATAACTTAGACTGATCGTTAACTTATTTTTTATATTTCTACATAGTTATCTTTAGAACCATTTCAGATACATATGAAACAATTACATATGATTTTTTCATAAAAAAACTCCTAATAATTTTTTAAGTATTAAGTACATTTAGAGAACTTATCTGCTGATAAGTTCCCTTTTTGATAATTTAGAATGAACCGCCAATACTGAATTGGAACTGTTCAACATCATCACCATCATATTTTTTAATCGGTTTTGCATAAGAGAAGACCAACGGCCCAATCGGTGATTGCCATTGGAAGGAAATCCCTGCTGATGCTCTGATGCGGCTCGGATCGCTATAATCCGGTACGCCTTTAAGCGGGAATGATTTATCCCAGTGAGTATCCCAAACACTCGCTGCATCTACGAACAACGACGTTCTCACTGAATTTTGATTCTTATCGCTGACAAACGGTGTCGGCATAATCAATTCCACGCTAGCGGTTCCCATTACATTACCACCGACTACATCATCATCTTTGATATTGTAACAATCTGGGTCGACATTAATTTTATTTTTGATTACAGCAGTATTTCCACAGGTTTTAGGATTAAAATACAAGGCATTCGGCCCGACGGATCCATACGCAAATCCGCGTAATGAACCGATACCACCGGCAGTATAGTATTGATAGAACGGTAATTTCTTACCGCCAAACCCGTTGGCATAGTTAATGCCGGCACGACCGGAAACCACCCACGAATTCGCACGATTTAATGGATAATAACCGATAATATTGGCATTCAATTTATAATATTTGTTATCAGAACCCGGAATACTCACTCTACCACCGATAGTCGCTTTCACCCCTTGAGTCGGGAAGAAACCACGATTCAAGCTGTTGTAAACCCAACCTAAGCTGAAATCGAAATCATCATTGGAGAATTCCCAACTATCTGCTTCAATAGATTCGAGATAAAGCGCACGGTGATATTCAGGATCAATATCTTTTAATTTATTATGCGCATAACCCAAACCGAGATAGTAAGAGTTGTTTTCATCCACTGGGAAACCTAAAGTAGTATCAATACCATAAGAGGTTTTTGAGTAGGATGCTTGGTCATTATTCTTTGAGTTATCATATTTATCATAGAAAATACTTCCGCCGAGGCTGACACCGTCTTTGGTAAAGTAAGGTTCGTTATAACCTAATGCAATACTCATACCATAGTCATTTTTCGTACCGGATAAACTGGCTGACGCACCTGTTCCCAAGAAGTTATCCTGTTTCACACTGGCGTTATAACTTAAACCGCTTTCCGTACCATAACCGATACCAAAGTTGATGCTTCCGGTATTACGCTCTTTTACCTTATAGATAACATCCATTTGGTCATTGGTGCCTTTGACCATTTCGGTGCTGCTTTCCACCGTTTCAAAGAAACCGGTACGCTCTAAACGTAATTTTCCTTGTTGAATTGCAGAAAGTGAATACAGCGCACCTTCCTGTTGGCGCATTTCCTGACGCAATGTTTTATCTGCACTGGCATCATTACCTTTAAATAAGATATTACGCACATAATAACGGCGGCCGGCATCGACCACATAAGTTAAATTCACTTTATGATTAGCTTCATCAAATTCCGGCACCAAATTCACTTGTGCTGCGGCATAACTATGATTACCTAAAATATTCTTAATGCCATCTTCCACATCTTTAGCGTTATCACCGTTAAACAGCTCACCGACATAGATTTTTTTCAACAATGGCTGCATTTCGTCTGACAATCCGGCGGTATCACCGACAATACGAACACCGCTCACTTCATATTTATCGCCTTCGGAAACGTCAATAGTAATGTTGATGTCTTTCTTATCTTCGCTAACATCAGTTTTCACATCGGTAATATTGAATTTCGGATAACCGTGATTGAGATAAAAAGTCTTTAATGCTTGTAAATCTTTTTGGAATTTTTGTTGATCTAACTTACTGCTGGCAAAGAAATTCCACCAAGAAACATCCGGCTGAATTTCCATCTGTTCCAACAAAGTATCACTATCGAAGGATTTATTTCCGGCAAAATTGATCTGTTTCACCAAAGCACGATCACCCTCTTCGATCTCCAATTTCACATTGGCTTGATTGCCGTTGACAGTATCAACATTAAAATGCACTTTGGCATTATAAAAACCGATAGAGTGATAATAGTTAACCAGTTCAGTACTGAATGCATCCAATTTCTCACGATTTAATAAGCTGCCCTGTTTAATATTATTCGCATCTAAATTTTGTTGTAATGCATCTTTCGGAATCGAATCATTACCGGAAAATTCAAGGCTGCTGATCACGGCACGTTCTGTTACATTTACCACCAATGTATTGCCTTCCTGTGAAGCCTGTACATTAGCAAAAGAGCCGTTTAAATAAAGGGTTCGCACAACATTCGCAATATCTCTATCCGTAATGGTTTGCCCTACTTTAACCGGCAATTGTGCCATCACGGCAGGCTTATTATCTGCCGCTATGCCATCGATACGGATATCTTTTACTACAAACGGTGCAGCAAACGTTGTTGTGCTGCTGAATAATAAAGTGGTTAATAAAAGTTTTTTCATATTGCTTAATCCTGTTGTTCGAATAACAGTAAAATCTCATTTTTTACGGTTGTATTATAAACGCATTATATCATTAAATAACACAAAAACCGTGAGCCATAATAGTAATGCAACCCCAATACGGTATGCAATATTCTGTATTTTTTCCGATACCGGCCGTTTAGTGATGCCTTCTATCAATAAAAACACCATCTGACCGCCATCTAAAACCGGCAATGGAAACAGGTTCATCATCCCTAAATTCACACTGATCAATGCCATAAAACGTAAGAAATAGGTGAAGCCATTTTCCGATGATATACCTGCTCCTTGTGCAATGGAAATTGGACCACCCAAGCTGTTTAGACCAACCTCACCGGTAAAAAGTTTTCCAATAATTTTCAGTGTCGCCCACGACAACTGTTCTACCATTTGCCACGAATGTGAAAATGCGGAAAGCGGATCATACTGCTGAGTTTCGATATATTTTGCATCAACTTGATGTACTGTCGGCATTACACCGATATAAGGCTTTCCTTTTTCGTTTAATTCAGGTTGAATTTTAACTGTTTGTACTTGGCCATTTCTTTGAATTGTCAATTCAAAAGGCTGTAATTTATGTTTTTGAATTGCCTCAACAAATTGACGCCAATTCACTTTCTGTCCATTAATTGCCACTATCTGATCACCAACTTTCAAGCCACTTTTTTGTGCCGGTGAATTTTCTGATATTTTCGCAATCACATTTTCAATTTTTGTTGCTTTCGGCTCAATTCCCAATGCCGACATTGCCGACTGCTCACTTGGATCAAAATGCCAATTCGCCAAATTCAACGTCTTATTCACCACATTATCCGATGCGGTATCCTGCAATGAAATGGTTATCGAAGGCTCTCCCATTTTCGCTGCCAACACCAGATTCACATCTTCCCAGTTATGAATAAGCTGCTGATCAATGGCAGTAATTTGATAATTGGTTGGCAATTTTGCCTGTGCTGCAATAGAGTCAGGTCGAATATTGTCAATAATCGGTCGCAAGGTAGGAATGCCGAGCAGATATACGATCCAAAAAGCGAACAGTGCAAACACAAAATTCGCTAATGGTCCGGCGGCATAAATCAGGAAGCGATTGCGTACCGGCTGATAATTAAATGCCTTTTGACGCAATTCCGGTGCAACAGTTTCATTGCGCTCATCCAACATTTTGACATAGCCACCGAGAGGAATAAGAGAAACAGCAAATTCAGTGCCATATTTATCCGTTTTTCGCCACAACACTTTACCGAAACCGATGGAAAAACGCTGCACCATTACACCACAACGTCTAGCCACCCAAAAGTGTCCAAACTCGTGTACAAACACAAGAATGGCAATAACAACAATAAACGATAACGTTGTCCACAAAAACGATGGCATAACAATCCTTAATTTAAAACAAAGAAAAAGGCACTGAATACCGGCAATGCGGCAGTCAAGCTATCAATACGATCCATAATTCCACCGTGTCCCGGAATTAATTGGCTGCTGTCTTTAATACCGCAATGACGTTTAAACATACTCTCACTCAAATCACCAAGAATAGAAACAAACACGGTTAGCACCGACAAGGCAATTAATTGAAAGAATGAGAGATTGCTTTGCTGATAAAACGGCGCAATGCTTAAGAAAATACAAGCCACCACTGCTGATAACAATACACCGCCAATCGCACCTTGCCAGGTTTTACCCGGAGAAACTTTCGGTGCTAATTTATGTTTACCGAATTTTCTACCGGCAAAATAGGCACCGGTATCCGCCGCCCAAACCAATAAAAATACATAAAGCAACAATACAATGCCTTGATACGGATTACTGTTGTAATGATAAAAACGTAATGCCATCAAACTCAAAAAGAAAGGAACGAGCGTAAAAAAGGCAAATAACAGCTGTGCAATGCTTGAATTTCCCCAAACTGCGGTACTTTTCGGATAGCTCAATACTAAACAAAAAGCGATAATCCACCAAACTAATGAAGAAACGATCAATAATTCAGACACATTGTTCAGAATGTTGCCGCCTGAAATATAATCACTATTGGCATAAAGGAACAAATAAAGAAATGCCGCTGCAATCGTAGTAATAATTAGGCGCACCAGCGGCTGTTTAATCTTGGCGAACTGCGTCCACTCCCACACTGCCAAAGTCACCAACAATGCCACGGTGCAAGCAAACAGCAATGGAGGAAAGACAAATAATACAATAAAAACAATGCCAACTAATACCAATGCTGACAAAATTCGAGCTTTTAACAAAATAGACTCCTATGATCCTTTTGAAAGGGCCCCGAATCGGCGCTCCCGTTGTTGATAAAAATATAATGCCTGTTCAAATTCCTGCTCGGAGAAATCCGGCCATAAAACCTCTGTAAAATAGAATTCGGCATAAGCCGCCTGCCATAGCAGAAAATTACTGATGCGTTGTTCACCGCTGGTTCGGATCAAAAGATCGACCATCGGTTGATCGTCCGTTGTTAGATAACGCGAAAACAGAGCTTCATCCACATTTTCCAACTCAAGATTGTTGGTCTGAACATCACGGCACATCTGTTTTGCTGCCTGTAAAATATCCCATCTGCCACCATAATTAGCCGCAATATTTAGTGTTAATTGGGTATTATTTTGTGTGAGCTGTTGCGCGTGATGAATTCGTTTTTGCAGCCCTTCACTGAAACGGGAAATATCACCAAGAATATTCAAACGGATATTATTCTTGTGCAATTTATTCACTTCCAGATCAAGCATTCTGATAAAAAGATCCATTAGTGCATTCACTTCGTTCTCAGGACGTTGCCAATTTTCGCTACTGAATGCATAAAGTGTTAAATATTTGATACCGGTTTGTGCCGCATAATAAACCGCACGTCTGACTGCTTGCGCACCATTGCGATGCCCAAAAACGCGCAATTTACCTTTCTGTTTTGCCCAACGACCGTTACCATCCATAATGATAGCAACGTGCTGGGGAATATTTTCCGGATCTAACGACATTTTTCACCAAATAGACTAATTAAAATCGAGCGACAATATACCACGCGAACTATAGATTAAAAACTTAAAATACGATCATTGGCAATTTCTCTGGCGATTTTATCAACAGCCAACACATCATCTACTGAATTAATTGCCTGCGAAGGAATTTTTTCGACAACAAATCGATTGATCTCGGCAATTTGAGTGAATTTAAGTCTTTGTTGTAAAAATGCCGCAACCGCTACCTCATTTGCGGCATTCATTGCCGTTGTTGCATATTGTCCAGCAGCAAATGCTTCAATCGCTAACTTTAAATTAGGATAGCGTTGAAAATCCGGCTCGATAAAAGTTAATTCAGCAATTTTAGTAAAATCTAACGGCGCTACGCCGGAAACAATTCGTTTTGGGTAAGACATTGTTTCGGCAATAGGTGTTCGCATATCCGGATTGCCCATTTGCGCAATGACACTACCGTCAATATAACGCACCATTGAATGAATAATTGATTGCGGGTGAATAATAATTTCCATCTGTTCCGCACTCGCATTAAATAACCAACGCGCTTCAATATATTCCAACCCTTTATTCATCATTGTAGCGGAATCCACCGAAATTTTTGCACCCATCGACCAATTAGGATGCGCAATAGCTTGCGCCGGAGTAATAGTTTCAAACTCATCCAACGGTTTCGTTCTGAATGGTCCGCCGGAACCGGTTAACACAATTTTACTGATACCTAAGCGTTGTAATTCACAAAAACCGATATTTTGTTGAGCTTCAACCGGCAATGATTGAAATATCGCATTATGTTCACTGTCCACCGGCAATAATGTCGCGCCATATTGTTTTACGGCATTGAGAAAAACCTGCCCGCAAGTGACCAAAGATTCTTTATTTGCCAACAAAATACGTTTGCCGGCTTTAATTGCCGACAAAGTCGGTAATAATCCTGCCGCACCAACAATTGCCGCCATTACCATATCTGCTTTTTCGTGTGCCGCCAATTCACAAATCGCTTCTTCGCCCGCCAATACTTCTGTCGCACAACCTTGTCGTTTTAATTTTTCCGCTACCTGTTTAGCGGCATCATGGTTTGCTAAAGCAACAAAGAGCGGTTCAAATTCTAAACATTGCCCTGTGATCAGCTCAACATTACTATTGGCAACTAACGCAAAAACCTGATAATCCTTATTTTGTTTAATGACAGAGAGTGTACTTTTCCCGATTGAGCCGGTAGAACCTAAGATGACGATATTTTTCATAATGTTATGATTGATCTGTTAATAGACGTATTTCAATATTCACTATTGGATAAGCGCTGTAATATTAATCTTATTACCCAAGTTTAGGAACGATCCACGATCTACCGCACCTGGAAACAGCGGTAATAAAAAATAACTGGTACGAAAATTCGCACCAGTTACTTCACATTATCATTAGAAATCCATTAATTCTTTTTCTTTTTCCGCTAAAGCCTCATCAACTTTCTTCACATAAAGATCAGTTAATTTTTGGATTTCATCCTGTGCTTTGCGTTCATCATTTTCACTGATTTCTTTTTCTTTTAATAATGCTTTGATTTTATCATTGGCATCACGACGAATATTACGTACAGCAACACGGCCTTGTTCCGCTTCAGCACGAACAATTTTGGTAAGATCACGGCGACGTTCTTCTGTCAATGGTGGCAACGGAACACGAATGACAGTACCTGCAGATGCCGGATTTAATCCCAAATCTGATGCCATAATCGCTTTTTCCACAGCAGAAATAAGACTACGGTCAAATACAGTGATAGCAAGTGTACGTGCATCTTCAGCCACCACATTTGCGACCTGACGCAACGGTGTCGCAGCACCATAGTATTCAACGTGAATACCATCCAATAAACTTGGATGAGCACGTCCGGTACGAATTTTTGAAATTTGATTTTTTAACGCTTCAACACTTTTTTCCATACGTTGTTGCGCTTCATCTTTAATTGTTTTAATCACACTATGTTCCTTTTATTTTGAATGGAATGACAATTTCTGATGTTTTAATTTACAAAACAATCCATAAGGTTTCATCACCTTATGGATTTTGTGCAAATCTGTTCAAGTTTTACTCTTTCAATCCTATTCCGCCAGATAGCGGCTACCAATTTAGAGGATTGCCTGAATTGTAACGAATGCAAAACGATTTTTAAATCTATTTTTTGTCTGTAATCAATGTGCCTTCCGGTTCACCAAGAATCACACGACGTAATGCGCCCGGTTTATTCATATTAAATACGCGAATTGGCATTCCGTGATCACGCGCCAATGTAAACGCAGCCAAATCCATCACTTTTAACTCTTTTTCCAACACTTCCTGATAAGTCAATGTAGAATAAAGTTTAGCATTTGGATTAGTCGCCGGATCACAATCATAAACGCCATCTACTTTGGTCGCTTTTAACACCACATCCGCCTCAATTTCTATACCACGAAGGCAAGCGGCAGAATCAGTGGTAAAGAATGGATTTCCTGTTCCTGCTGAAAAAATAACAACCTGTCCTTGTCTTAACAAACGAATTGCTTGTGCCCAACTATAAGTATCGCACACACCGTTTAATGGAAACGCCGACATTAATTTTGCATTGACATCGGCACGATGTAAGGAATCACGCATCGCCAAACCATTCATTACTGTTGCCAACATCCCCATATGGTCGCCAACAACACGGTTCATTCCCGCTTTCGCCAATTTTGCACCACGGAATAAATTACCACCGCCTAATACAACCGCCACCTGTACACCCAGTTCAAGTAAATCTTTGATCTCCTTCGCCATACGATCAAGGATGGAAGGATCAATGCCGAAGCCCTCATCTCCTTGCAAAGCTTCACCACTTAATTTAAGCAAAATACGGTTATAAATTGGTTTTAATTGACTCATTGTGCTTTCCTTTTTTGTTTCCAAATAAATTATTTATTACTCTTTCAATATCATTACAACTTCAAAAGTACTGAATAATTTACTTATAAAAAAAGCGAGTTTCCTCGCTTTTTTCATTCAGCAATTAAGCTTTTGACATCGCTGCAACTTCTGCTGCGAAATCAGATTCAACTTTCTCAATACCTTCACCCACTTCTAAACGAATGAAGCTTGATACTGTTGCACCTTTTTCTTTTAATAATTCACCAACAGTTTTTGATGGATCCATTACAAATGGTTGACCTGTTAAAGAAACTTCACCGGTAAATTTCTTCATACGGCCTTCTACCATTTTTTCTGCAATTTCACGAGGTTTACCAGATTGCATTGCAATATCAACCTGAATTTGACGTTCGTGAGCAACAACATCTGCTGGAACATCAGAAGGATTTACATATTCAGGACGACTTGCTGCAATGTGCATTGCGATATGTTTCATTAGTTCTTCATCCGCATTGCTTGCTGCAACCAATACACCGATTTTCGCTCCATGTAAGTATGAACCGACAGCATCGCCACTGATTGCGGAAACACGACGAATATTCATATTTTCACCGATCTTCGCCACTAATGCAGTACGTTCATCTTCAAAGTGAGCTTTTAATACATCAATATCTGTTACTTTATTTTCTAACGCATAATCAGCAACTTTGTTTGCTAATGCCAAGAATCCTGAATCTTTTGCTACGAAGTCTGTTTCGCAGTTCATTTCAACAGCAACACCGAAACCATCTTTGATACGAACGATGATTACACCTTCAGCAGCAACACGACCTGCTTTTTTAGCCGCTTTTGCTTGACCTGATTTACGCATATTGTCGATTGCTAATTCGATATCGCCGTTTGCTTCAACAAGTGCTTTTTTACACTCCATCATACCGGCGCCGGTACGTTCACGTAATTCTTTTACTAATGATGCTGTAATTTCAGCCATTTTTAAATCCTCTCTGTCTACTCGACTTATAAAACAGGGAACTTAAAAAGTCCCCTGCTAACCAGTTAATTTACTGCGGTTAATAAGGGATTTAACCTTATTATATCCCGATACAATTATTCAGCTTTAGCTTCAGCGTCTGCAGCCAATTCTTCAAAAGCTTCTTCAGCTACTGCACCTTGAGCCTGTGCTTTACCTTCTTTAACAGCATCTGCTGCTGCAGTTAAGTAAAGTTGGATTGCTCTTACTGCGTCATCGTTACCAGGGATCACGTAATCAACGCCATCAGGATCAGAGTTAGTATCAACAATAGCAAATACAGGAATACCAAGGTTATTTGCTTCTTTGATTGCGATATGTTCGTGGTCTGCTGCAATAACGAATAATGCATCAGGTAAGCCGCCCATATCTTTGATACCGCCAAGACTTAACTCTAATTTTTCCATCTCACGAGTACGCATTAACGCTTCTTTTTTGGTTAATTTATCAAATGTACCGTCTTGAGATTGAGTTTCTAAATCTTTTAAGCGTTTGATTGATTGACGTACTGTTTTCCAGTTAGTCAACATACCACCTAACCAACGGTGGTTTACATAGAATTGTTGGCAATCTAATGCTGCTGCTTGCACCGGATCAGTTGCGGCACGTTTTGTACCAACGAAAAGAATTTTACCGTTATTTTGTGCGATGCGTTTTAATTCTTCCAACGCTGCATTAAACATAGGTAAAGTTTTTTCTAAGTTGATGATATGAACGCCGTTACGTGGTCCGAAAATGAAAGGTTTCATTTTTGGATTCCAATAACGAGTTTGGTGACCGAAATGAACGCCAGCTTGTAGCATTTCACGCATTGTAACTTGTGCCATAATTTTTTCCTTATTTAGTTGGGGTTTAGCCTCCACATATCCCTAAACAACCGACCGTTTGGCACCCCGATTGTTAGTGTCGATATGTGTGTGAATTAAAATTAAACCTTTCAAATTTTTACGACAGAAAGGCGGTGCGTTTTATACCACAAAACGCCGCAAAAAACCAATATTATTCAGAAATATTTTCTGTATTAGCCATTAAAATCCATCCAACACTTGCAAAGCATCGCTTAATTTTTTAACTGCAAAAACTTGCATATTTTCGATTGTGTTTTTAGGTCGATTGGCAAACGGCACTATGGCTCTGCGAAAACCGTGTTTAGCCGCTTCACTGATACGCTCCTGTCCACTTGGAACAGGGCGAATTTCTCCTGCCAAACCAACTTCACCAAACACCACCAAATCACGAGGAAGAGAGCGATTACGAAAACTAGAGATTAACGCTAATAATAATGCCAAATCCGCACTGGTTTCTGTCACCTTCACGCCACCAACAACATTGACAAAAATATCCTGATCTGCCATTTGTAAACCACCGTGTCGATGAAGCACTGCTAATAATAATGCTACACGGTTATGATCCAATCCAACCGCCACACGTCGAGGATTTGCCAACAAAGAATGATCTACTAATGCCTGGATTTCCACTAAAAGAGGTCGAGTTCCCTCCCATAATACCACTACAGAACTGCCCGGCGTCTGTTCTTCACCACGGCTTAGGAAAATAGCTGATGGATTTTTAACCTCTTTTAATCCCTGTTCTGTCATTCCAAATACACCCAGTTCATTTACTGCACCGAAACGATTTTTTTGGCTGCGAAGTGTACGAAAACGAGAATCTGCTTCTCCTTCTAATAAAATTGAACAGTCGATACAATGTTCCAATACTTTCGGTCCGGCTAATGTACCGTCCTTTGTCACGTGACCTACCATAATAATCGCCACCTGATTCATTTTGGCATAACGCGTTAAATAAGAGGCGCATTCCCTAACTTGAGAAACACTTCCCGGTGAAGATTGAATGTCTGCCAGATGCATTACCTGAATAGAATCAATTACCATTATTTTCGGTTTTATCTGATCAGCTGTGATACAAATTTGCTCGACCGAAGTTTCTGATAACATTTGTAAATTATCCATCGGTAAATTCAGGCGTTTCGCCCTCATTGCCACTTGCTGTAATGATTCCTCACCCGTAACATAGAGAGTCGGCATTGATTGCGCTAAACCGCACATCACTTGCAATAACAATGTACTTTTACCTGCTCCCGGATGTCCGCCGATTAAAATTGCGCTGCCCGGTACAATACCGCCGCCTAAAACACGATCAAGTTCATTAAAGCCACTGCTGAAACGAGGCAATTCCGACAAACTAATTTCCGACAATTTTTGCACTTTGCTGCCACTTGCCCCGGCATAACCACTAAAGCGATCGTTTTTACTATTTGTCGATGCAATTCTTACTTCCGTGATCGTATTCCACGCGTGGCAGGCACTGCACTGCCCTTGCCAACGGGCATATTCCGCGCCGCAATCATTACATACATAAGCTGTTTTTACTTTTGCCATACCTATTTCAACTTCAATGTTATTTTTAATAGATTCATCATTTTTTGTAGATATCTTCCTTGAGAGGTTAACTCCACCAACTGCTGCAATGCGCGCTGATTATCCTGCTGCTCCACGTGTTGAGCAATCATTTTTCTAATTTGTTGATATACAAACCGGTTAATTTCGATCATTTCTGTTGACGACTCTTCATCTAAAAGCTGCGTAAATAACGCTTCTTGCTCACAACTGTATTGATAAAGCGTGAAGAATAGTCCAATTAATGCTGTTGTTTCTGCTTGACTCTGTGAAATGCGATCAAGATCGAGTTTTTCTAAATTTTTTAATAATTTCAGTTCATATTGGAACAGCGCATTTACTTGTTGTGCGGTTGATGTAAATCTCTGTTCAAGAAATTGTCGCCACTCATCAATCGTCATTAATGCCGCTTTTGATGCAACTCCAGCTAACCGATAACCTCGTTCCGCTTTACTGACTTGCCCTAATCGCATGCCATCCAAAAAAAGAAAATGCTGCACAAAATTCAGCATATCCGCTACCTTTCCGGATTTTAATTCAAACTCAACCTCACAAATCGGTGTTTTCGCATTATTCGCCTTAATTTCACCCTGATCGATAGCAATTTCCAGCTGTGTGCCATTACCGGTTTCCAGTAAATAATATTCTCGTTGAAAATCGGTATGAAAAATAGGCTGAAGTGAGCATTGCAACTCCGCATAAGAATGGGCTAATGTCAATTCAGAAAATTGACCAAATAACTTCAAGTCCGGCTGCGGTTGCGATAAACGAACATTATATTCCGGTCGCATATGCAACCCGCCTTGTGTTGTGCCGGCTGTTTTTAAAGTCATCGTATAAACACCCTCTTCATTACGCACACGCAACCCCATTTTTTGCTGTGAAAAAAAGTGGTCTTCCGTATCAAAATAACAATTTTGACTGCTTGCCTGATAATGTTTTAATAAACGAAAATGACTCAATTCCTGTTTCAGACTATTGATAACCTCTTGATTTGTCGTTAATTTCAGCTCTATTTCTTGCATTTTTTTCGATTCTCTTACCTAATTTTATCAATTTCGTTACTTTAACAAATTTTGCTACCGCTGTATAAAATAAAATCTTGTCAGTAGGAAATAGTCTATTGTAAAATTCGCGCCAGCTTTTATCCGGCGATACTGCCAACAAACTCAATTAAGGAGATGTCTATGGCAATCAATAATATTCTTGGTCTATTTGCCCAATCCCCCCTTAAACCATTGCAAAAACATTCCACCAAAGTTAATGAAGCCTGTGCAATGCTAATTCCTTTCTTCGAAGCCTGTTATGCCGATGATTGGGATACCGCACAGCAAATTCGTAATAAAATTTCAGAATTAGAAAAACAAGCTGATTTATTAAAACGTGAAATTCGTTTAAAACTGCCTCGAGGTATTTTTATGCCTGTCGAACGTGGTGATTTGCTGGAATTAGTCACACAACTGGATAAATTGGCGAACTATGCAAAAGATATTTCAGGTCGTGTAATTGGTCGAAAGTTACACGTTCCCGAACAAATTCAAACTGAATTTTTAGCTTATGTGCGCCGTAGTTTGGATTCCAGTGATCAAGCTCGTCGAGTAATTGATGAAATGGATCAACTGCTTGAAACCGGCTTCAGAGGACGTGAAGTAAATTTCGTAAACGATATGATCAATGAATTGGATAAAATTGAAGATGATACCGATCATATGCAGATTGTTCTACGTCGCACCCTTCTTGATCTGGAGGCTTCTTATAATCCAATTGATATGATGTTCTTATACAAAATTATCGAATGGGTCGGTGTATTGGCAGATCAAGCACAGCGTGTTGGTTCTCGCATTGAATTGATGTTAGCGCGTTCATAATACAATAACGCGACTTTAATAATTAGGGTTCATTATGGAAACATTATCTAATTACAGCACTCTGCTAGTTATCTTGACTGCCGTCTTTGGCTTTTTAATGGCATTTGGAATTGGAGCCAATGACGTTTCAAATGCTATGGGAACTTCTGTCGGCTCAAAGGCAATTACACCACGTCAAGCAATTATAATTGCAATTATTTTTGAAGGTGCCGGTGCTTATTTAGCCGGCGGTGAAGTGGCGGAAACAATTAAAGACGGTATTATTGATCCTACACTATTTATTCATCAACCGGATATTCTGGTATTAGGAATGATGGGCTCTTTGCTCTCCGCCGGTTTCTGGTTGGTGTTGGCTTCACGCTTAGGTTGGCCGGTTTCCACCACTCACACGATTATTGGTGCGATTGTCGGTTTCGCCTGCGTAACCATCGGCAGTGATGCGGTAGAATGGAGCAGTCTATTGGGTATTTTCGGCAGCTGGATTATTACCCCATTTATTGCCGGTATTATTGCTTATCTCATTTTCGTCAGCACGCAAAAATTGATTTTCGATACCGACAGCCCATTATTAAATGCAAAACAGTTTGCACCGTTTTATATGGGGTTAACCATTTTTATCATTTCGTTGGTTACCATTAAAAAAGGCTTAAAACATATCGGTTTACATCTCTCTAACGGTGAAACTTTCCTTATTTCATTAGCACTTTGTGTTATCGCCATTATCGCTTGTTTTATCTACTTACGCAGTCAATCTTTTGAAAAGAAAGCCAGTGCCGGCTTCGGTGCGGTAGAAAAAGTATTCCGTATCTTAATGTTATTAACCGCTTGCTCTATGGCATTCGCTCACGGTTCAAATGATGTTGCCAACGCAATCGGGCCGCTTTCTGCTGTAGTATCTATTATTGATCACGGTGGCGTTATCGCCGGCAAAACCACAATGGCGTGGTGGGTATTGCCATTGGGTGCATTAGGTATTATCGCCGGTTTAGCCGTAATGGGGCAGCGCGTAATGGAAACCATCGGCACAGGGATTACCGATTTAACACCAAGTCGTGGTTTCGCTGCACAGTTTGCAACCGCCACCACCGTTATTTTGGCTTCCGGTACCGGTTTACCGATTTCCACCACACAAACCTTAGTAGGTGCGGTGTTAGGTGTTGGTTTTGCGCGCGGTATCGCAGCATTAAACTTAACCGTTATCCGCAATATTATCTCTTCGTGGATTATTACATTGCCTGCCGGAGCAATTTTCTCCATTATAATTTTCTATATCCTTAAAGCGATATTATTGTAAAATAACCTACATAATTTAGGCTAAATATGTAAATTACATATTTAGCCGCTTTCTTGTTTTATTACGATTGTTTCAATACACAGAACAACATTAAGTGTCAGGCGATGAATTGTTCTGATTTGGAAAAGATTACGCCTTTCCAAATGAAATTATTTGCACCTCCGTGAACGGCGGGGTTTCAACCATTTAGGAGTTATTGATGAAGAAAATTATTTCTCCAGTTCTCATCTTACTTACTTTTTTAAGCACCGGTTTCAGTGCCTCTGCAGAAACACAATACGTATCGGAAAATTTGAATACCTATTTGCGTAAAGGCGCCGGTGATCAATTCAAACTTGTCGGCACGATTAAATCAGGCGAAGCCGTTACCGTTTTAAATAAAAAAGATAAATACACTCAAATCAGAGATAGTCGTAATCGTGAAGGTTGGATCTTAACCAGTGAGCTGACGCCGAATGCAAGCAGCAAAGAACAACTGCCGGTTTTGCAAAAACAGATTGATGAATTAACATTAAAACTTAATCGTATCAATAATGACTGGCAACAACGCACCAACGAAATGCAACGCCGTACCCAACAAGCTGAAAAACAGAGCAGCGAATTGTTGGAACAGAACTCCCAACTTAACCGCCAAGTTGAAATTCTAAAAAATAAGAATAAAGATCTTGAAGCAATGTTAGATTCTGAAAAACGCGGTTTGATTATCCGTTGGTTTATTTACGGCGGTTCTGTGCTTGCTGTCGGTTTAATTTTAGGACTGATTATTCCTATGATCATTCCGAGAAGACGTAGAGATCGTTGGTAATGACAGAAGAAATTAAAATCTATTTAGTTGGTGGTGCAGTGCGTGACCGTCTTTTAGGATTACCGGTCAAAGATAGAGATTGGTTGGTCGTTCACGCTACTCCTGAATGGCTATTACACCAAGGCTATATCCAAGTGGGAAAAGATTTTCCGGTTTTCCTCCACCCACAAACAAAAGAAGAATATGCCTTAGCGCGTACTGAACGCAAAAATGGTCGAGGATATACCGGTTTTTATTGTGATTTCTCCCCTGATATTACGTTAGAACAAGATCTAAAACGTCGTGATTTAACCATTAATGCTATTGCTCAAGATACTGACGGCAATTTATATGATCCTTTTCACGGCATTCAGGATCTAAAACAACGTAAATTACGCCATATATCTCCGGCTTTTTGCGAAGATCCATTGCGAATTCTACGTGTTGCTCGTTTTGCAGCACGTTTTTATGCCTTCAATTTTACTATTGCGCCGGAAACCGTTGCCTTAATGAAATCAATGGTAAAACAGGGCGAATTAGCCGATCTGACTGTTGAACGGATTTGGCTGGAAACTGAAAAGGCCTTGTTATCGCCACGTTGTGATATCTATTTTTCAATATTGCATCAAATCGGTGCCACTTCACTGTTTCCCGAATTTAAACCGCTTTTTCAAAGCAGATGCAAATTGCTGACACAAAGTTTGAAACGGCTTAATTTATTGTTGGAAGATGAAAACGATGATCAAGCGCCTCTCTTTCGTTTTGTGTTGCTCTGTGCCTTATTGGTCAGTTCAGAAACATTATCGGCAACACAACAAAAACAGTTGATAGAAAAGGTGCAACAATTATGCCAATGTTACAAAATACCTAACCATTACAGCGAATTAGCGAAACTTGCAATGCAGTTTATCTTGCCTTTTTCGCAAACAGAACACCTCAGTGCCAACGATGTGATAGATTTGCTTGATCAGTTAGACTGTTGGCGCAAACCGCAAAGATTAGAACAACTTAATATTTTATATCGTGCTATATTTACCGATTTCGGTTTAGCGCAACAAAAACAGTGGCAACACTGGTATCAACAAGCGAAAAGTGTTGATATTCAACAAATTATTGCAGACGGTTTTCAAAAACAAGCCATCAAAAAAGAGCTATATCGCCGTCGTGTCGCCACCATTTCACAATACTTTAACGGATAAAACGCTATGTTAAACAATCTGGAATTAGAATCTATTTTAAATCAATTACTTAACAGCACAAAAATTAATGATTATGCCCCGAACGGTTTGCAAATCGAAGGTAAATCCGCTATCCGTAAACTCGTTACCGGCGTTACCGCTTCACAGGCTTTAATTGACTATGCCGTCAGTGTTAATGCCGATGCCATTTTGGTTCATCACGGCTATTTTTGGAAAAATGAAAATCCGTGTATCCGTGGAATGAAAGGCAAAAGAATTAAAACCTTATTACAAAATGAGATCAATCTTTACGCTTATCATCTGCCGCTGGATATTCACCCTACCTTGGGCAACAATGCGCAGTTAGCAAACTTATTGGGTATCGAGAATTTGCAGCCGCTGGAAGATGTTCCCAACTCTATTCCGATGTGGGGAACATTGCCACAAGCGATAAGCGGAGCTGAATTTGCACAACGCATTAATCAGCTTTTAAAGCGTGAATGCTTGCATTGTGCCAATCAACCAGAAAAACCGATTCAAAAAATCGGAATTTGTACCGGTGGCGGTCAGGGTTATATCGATTTAGCGGCAAGCAAAGGTTGCGATGCTTTTATCAGCGGCGAAATTTCCGAACAAACTGTGCATTCCGCACGAGAACAAGATATTCAATTCTTTGCTGCCGGTCATCACGCCACCGAACGCTACGGCATTAAAGCACTGGGAGAATGGCTACAACAAAATTACAATATCGAAGTATTGTTTAAAGACATTGATAATCCGGCTTAAAATCCAATGTTTTATACTTAATTTACCTAAAAAAGAGTAAAATTAATTTATAGAATCTATTTAAGTCATAAAAATAATCTCTACTCTTTTTCTTTTAAAAAGAATAAGAGTAGAATAAAT
>SKEB01000824.1_pt1 | contig 17987 bp, 18 predicted proteins | sample 4826561 | NCBI WGS metagenome assembly SKEB01 (sample SAMN11008820, study PRJNA524170) | human gut metagenome | biome: Human fecal sample; material: Feces; isolation source: fecal sample from pouch patient p17 | host: Homo sapiens | place: Israel: Tel-Aviv | collected 2016-03-29
GTACGGTATTACCCTAAAGCAATACCGCATTTATTGGATGTTTATTGATACATTTTTTCAATCAAAGCGTGATAACGTTGCAAAATCACTTTACGACGCAGTTTTAGCGTTGGAGTAATCTCGCCCAATTCAATCGAAAAGGCTTTTGGCAATAACGTAAATTTTTTAATTTTTTCAAATCCTTGCAACTCTTTTTGCAATTCATTAATCCGTTTTTCAAACATTTCAACAATCGCAGCATTTTTAATCAAATCTAACCGATTTTGATACTGAATGTTGAGTTTTTTAGCATACTCTTCCAAGGTATCGAAACAAGGCACCACCAAAGCGGACACATATTTTCTGGCATCGGCAATCACGGCAATCTGTTCAATTAATTTATCCTGCAACAATTTGCCCTCCACCGCTTGAGGTGCAATATATTTTCCGGTCGACGTTTTCATTAAATCTTTAATGCGATCGGTCATAAATAAATTACCCTCAGCATCAACATAACCGGCATCGCCTGTTTTCAAAAAGCCGTCTTCGGTAAAACATTTCGCGGTTTCTTCCGGATTTTTAAAATACCCCTTCATTACACCGCCACCTTTTACCAAAATTTCGTTCTCATCACCGATTTTAACCGTTGTTCCCGGCATAATCTGCCCGATGGAATTGGATTCAAAACCAAAATCAGGCCAACAAGAAACGGTTGCTGTCGTTTCCGTCATTCCGTAACCCAATTTAATATTAACCCCGATACAATGGAAAAAGATGCCGATTTCAGGCTCTAATTTCGCTCCACCACAAGGCATCATCCGAATGCGCCCACCAAGCACCTGTTGCAATTTACTGAATACTAAACGATCTGCAAGCTGATGTAATGGCTTTAACCAAAACGGCAAAGGTTGTTGTTTCTGCTGATAGCGCAATGCCAATTTGCCAATTCGCAACGCATTATAGAAAATCTGTTGGCGTAACCACGGCGCCTGTTTCACTTTGTCAAAGACCGTTGCATAAATTTTTTCATAAAAACGCGGCACCGCACACATCAAGGTCGGTTTCACCACAGACAACGCTTCTCTTACTTTATGCGGATCATCCAGATAAACATTCACTGCCCCTTGCGACAGCACATAAGCCACCCACGCACGTTCAAAAATATGAGATAACGGCAAAAAAGATAAAGAAACATCACTGCCATCAATTTTCATCAATGTCTGCTGATGAGTCGCTAATTGATGTGCCAAATTTTGATAATCGAGCATTACCCCTTTCGGCTCACCGGTTGTACCTGACGTATAAATCAAGGTAAAAAGATCCTGCATTGATTTTTGCGCCAATCTTTGCGCTAATTGTTGCTGTGATTCATCGTCGGCAGTTGCAATAAAATCCTGCCAACTGATCCCCATTTCAATACCACGTAAATCAAGCGGTTGCATTGCAATAATTTTTTCTAATTTCGGGCAATGCGGAGCAATGGAAAGGGCAACGTCATACTCTTTCTGATTACCGACAAACAGCACTTTCATTTCAGAATGGTTAATAATGTATTTTGTCTGCGTTTCATTATTCGTAGCAAAAATTGGTACAGTAACCGCTCTAATCTGCAAAATAGCAATATCTGCGATTGTCCATTGCGGCATATTTTGCGCAAAAATACCGATTTTATCCTGAATTCCTACCCCTAACGTCAATAATGCGCGAGAAAGCTGTTCGCTTTGCTGACGGAAACTTTGCCAAGAAATATCTTGTAATTTGTGCTGATGATCGAAATAACGTAACGCGGTACGTTGAGAAAGTTTTTCACTTTGCTGATGAATAACATCAATAAAGTGGGTAAGCGTTTGAGCATAATTTTGCATTATTAAAAATAACCTTCTTTATTTCAGCTAACAACTGTTCGCAAATATACTCATTCTACTTTAAAAAATCCAGTGCTTTTAGCACTATAAACACAATCGCCCACTGTTTTTAGCAGTGGACGATATTTTTTGTGATCCGGCTCACACTTATACCTTAAAACAAGCCACCAAATGCTGTTTATCACCTAATAGTCTTGGTTTAGTTAAGGTACATTCCGTATCTGCCAATGGACACCTTGTGCGGAAAACACAACCTGATGGCGGATTAATCGGTGAAGGCAAATCACCTTCCAACAATTGAATTTGCTTATCTTTTTCCAAATCCGGATCAGGAATCGGTACCGCCGACATTAATGCTTTGGTATATGGGTGTTTGGTTTGATGATAAACCCGATCATAGGTTCCCAACTCCACTGCATTGCCTAAATACATCACTAACACACGATCGGAAATATGTTTTACCACCGCCAAATCGTGCGCAATAAAAATTAACGATAACCCCATCTCTTTTTGCAATGATTTCAATAAATTCACCACTTGCGCTTGAATAGACACATCAAGTGCTGATACCGGCTCATCGCAAATGATCAATTTCGGCTCAATAATTAGGGCTCTTGCAATACCGATACGTTGGCATTGTCCACCGGAAAATTCGTGAGGATAACGATTAATTAGGTTCGGCAACAGCCCTACTTTCAACATCATTGCCTGCACACGTGATTTCACCTCTTCCGCCGACAATTCAGGAAAATAAATTTTTAACGGCTCGGCAATAATGTTGCCGATAGTCATTCGCGGATTTAATGAGGCGAGCGGATCTTGGAAAATCATCTGAATATCCTTACGTGTTGCGTGCCACTCCTTTTCAGATTGACTACTTAAATCCTTGCCTAACCACAGAATATTACCGCCGGCAGATTTCACCAAACCGATAATGGCTCGCGCCAAAGTCGATTTACCACAACCTGACTCACCTACTACCCCTAAGGTTTCACCTTCATATAATTTAAATGAAACGTGATTAACGGCGTGTAATGTCTGCTTTTTCTTAAAAAAGAGACCTTCACTGCCTTGTACTTGGAAATGCACACTCAGATCTTCAACTTCCAACAATAAATTACTCATTATGCTTTTCCTCTTAATATCATTTCCTGTACATCAACAAAGCAGGCACGCAAGCGATTATTGCCGAATGCCGTTAATTGCGGTGTATTGCTACACTGTTCACTGGCAAACTGGCAACGTGGGCGGAACGGACAGCCGGTTGGCAGATGTAATAGGTTTGGCGGATTTCCCGGAATGGTGGTCAACTGCTCTTCTTCCGTATCCAAGCGCGGTACGGCATTGATTAAGCCGATAGAATAAGGATGCGTCGGCTGATAGAAAATCTCTTTTGCCGTGCCATATTCCATTGTTCGACCGGCATACATCACCAACACTTGGTCACAACTGCCGGCTACCACGCCCAAATCGTGGGTAATCATAATAATCGCTGTGTTGAATTCCCGTTTTAAATCATTCAACAAGGTCATAATCTGTGCTTGAACGGTCACATCCAATGCGGTTGTCGGCTCATCTGCGATCAATAATTTCGGCCGACATAACAATGCCATTGCAATCATCACACGTTGACGCATCCCACCGGAAAATTCGTGCGGATACATATTCATCCGTTTTCTCGCTTCCGGCATTTTCACCGCATCAAGCATTTTCACTGACTCATCAAAAGCCTGTTTCCGATCATACCCTTTATGTAAAATCAGCACTTCCATTAACTGTTCGCCAATTTTCATATAAGGATTTAGTGAAGTCATAGGATCTTGGAAAATCATAGCAATCTGCTCTGCACGGAGTCGGTTTAATTGCGCTTCGGGTAACCCCAAAATTTCTTCACCATTAAAACGTGCGGAACCGGCGGTACGTCCGTTATCTGCCAATAACCCCATTAACGCAAAGGCGGTTTGCGATTTGCCTGAACCGGATTCACCGACAATGCCTAAGGTTTCACCGGCATTTAACGTAAAAGTTAAATTATTCACAGCGGTAACATCACCGTCCGGCGTTTTAAATGTTACACGTAAATCTTGAACATCAAGGAGAGGTTGTTTTTCGTTTGTCATTTTTTCTCACCTTATCGATCTTTCGGATCAAGCGCATCACGCAAGCCGTCACCAATAAAATTAAAACAGAACAGCGTAATAACTAAGAAAATCGCCGGGAAAATCAATAACCAAGGTGCTGCTTCCATAGATTTGGAACCATCATTCAACAGTGCGCCCCAACTGCTTAACGGTTCTTGTGTACCAAGCCCTAAGAAACTTAAGAAAGATTCAAATAAAATCATTCCCGGCACTAATAAAGAGGCATAAACCACAACCACACCCAGCACATTCGGCACAATATGTCGCCATACAATCTGACGTGAAGAGACACCGCAGACAATCGCTGCTTCAATAAATTCTTTACGTTTCAAGCTCAATGTCTGACCGCGCACGATACGCGCCATATCCAACCAAGACACCATTCCGATAGCTACGAAAATCAGCAAAATATTCTGCCCGAAGAAAGTGACCAACAAAATCACAAAGAACATAAACGGAAAGGAGTAAAGAATTTCTAAAATACGCATTAGCACTGCATCAGTTTTGCCACCAATATAACCGGCGGTTGCACCATAAAGCGTACCGACCAACACCGCAATCAGTGCACCGGCAACCCCGACTAATAAGGAAATACGCCCACCGATTGCCAAGCGCACCAATAGATCGCGCCCGGAAGAGTCTGTACCGAAATAGTGCATAGATTCAAAATCCGGCGGATTTGTCATCATCGCCCAATCGGTATCTTCATAACTAAACGGCATCAACATCGGTGCAAAAATCACAAACAGCATAATGAAAAATAAAATGATTAAACTCGCTACTGCCGCTTTGTTGCGGAAAAAGCGACGACGTGCATCTTGCCACAAACTGCGACCGTCAACCGTTTCCAACTGTTCGCCTAATTTTTCCATTAATGCTTGATTTTCTTTTGTTTTTAACATTTTTACCACTCCACTAATAGCGAATCTTTGGATCAATCACAGCATATAAAATATCCACAATCGCATTAAACACGATCGTCAAGGTGCCGACTAAAATAGTCAAACTCAATACTAACGAATAATCACGATTTAATGCACCGTTCACAAAGAGCTGACCGATTCCCGGTAAGACAAAAATACTTTCAATCACCATAGAGCCAGTGATGATACCGACAAATGCCGGCCCCATATAAGAAATCACCGGTAACAATGCCGGACGTAATGCGTGTTTCAACACAATACGGCTCATTGGCAAACCTTTTGCTTTCGCAGTACGGATAAAGTTTGAATGCAATACTTCAATCATTGAACTACGCATAATACGTGCGATGCTGGCAATATAAGATAAAGATAACGCCACCATCGGCATCAACATATAGATAAACTGCCCATTATTCCAACCACCGGATGGCAGCAGTTTTAAGGTAATGGAGAAAATCAGCACTAATAACGGTGCGACCACAAAGCTCGGTACAACCACCCCTGTCATCGCAAACGTCATTATCAGATAATCCAGCCACTTATTCTGCTTCAAGGCGGCGATCACACCGGCAGAAATACCAAATACCAAAGCTAAAATAAAAGCGGAAAAACCTAATTTGAGTGAAACAGGAAACGCCTGTGCTACTAATTGATTCACAGTATAATCTTTATATTTAAATGACGGCCCAAAATCACCGTGAGCCAAATTTTTTAAATAAAGACCATATTGCACCATTAACGGTTCATTGAGATGATATTTTGCTTCAATATTTGCGATAACTTCCGGCGGATAATTTTTTTCACTGGAAAAAGGGCTGCCAGGGGCAAGACGCATCATAAAGAAAGAAACAGTAATAAGGACAAACAGCGTAGGAATCGCCTCTAAAATTCGGCGAAAAATTAATTTAAGCATACACAAATCCCACAATAAAATGGCGAAAAGCCAACTACAAAATCCCGTTCCATCGATAAATGGAACGGGCAATATAAAAATTAATGTTTAATAATATAAACGTCTTTCAAATAGTAATTTTGCCCTGGATGTGCATCAGCAAAGCCTTTCACCCAAGGTTTGATTAAGCGTGGTTGGACGTAATGATAAACTGGCACCATTGCAGTATCTGCATCTAATTGCGCTTCTGCTTTGGCATATACACCTGCTCGTTCTTCATCAGTTTGTGTTTTAAAAGCAGAAGCGATCAAATCATCATACGCCTTGCTTTTATAGAAAGCTGTATTATTTGCACTGTTTGAAAGATAATAATTCAAGAATGTACTTGCTTCATTATAATCCGCACACCAACCTGCTCTTGCCATTTGGTAATTACCCTGATGACGTGAATCAAGATATGTTTTCCATTCCTGATTTTCTAAATTGATATTTACGATACCTTGCAAATTCTTCTTCCAGATAGATTGTGCCGCAATGGCTAATTTTTTGTGATTATCAGAAGTGTTGTAAAGCAAATTGAAAGTCAATGGATGAGATTTGTCGTAACCTGCTTCTTTAAGTAATTTGATTGCTTCTTGATTACGTTTGTTTTGATCCCAGCTCGCCCATTCTGGATTTTTCATTTTTTCTGCCCCATTAATAAATGGCGGTGTGAAAATGTATGCTGGAGTTTGCCCCTGTTGCAAAATCTTATCGGTAATGATGTTTCGATCTAACGCTAACGATAATGCTCTACGAACTTTGGCATTGTCAAATGGTGCTTTTGCAGTATTGACTTCATAAAGATAAGTACAAAGTAATGGCGAAATATGTAATTCATCCGGCAATTCTTTTTTCAATTTAGCAAATAATTCAATCGGGATTTCTTTACCGGTCATATCTTCATCACCTGCACGATAGCGAGAAACATCCGTTGCAGAAGACTCAATCGGCAATAAAGTGACTTTATTCAACACGGTTTTTGCATTATCCCAATAATATGGATTGCGCTCTAAAACGGCTTTTTCATTCACCACTTGTGATTTCAAAACGAATGCACCGTTACCAACCAAATTTTCCGGCGCTGTCCATTTATCACCAAATTTTTCCACCACTTTTGGGTTCACCGGTGACAACACATAATGTTCCACCAATTTATCCACATAAGGCACAGATTCGGTTAAATGCAGAACCAAGGTGTGATCATCTTTCGCTTCTACACCAAGATCGGTCAACGGCGCTTTACCGGCAATCACTTTATCTGCATTCGCTAATTTTAAGAAATCCAAATAACTGGAGTATGGTGATGCAGTTTTAGGATCAGCTAAACGTTGCCACGCGTAAACAAAATCGCCGGCAACAACCGGATCACCATTAGACCATTTTGCTTCCGGACGAAGATGGAAAGTCCAAGTTTTAAAATCTTCACTGTGATCCCAAGAAGAAGCCACTCCCGGTAAAATATGACCTTTAGCATCGGAAATCACTAAAGTTTCATAAAGTTGATGTGCATAATTTCCTTCAACATCACCTTCCATTTTCTGCGGATCTAATGTTGCCGGGTTGGCACTAATATTCCAAACCAATTCCTGCTTATCCGCCAATTCTGTGCCGGCAGGCACATTTGCAGCCATCACTGTTGTTGCAGTTACACCTAAACCAAGTGCCGCCATCAACAATGATTTTTTAAATGAATTCTGCATCTTATACTCCTTATTTTTTAGTAGTTCTTCTATTTTGCATAGAATTGCTGTCATTAATAAATGAAATCTCACGATTTGTAAATAACACGCTTACATTTTGCCAGATTATTCTGGCATTTTTTTGATTTTGACGCTAGATTCAACCTCTATTTCGCACAAAATCTTGAAATATATGCATTTCCTAACTTCACTTTAGATTAAGAGGTTTTAACTAAAGAACACGGCGGAATATATCCGCCGACTGTAGTAATTAATGTTTAAGGATATAAACATCTTTCAAATAGTAGTTTTTCGCCGGATGATTAGCTGCAAAACCTTTTACCCACGGTTTAACCAAACGAGGTTGCACATAGTAATAGACATTAATTACAGCACTGTCTTGTTCTAATACCTGCTCCGCTTTAGCATAAATTTCCGCACGCTCTTCATCCGTTTTAGCACGAAAAGCAGCATCGATTAAGTCATCATAGGCTTTATTTTTATAGAAAGCTCGGTTGTTGGCACTATTGGAAAGAAAATAATTTAAGAAAGTAGTCGCTTCATTGTAATCCGCGCACCAACCTGCTCTTGCCATCTGTGAGTTGCCTTGACGGCGAGTATCCAGATAGGTTTTCCATTCCTGATTATCCAACGTAATATCAACCACTCCTTGAAGATTCTTTTTCCAGATCGATTGTGCAGCAATCGCTAATTTCTTGTGGTTATCAGAAGTGTTGTACAACAATTTAAAATTCAATGGTTTAGATTTATCATAACCTGCTTCTTTCAGCAGTTTAATTGCCTCCTGATTTCGTTTCGACTGATCCCAATTCGCCCATTCCGGATTTTTCATTTTTTCTGCTCCGTTAATAAATGGCGGCGTAAACAGATAAGCCGGTGTTTGTCCTTGTTGCAAAATTTTGTCGGTCATAATATGACGATCAAGTGCCAAGGATAATGCTTTGCGCACGCGTGCATCATTAAACGGTGGTTTTACGGTATTCATTTCGTAAGTGTAGGTACATAAAACCGGCGGTGTATAAATTTCGTTCGGTACCTCTTTTTTTAATTTTGCAAACAGCTCTATCGGCAACTCTTTACCAGTTACATCTTCATCGCCGGCACGATAACGAGCCACATCGGTAGCGGCTGACTCAATCGGTAATAATGTTACCTTTTCCAACACAGTTTTATCATTATCCCAATAGTGTGGATTGCGGACTAATACAGCCTTTTCATTCACTACCATTGAATCCAATTTAAATGCACCGTTACCCACCAAATTGCCCGGTTTGGTCCAAGCATCGCCAAATTTTTCCACTACACTTTTATGTACCGGTGAAAGTACATAATGCTCCACTAATTTATCCACATAAGGCACAGATTCCGTTAAATGCAGAACCAAGGTGTGATCATCTTTCGCTTCAACCCCAAGCTCATCCACTTTTGCTTTACCTTCCAATACCTTATCCGCATTTTCCAATTTAAGAAAATCTAAATAACTGGCATATGGAGAAGCGGTGTTAGGATCAGCCAAACGCTGCCACGCATAAACGAAATCGTGCGCCGTAACCGCATAACCGTTCGACCATTTCGCATTAGGTCGTAAAAAGAATGTCCACGTTTTAAAGTCATCACTGTGTTGCCACGAAGTGGCTGCTCCCGGCAAAATATGGCCCTTTTCATCCGAAGTTACCAACATTTCAAAAAGTTGCCGGGCAAAATAACCTTCTACATCCCCTTCCATTTTTTGCGGATCTAGCGTTGCCGGATTAGCACTGACGTTCCAGACCAATTCCTGTTTTTTTGCCAAATTCGCATCTGCCGGTACATTGGCTGCTGTTGCCATATTAGCCATTGTTAAACTCAATGCGGCAACAAGTAATGATTTTTTAAATGAGGTTTTATGCATAACCTAATCTCCTTCAGTCAATATCTCTTCTACCGGATGTAGAATTAACGACTATAAATAACGTAAACTTAACAGTTTGTAAATGTGGTGTTTACTTAATTAACCATAAATTTTCGTATTTTTTTAAAAAATGTGATCCGCATTGGCTTTTGTTGGCGAAAAAGTGCTAAGCTATAACACAATAGTTGTTCTTAAGAGGCGAAGTAAAATTTATGACAAATCACGCAAACAGTCATATCGATTTTGAAAATACGGTAGCGGATGTAATCCGTTTAACACAATACAGCCACGGCGCCGGTTGCGGTTGTAAAATTTCCCCTAAAGTTTTAGAAACCATTCTTCACACAGAAGCAGAAAAATTTATCGATCCGCACCTTTTAGTTGGCAATGAAAGTAAAGATGATGCTGCGGTTTATGACATTGGTAATGGCATGGGCATTATCAGCACCACCGACTTTTTTATGCCGATTGTGGATGATCCTTTCACTTTTGGACGTATTGCCGCCACTAATGCCATCAGCGATATTTTCGCAATGGGCGGTAAACCGATTATGGCAATCGCTATTTTAGGCTTTCCAATTAAGCTATTACCGCCGGAAATCGCCAGACGCATTGTTGAGGGTGGTCGCCAAGCCTGTAAAGAAGCCGGCATTGCGCTTGCCGGTGGGCATTCTATTGACTCGCCTGAACCAATTTTCGGTTTAGCGGTAACCGGTATTATCCCAATCGATAAAGTGAAGAAAAACAATTCCGCTAAAGCCGGATGTGAACTTTTCTTGACCAAACCTTTAGGTATCGGCGTACTTACTACTGCAGAGAAAAAGGGGAAATTAAAACCGGAACATCGCGGTTTGGCGGCAGAAGTGATGTGCCGAATGAATAAAATCGGGGCACAATTCTCGGAATTAGAAGGTGTCACTGCGATGACAGATGTCACTGGTTTTGGATTGCTCGGTCATTTAATCGAAATCTGTGAAGGTTCCGGTGTTGCCGCTGAAGTGGATGTCTCACAGATCAAAACCTTGGACGGTGTTTATGATTATATCGAAAAAGGCTGCATCCCGGGCGGAACAGAACGTAACTTTGACAGTTACGGACATAAAGTCAGCCCTATCACTGAAACACAAAAAGCGGTGTTATGCGATCCGCAAACCTCCGGCGGATTATTGGTAGCGGTGATGCCAGAAGCAAAAGCGGCATTATTTGATATAGCTGCAAAAGAGAATATCTCCTTGATTCCGGTTGGCAAATTGGTGGAAAAAAATGATGATTCCCCAATTTTCGTTACCGTGAACGCATAATTCCATTTTTTCTTGTTAAACATTTAAAAATAAGTCGGCAAATAAACCGGCTTATTTTTTGCTTTCCTTATGCCTTTATCATCTTTTATTCGTCATATCCGAAAACATTTTTTTATGCTAGAATCTGCAACCGTTTTTATTCAATGTTTATTCAATGAATTGGCTACCGCCGTGAGCGGCGGATTTCAACCACTTAGGAGTTTTTGATGAAAGTTTTAGAAGGTCAAATCGCTTCACCAAATGCGAAAATTGCAGTAGTTATCGCCCGTTTCAATAGTTTTATTAATGATAGCTTGTTGGAAGGTGCATTGGATGCACTAACTCGCGTTGGTCAAGTAAAAGATGAAAATATCACTGTGGTAAAAGCACCCGGTGCTTATGAATTACCGCTAGTTGCCCGTCGTTTGGCTGCAAGCAAAAAATTTGATGCAATCGTGGCTTTAGGTACAGTAATTCGTGGTGGTACTGCACACTTTGAATACGTTGCCGGAGAAGCAAGCAGCGGTTTGGGACAAGTCGCTATGCAAGCTGAAATTCCTGTCGCATTTGGTGTTTTGACCACTGAAAATATTGAGCAAGCAATTGAACGTGCCGGCACAAAAGCTGGAAATAAAGGGGCTGAAGCTGCATTGGTAGCTTTGGAAATGGTTAATTTATTAGCACAGATTTCCGAATAATGAATCCACAACAAAAAACTGAAAAAAAACCAAGCAGACGTCGTCGTGCGCGTGAATGTACCGTTCAAGCACTCTATTCCTGGTTTGTATCGAAAAACAGTCCAGAAAGTATCGAATTGGATTTAGTGACCAACGATGAAACCAAAGGCGCGGATGTCGCCTATTTTCGCAAACTCTTTAATGGCACTGTCAACAATCTCGACAATCTAGAGCAAGAATATGCCTCTTTTTTAGATCGTAAAATCGAAGAGTTGGGAACAATCGAACGCGCTATTTTAGATTGTGCGACTTTTGAACTTAAATATGTTGATGATATTCCTTATAAAGTCGTCATCAATGAAGCGATTGAGGTGGCAAAAACATTCGGTGCCGCAGACAGCCATAAATATATTAATAGCATTTTGGATAAATTAGCACCGAAGTTTGGACTAAAATAAACAATCTCCATTTTCCCTTGTGAACGCCACAAGGGATTTTTTTCTGAAAGGATTTCTTTATGCCTGACAATGGCGAATTTGATATTATTCGACGTTATTTCTCCACCTCTACCCGTCAACCTCGGCGCGATGTGCTGCTATCTGTCGGTGATGATTGTGCAATCACTGAAATTAAACCTAATCGCCGTTTAGCACTGACTACCGATACTTTGGTTGAAGGAACGCATTTCTTGCCGTCTATTTCAGCTGCCGATCTTGCTTATAAAGCCGTTGCCGTCAATTTAAGTGATTTAGCGGCAATGGGAGCGGAACCGGCGTGGATTAGTCTGGCATTAACTCTACCGAAAATTGATGAACAGTGGTTAAGTGAATTCAGCCAAAGCCTGTTTCAGATTCTTGATCACTATAATGTTGATTTAATCGGTGGCGATACTACCAAAGGAACGCTCTCTTTAACTATCACCGCACACGGCTTAGTGGCGAAAGATAAAATCTTATGTCGACACACTGCTAAACCCGGTGATTGGATTTATGTTTCGGGTACACTGGGTGATAGTGCCGCCGGTTTACAGCTGTTATTACAACAGTCAAAAATTGAAAATGATGATCAACGCTACTTATTACAACGCCATTTACGCCCGACACCACGCGTTCTAATGGGGATGGAATTGGCAGGTATCGCTAATGCAGCGATTGATCTCTCTGACGGCTTAATTTCCGATCTTCAGCATATTCTGGAACGGAGTCAATGTGGCGCTGTTATTGAATTAGATAAACTGCCGCTGTCCAAGCCGTTATTAAATCAATTTTCATTAGAACAGGCACAAAAATTTGCACTTGCCGGCGGTGAAGATTACGAACTTTGTTTCACGGTTGCAGAAGCAATGCGGGCAAAAATGGAACAAACCTTACGTTATCTCGATGTAGAATATCATTGCATCGGTCAAATTCGTGCCAATCAGCAATTACAATTTACCCAACATTCTCAACCAATAGAGGTCGCAGTGACTCATGGCTTTGATCACTTCAAATAAAACTAATCACGATGCACTCAAAAACGTCAAATTAACCAATCCGGTGCATCTGCTTGCACTTGGTTTCGGTTCAGGTCTGATCTTTCCGGCTCCGGGCACTTGGGGCACATTGGTCGGATTATTAATAGGATGGCTGCTTCTACAATGGATTGCCGTTCCTTTCTTTCTTATTTTCGCCTTGATAGCCTTTTTTATCGGCTGTTATTTATGTGAAAAAACAGCGCACGATATGAAAGTGCACGATCACAGTTCTATCGTATGGGATGAAATTGTCGCCATCTGGCTGGTACTCACCGCTTTGCCAAATTACGCTTGGCAATGGTGCTTAACTGCTTTTGTGCTATTCCGTTTCTTTGATATTATCAAACCTTATCCAATTCGCTATTTTGACCGCAAACTGCAAACCGGCTTCGGTATTATGTTTGATGATCTACTGGCGGCATTGTATGCAATTATTGTTATTTTCTTAATCAGATCACTGATCTAAAGGACTGCGCTATGTTATGGAATATTATGATTGTACATTTATTGGGCTTAATGAGTCCCGGTCCGGATTTCTTCTATGTCAGCAAAACCGCTGCCGGTAATTCGAGCCGTAATGCATTTTGTGCAGTCATCGGCATTACGATGGGTGTAGCGTTTTGGGCAACTTCTGCTTTGCTGGGATTAGCCATTCTGTTTGCTACCAGCCCGTTATGGCACGGCATTGTGGTCTTGTTGGGCGGAAGTTACCTTGCTTATATCGGTTATAAAATGCTGAATGTTCGTAACAATGTGGTGTTTGAAAATGATAAAAAAGCACAACAACTACAAACAACCTCAATTAAGCAGGAAATTCTGAAAGGATTGCTAGTCAATCTTTCCAATGCCAAAGTGGTGATCTATTTTAGCAGCGTGTTATCGATTTACCTTGCTAACGTCAATGGCATCGAACATATTATTCTAGTCTTGGCTGTTATCTTAATAGAAACCTTTCTCTACTTTTCTATTATTGCCTTGTTGTTTTCTCGACCGGCTGCAAAACGTTTTTACAGCAAATATAGTCGTTGGTTGGATAATGGTGCCGGTGTGGTTTTTATCGCATTCGGACTTTATCTCGCTTACGCCGGCATCGGTTATTTATTTCAATAATTCCTGCAAGTTTTTCTTCATTGCGTGAATTTGTGACTCATAAAGTGCTTTGCTCTCTTGTTCATCTATCATATACATAATGGTTTGTGACAAGGTCATTTTCATCTTACGAGAATAGCGAGAAAGACGTAACCAGACTGCATAATCCAGATCAATTGATTTCTTTTTGGTACTCTGTTTTTCCGCATTAAAAAAACGCTTCCGTTTAGCACGAATCGCCTGATCCAGTTTTACCACTAAATCAGGCGACATATGTTCACTAATCCACTGTTGAACCGCTTCGGTTTGATGCTGTAGCTGGACTAACTGTTGCATTTTATCGTCCGCCAAACTTTGTTCAAGATAACGTGTAATATTGACGCCTTCACGAGCTTTACGCATTAAATAAAGCCATTTCCAATGCGTTTCTTGATTTTCCAATTTCTGGTAGCGCATAAAACCTCACAAATTTTGTTATAAAACAATAATTTATAATAAATTACTGTTTAATCGGTGACAAGGTAACTGCCAAATTATAGGATTTTTTATTGATTTTTACTACCGAATAAATGCTAATCCAAGCCAATTAATCTATCACGCAAAATGCCCAGCCACTCCCTTAACACTAAACCGGATTGATAAAAACTGACCGGTTGAGGAATGAATTTTAATAATCCGCTGCCGGAAGCACGCTGACTCAAGGTCGGCGCCGGGAATACCTCAAAACCTTGACGTTGAAAAGCAGCAACGGCTCGGCGCATATGCCACTCATTTGTCACGAGAATTACGCGTTGAATTTGCTTACCTTCTTCCGTCTGATTAAACAATTTACGCAGATAGATCGCATTCTGTTCTGTCGTGTTGGATTTGTTATCCAGCCAGGTCGGTTCTATTTGAAAGAAACGTTGCAATTCACTGCCCATCACTTTCGCTTCATTATCAACACCACCACTAATTGCAATCGGCAAATCCGTCATTTGATGCAAATAAACCGCAAAGCGCATTCTTTCCAATGGTAATGCTGCCGTTGTTGAATAAGATTCCGGATAATCGCTATAACGCAATCCGCCGCCAAGCACCACGATCACCTGCCCTTGTCGATAAAGTTCAACATTCGGTTTATCCAACGCAATCGTCTTAATCAAAAAATTGGAAAAGAAAGGTGTGCTGATGAAATAAGCAAACAATAACGACACTGCCAACAATGATTTTGCCGTACGCTGAAAACGGGTAAAAAGCAAAATAAACGCAAGCAGACCTAATAAAATTAAATTAAAAGGCGGCAAAATCGCCGCTTCCACCACTTTTTTTAGAATCACCTCAAACATTTTGCTTTTCCTGCTGTTTTGCCTGTTGGCGCAACTGTTCCGCGACCAAACGGATAGCTTCACCGCTATTAACGCCTTGCTGCATTAATTGTTGAATTTTTTCAACTGCCTGCTGCTGTTGTTCGTGTGTTAAATTAAGCGTATCCAACATTGTTTTTTCCTACTTTAAAAAAAGAGATTTTTGCCTTGATGTAACAGTTTCGCCACAATATGAGCGGCACTTTCTTCCGCCTGTTTGCCTAATTTTTGTACCAATGATTTTTTCGTACTATATTTAATCACTAACACATCTTTTTCTTCAATCGCTGCCAAAATCAGATCATCACTGGTTTTCACCTCATCAATTAATGCCAAATCCAATGCCTGCTGCCCAAACCAATGCTCACCGGTTGCCACTTTATCAATCTCCACTTGAGGTCGATGTTGAGCAACAAATTGTTTAAATAAATCGTGCGTTTCCTGTAACTCTTGTTGAAATTTCTGTTTCCCTTTTTCGGTATTCTCACCCAATACCGTAACGGTTCGTTTATATTCCCCCGCTGTCATCACATCAACATCAACATCGTGTTTCTTCAAAAGGCGATGAATATTCGGCACTTGCGCCACCACACCGATCGAGCCGATAATCGCAAAAGGCGCAGCCACAATTTTATCCGCCACACACGCCATCATATAACCGCCACTCGCAGCCACTTTATCCACCGCTATCGTCAATGGAATATGTTTATTACGCAAGCGTTGCAACTGTGAAGCAGCAAAACCATAACCGTGAACCACACCGCCGGGACTTTCCAGACGTAATAACACTTCATCTTTTTCAGGTCTGGCAACCGCCAAGACTGCATTGATCTCTTCTCTTAATGAATTGGCAGCATTCGCTTGAATATCACCTTTAAAATCAATAACGTATACACAAGGTTTCTGCTGTTGCAACCATTGCTGTTGATCCTGCTCATTGTTATTTTTTTCTGCCTCTTTTGCTGCTTTCTTCGCCTGTTTCGCTTTTGCCTTGTCCTGTTTTTTACGGTTTTTTGCCAGCTGTTTTATCTGCTGTTCTTGCAATCGACACTCTTTTAGTAACTGTTGTTGCTGTTGATACTGTTCATTTAAGTGCGTAATCTGCAATTCACCTTTGCTAAGATTTTTCTGTTTCATTGTCACAATAATGCCGAAAACAACGGCAATCACTGCCACTAAAGTAATCAGCTCTAAAATAAACACACTGTAATTAGTTAAAATATCCGTCCACATAGTTGCTCCTTTTTCGTTATCGGACGCTGTTAAAAGCGGTTTATCATACTTGATTTTCCATATTTATTCATCAATATCTCGGTTTTCTGCGTTTTTCTTCTTTTTCTTTCTCACTTCCCTAATATGAATTTTATTCATATTTATCCTGAAAATTATGAGATTGACTCAAAAATAAAATCTTTCTATTTTAACGTCTAGACGGCTAAACAAGAAAAAGGAGTACAAATTATGAGCTATGCCAAAGAGATTGATGTTTTAAATAGAAGTATTGCCGATTTAAATGGCGATATTAATGTTTCTTTTGAGTTTTTCCCGCCAAAAAATGAAAAAATGGAAACACTGTTATGGGATTCAATTCAACGCTTAAAATCACTGCAACCCAAATTTGTTTCTGTCACTTACGGTGCAAATTCCGGAGAACGAGAACGCACACATAGCGTAGTTAAAGCCATTAAACAACAAACAGGCATTGAAGCTGCTCCACACTTAACCGGTATTGATGCCTCGCCGGAACAGTTAAAAGCGATAGCCAAAGATTATTGGGATAGCGGTATTCGCAATATTGTCGCTTTACGTGGTGACGAGCCGCCCGGATATGATAAAAAACCATTTTATGCCAAAGATTTAGTGAAATTACTCAAAGAAGTAGCTGATTTTGATATTTCGGTCGCTGCTTATCCGGAAGTGCATCCGGAAGCTAAATCGGCGCAAGCGGATCTGATTTTTTTGAAACAGAAAGTGGAAGCCGGTGCCAGTCGTGCGATTACACAATTCTTTTTTGATATTGACAGTTATCTCCGTTTTCGTGATCGCTGTGTCACTGTCGGCATAGATGTGGAGATTGTGCCGGGTATTTTGCCGGTGTCCAATTTCGTGCAGTTACAAAAAATGGCGAAAGTTACCAATGTAAAAATTCCAAGCTGGATGTTCAAACTTTATGACGGTTTAGAAAAAGACCAAACCACACGCAATTTAATTGGTGCCAGCATTGCTATTGATATGGTGAAAATTCTGTCTAAAGAAGGCGTGAAAGATTTCCATTTTTACACCTTAAATCGTTCGGAATTAACTTATGCCATTTGCCACACCTTAGGGGTTAGACCGAGTTTAGCCGCATAAGCCACATAAAAAGAAGGGACAGATTGTGATCTGTCCCCCAGACTGCTGACAAACCCATCTTTCCAAAATCATTTGATAAAATGGGGTTGTTTTTTTACTTTGTCGCTTTTCTCTTGCTTTTCCTTTCAGATAATGGTGCCAGCGGTCATTTTCGCTGATTGTTTTACCCATGCCTCAAACAAGTAAAATTGACGCCATAAATAAGACAAAATAGCCCATACCACCAGGGCAATTTTCTTGATATTTTGTGCCATTGCCGCAAGGAAGCATTGCATTTGCACTTTGGATAATCCTCTA
>SKEB01000825.1_pt1 | contig 17960 bp, 20 predicted proteins | sample 4826561 | NCBI WGS metagenome assembly SKEB01 (sample SAMN11008820, study PRJNA524170) | human gut metagenome | biome: Human fecal sample; material: Feces; isolation source: fecal sample from pouch patient p17 | host: Homo sapiens | place: Israel: Tel-Aviv | collected 2016-03-29
TAGTTAACATTTTTATTCTGCTAAGAGAACAAGCAAGATAAGTACTGAAATTTATAGAAGACTTAGAAAATAAATTAAAAAAAGAGAAGATAATTAAACCCCCTCTTTTAATTATTTAGAATACTTTTTTGAACATCTTGTAAAAAGCAAACCCGGTTGTTGATAGTAATAAGAACGGCAAGTAAATAATGAATGCCAATACCAATAATAAACCAAAACTGAAAGTAGCCATAAAATCAAACTGTTTATTAATGAAATCATCAAAGGTCATTTCCTTACTGGATTCATTTTCACAATCATCATCCTCACAAGTAAGTAAGATCTCATCGTCTTCTTCCGATAATTCTAAGTGCTCATAATCTTTTTTCATAATCACTTCCTTTATTTCTTCTTTTTTATAATATACTCTAACTCGCCATATAGACTATTAATTTTTACATCATGCTCTTTTTTTAATTCTTCAATCTTTCTTTCTAAACCTATTATTTCACTTTGAAGAGTCATGTTTTCGAGAACAATGTAATCATAATCCTCATCTGCTTTATTCTTTTCCTCTTCAAGAGTTTCTATTCTTAACGTTAAAGCTTCTTTCTCATCCTTTAATTGATTGTATTCTTTTTTATACATAGTAGAATCACTTTCATTCAAATCATTAATCATTTCTAATCTGAATAAATCAATGGAATATTCTTTAACTTCTTCTTTTAGTTTTTTATTTTCAGCAATCAATCCCTGTATAAATTCATCAGCCTCTTCTAATAACTTTCTTCCACAGTTAGATATTTCCTCTTCTTCCTTTAGTTGAGATTTAAGATATGAAATCTCATTTAATAAATCATCAGTCTCAGTGTTATTTTTTTCAGTATACATGTTAAGCATGTCATTAATTGCCTGCTCCGATAACACATCATCGTTATCTACTTCAGGGAATGGTATCTCATCAGAAAATGTTTCTACTGCATCAAATGCCTCTATAGCTTCTTTGTTTGCTGCTGTTATCTTAGAAGCTTTGTTTTCAAGGTAGTTGACTTCAATAGTCTTCATAGGTCTATTTTTTAAGAGGTAAGCAATTTCTTTTCTGCTTTTATTGGATGTTAAAACAACTTTTATATCTTTATCTTTTAAAGCATCAAGAGCTATATTTATATCACCATCTCTATAGGTGTAATCAGCTCTTTCAATGAATACTACTTCAACACTCTTACAGTCTGAAAACTTAGGATGTTCAATATCATATTCAAAAATCAACTCTGATCTATGATTGTAAATAGTCTTTGTGTTTTGTTTGGGTGTTTTTACCTTCCTTTCTAATGAGGATTTAGCTTTCAATTCAGAAACAACTTTACCGCATAAAACAGTATCACCTGTTAATAAAACTAAATTACACTTTCCAAATAACGCCTTTAATACTTGGTCTGCTTTTCTTTCAAAATACTTTTCTGTTCTTTTCATAACAATCTCCATTATTCATTGGTTAATATTTAGCGAGGTATCATTATTGATAGCCTCACATTTGTAATTAAAACAAATAAAGAGAAAGTCAATAGATAACGATAAATTAAAAAATAAAGTCGCCGCTATTATTTTAAGGGTATATGATGTAGCCGCTTTAAACCCAATAAATACGCCATTCTCTATTTATGAATACTAAATCTTACTTAATAATCACAACTGATAATTAAGTTATCAATGTCGCAAACAGGGCTTATCACCCTGTTGCTAAATCTAAATACTCAGCATTATGATGCGATTTTTCATCATCCAGCTTGATATGATAGTAAATATCCCATTCATCAACATAATACATAACAGCGTTCATACATTTTAACTCTATCGAATGAAACACAGGATTTTTTAGATTGTTGTATGCCAACTGAGCAAAACATGCTGCTATCGAGGTTGGATCAATATCTACACCTTTCATTACACCAATACTCTTACCTTGTTCCAGAGCATACCTACCCCTTGCCAGAGCTAACGCTCCCATACCGCAACACAAATCAAGTTCTGATTTATAGAACTCTTTACCCTTGAATCTCGCAACACCATTAGCTAACGAACTCGGTGTATGGAACTGTCCTGTTCTCTTGGCCTGTGGTGCGTAATCAAGCTGTAGTTGATGGAATACATCGCTTAAAAGGTCTGTATACGGCTCAGAGACTGATACCAGCTCTATGTATGTCTCTATGGCATCACAGATCTTGCTGTAGCGTGTTCTTGCGTATACATCTGGCCTTACCAAGAAATCTCCTGTTTCGATCTCAGAGGCAAAGAGTCGGGTTGTATCCCTTGCGGCGGTAGCTGCCGCAAAAGCAAAGGCTGAAAAGCTTTTGTGTGTGTTATCACTGATAGCCTGAATCTGTTTAATCAGTTTCTTTTTAAGTAATTCATCTGTTTTTTTCATTTAATGTTCCTGTTATTCATCGTTATCGTTTTTATCAGCTTCAAGCATTTCCAAAACTTGTGAGCAAGCATCTAAATCATCGGAAACATCATTAATAATTAAAGAGTCATTAATGATAAATAGATCTTCTTCTAAAAGAAACTCGTTTAACTCTTCTTCTGTGTCAAAATGGACTGCTTCATATTCATGATTTTTCCCATAAAAGTTAGTTATTATATTTTCACAAAAAATATCTGTTTCTAATGAATCTATAACGTCATTTTGATATGCTTCTATATCCTCTAAAACTTCATAAACATCTATATCTTCCTCATGAGATTGAAACCCAGCTAAGTCTTCATATTTAGCCAAACTCTCACAATCAAGTTTTTTTATTCCTTCATAAATGTATTTTGCCAACATATTAGTTGTTATGGTTGCTATTTTAAGAACGAGGCTTTGCTCATTTTTTAAAATAATATCTGTTTTTTTCATTCAATGTTCCTTCTTGTTATCTAAATAGCGTCAAGATTTAACCATTCGTTAAAAGCACTCGAAACATAACGAGGCCATTTAAAGCTTCTTTCTCCTGAAATATGTTTATAAGAATAAAACAACTCACCACATTCAAATAAACATGATGTTTCACAGCTTTTGTAGCTACCTTCACCCCAGCTTGTTATTGAAGTTATAGCGGCACAACTATCAAACATACTGGTAATATCAAGTAAAATATCCTCTGCATCATGATGGTTTTCATTATTGCTAATAAAATAAAAATCAAGCCATTCCTTCCGCTTTCTTTTTACCAGTATAAAATGATTGCTTTCAGTGTCTTCTCTTCTTTCAATCAATAGTCCATGATCTAATAGAAATAACTCTATGCCGTCATAATCGGTAATCCAGTCTTTCAAAATGGATTCATTTCTTTTGGTTTTCTGAATACTTATAACATTCAATGTTCTGTTAACCATATTACGCCTCTTTGTTTTTAATAAGATTCATCACATAATCTACATCTTCACTATCACCGCTAATAACCATCAGCATGTAATAGAAATGAGAAAGATAATATTCGAATGAATAGCTAACCATTCTGATATCAAAAACACCATAAAAAAGAGAACACATAGGGTTTACATCATCAAACATGCGATTTAACCTTTCTGTCATTTCTTCAATGTAATCATCAGGAGCATATTCATTAACATACTCAAGTAAAAGATACTTAACAGCGAGAAGTTTTATATCAACATCTTCTTTACTATCAATGCTGTCTTTTATGTATCTCTCTTTATTTATGTTTAATGATGATTTTCCATCATTCATCCAAACTTTTATCAAGGGACTAACTTTACTTTCAATCGCGTTCAAAATATCTTCTTTCATAGTATTTTCCTTTTGTTGTTAAAAAATAATTACGCTGCTTTTTGGGTGTGTTCGTGCCTACTCCAGATCAGGAGCAAATCAGTAGCTTTAACAGCTTCATATCCATTCGCTGTTTTCTTACGTCTTCCAGCCGTATAGGTAATGTCAAAACGCACTACAGAGGCATCAGAGGCGTGTTCTTCAAAGAAACCATCATTAGCCTCACGGTTAGCTAACCAGACGCTACAGCCCCGTTCCTGTTGCTTACGACACCATGAGATCAGTTGTTGATGGTCTTCATCAGTGAATGCATGGCCATAATCGGCGTAGCTCGCCCGGTAAGGTGGATCACAGTAGATAAAAGCACCTTCCGGCACATCGAGATCAGCATAAGAGCCGCACTGGATAGATGTTCCCTGCAGGGCTGTATGCCACTCTTTCAGGAGAGAGTAATCAAAGAGGCTTGTTGTATGGTTAAGCAGTCCTGCAGCCGTTCCGTACCGTCCTGTTTTGCGTGAAACCTGCCAGATTCCATTGAAGCCGGTTCTGAGCAAAAAGAAGAGCAAAGCAGATGCCCGTACGGTTCCGATCTGTGCTTTCCAGTATTGTTCCCGGACACGGTAAAAGTGGTAGTTCCTCACCTCCAGAGAACGATAACCAAGATAGGCCGCTTCCAGCTCCTGCAGCTGGATAATCAGCTCATCAGGATCATGCTTGATAGTGTTCAGCAGAGCGATAAGCTCCGGGTTTACGTCATTGATGATTGCCGGGATATGGCTGTAGGTAGACTTAACGGACGCAAAGAGAGCGCCAGCACCAAAGAATGGCTCTACGTATGCGCTTACGCTGTTCAGGTCTGGTAGATAGGTCTGGTAGCTTTTAAGTAGCTTAGATTTGCCGCCAGCCCACATGTAGAGAGGCTTTAAGCTTAATGATGGGGTGTTTTTGATAGATACAGTCATAAACCAACCTTCTGATAGTTAGATCAGCCCCATCATTGAGATGGAACAGGCCGGAACCATTCCGGCGGTTGGTTGATACCCATCTATCGAAAGATGGAGGGCTAAAGCCTGAACCTACGTATCATTTAACTATCAGAAGCAAATATGACTGCTTCGATGTGAACTATCGTATGTATTTCGTTTATGACGATCAACTACTTTTTTCACTTTTTTGAAAATATTTTTAAATTACGATTGACAGGCTAATAGAAATTGATTACTTAATATTTATCCGGTTGGAAATTAATTAATACTCTAAGTTAATAATGAAAACAGGTGTCAAACATAAAGTATCCTTTTATATAAAATGTTGAATTGGTAGTATTAGAAAAGCGCTTCTCCGGCGCTTTTTCTATTTGTATCTTCTGGACTTATAAACTTCTGTCAGAACATTTTCATACTGAATGATAAAATCTAAAAAACGGTCATTACCAATCTTCAATATGAGATCATACCCGCTTAAACCTTGCTTATTTCGCTTTTCAAGTGAAGCGCCATTCATTAACAGGAAGTTAAAGAAAGAAAGTTTATCCTGTATAACAGCCTCTTGAAGAGGCGTTAATGTATCAACAACAGTATTCAGATATTCAGGTTTTGCTATTAACTGAATCATTATATTGATAAAGTGATTACCTTGTTCGTCTTCTTTCAATACCCTGATTAAGTAAATAAGGGCATTAAGTTTAACTTCTAATGTTTGAAACATGAAGTGATCATAGATAATATCACCTCGATTCTGTTTTATTGCTGTAATTAACGCTTCTTTTATATCCATGATTAAGCCTTTTTCTTAGCCTTATTTTCTTCTGATAACAACATGCGAGATATTGCCTGACTGTTCTCTATGTCTAACATCGCAGCATAATCAGCGGCTTTTCTTCCGGCGTTATCTTTTATTAAAACATCGCCACCATTAACAACAAAAAATTTAATTGCTGGAACATTACCCATTATGACGGCGTGAAATAAAACTGTTTTACCTTCTCTGTCTTGGTTGTTTATATCAAAGTATTTAATAAGCATTTTAGACATTTCATAATCTTTATATTTCTTATAAAGTAGTGTGTATAACAATAGAGTGTGATGATTTGTTGTAAGCCAATCATCCTTACCAATGCCATTATCTATAATATATTTTTCAAACCCGGCAACATCTTTTGAAGTAAATAGTTCTTTTGGGAAGTTTTCCATAATATTCTCCTTAATAATTAAAATGTGATGTATTTTATATACAAAATTAATTCTTATTGGTCAATAATATAGAAATAAAAAACCCGCAATTAAGCGGGTCAGAGAGAAGGAGTATTAATTTAAGCGCTCAATAACATTCTTTCTTCATTCTTTTTTCTTACGTTATTTTTAAATACCTCTATAAACTGACTGTAGTTTTTTCTGTCTGCCATTGTCATGTTTTCATAGTGATAATGACCATCAGCACTTTTCAGGAATGGATTACAGCCCATGTTAATCAATCGGGCAACATTCAAAAGCTTGTTGGTTTTAAAAAGCACTGTCTGGCCTTTGTTGTTTCTGTGGTTGATTTTAGCGCCACAGCTAACAAGATACCTGATTACATCAATATTACTATTGTGAAATATAGGTGTTTCACCTTCATTATTCATAAAGTTAACATCAGCACCAAGTTCTACAAGAGCCTTAGCTACATCAACATTACGCGCCACTGAAAGCGGAGTAAACCCCTTGTAGTTCACAAAGTTAACATCTGCGCCCTTTTTTATTAAATCTACAACTTCTTCATAGGTGTTTACCAAAAAGAGATCGTAATTGTATTCTTCAATCAAATTTAAATCTTTCATATTTAACTCCTTCTATGTTCTCTCTCCTTCTTATATACACCATAATAATAATATTTTCAAGTATAGATTAGTATAGACTATACTATTTTCTTTTAAAAAAGTTGCTTTTAACAAGGTTAAGATGTATATTTAAATCTATTCATAATGTATTTCCTCCATTTGAGGAAAAAATCTTTTTATATTGTATGGTCGGGATTTCCCCGGCCTTTTTTTATGCGTAAAAAAGCCCCGCATAAACGAGGCTAAAGTTAAACCTAATCAATAATCAAAAAGGCACAAAATCATCGTCTAACTCTAATGGTTCTCCATCTACTACTGTATCAACATTGCTGTGCGCATACTTAATGATTTCCTCAAGATCAGCTTTACTATCAATAGAGTTGTTAATAAAAGCTTCGTCAAGAAGCGCATTTTTGGCCTCTTCGCTTTCTGTTTCAATCACGACAGGTCTGTTCTTAAGAATAAATGTTTTTTCGCGGGTAGAAGTTGAACCAAGAAGCAATTGTTTTGCTCCCCTTACTCGCTTAGTATCATAGAGTTCAAGTTTCTTAGCAGAAGCTACAAGCTCTGTAATTTCGAGTTTGAATGAACGTCTTAGGTGTTCATCACCCATCGTATTTAAAATAACATAACCATCAAAATCATTTGGTGTTTCCATAGGGCTATTCAAATGAATAATACCTAAAACATTACCTTTTGACTGAGCCATATCAGAATAACGCTTCGCTTCTGATTTTTGAGCCGCTACTCTGTTAGAGGAATCATCATCAGAATAAGCGTAAGTTTCCCAAACAAAAGAAGCTTTATTGGCGTTGATCATGAGTTTGAGAATGTCCATATTATCCCAATGTTTCTCATTTACATCAAATTGAGGAATGTCCTTATTTGAGAATCTTGATTTGTGTATATCAATAGCTTCATGGCAAATCATGCCATATTCTTCACCAAGAATAGCTCCCACAATATCAGCACCAATTTTTGAAAGTGCTATTGTCTGAATGGTTCTTCTTTCATCATGAATGATTTTATAGTTAGGGTCATTTATTAACTCACCCTCATAAGCATAAATATTAGTTCTCAACTCATCTACATGCTTAACGATATAATCAATAATAAGGGGGTATAAATGACCAAAATTCTGGTCAAGCTGGTTTAGCCACCATTCAACAACATCACCACGCCCTTCTTCTAAGTTAATACCAAAGATGTTTATCTCTGGATCTTCTACGTCAAACTCAAAGATACGTGAGTCAATGGCGCTTTGCTTCATATCCCCTCTTGTTAGTTCATAAAGGGATTTATTACTGGTAGTGAAAAAGATACTGTTCCACATTTTACCTTCTGAAACTTCTGTATCTTTATCATACTTGGAACGCCCACCATTGTTAGCAATAGTCATGAGCTTAGAGATCGCATCACTGGCGCTACCACGGAACATATCATCAATCTCATCAATGACGAAAAAGCCATTGGTGTAAGATGCCAAGAGTTCTTCGAGTCCGGGGAACGTGGTCTTACTGTCTCTGATAAGACCATACTCACGGTTAGGCGCTCCCTCAATACTGGCTATCATGGCCTCTAATGTAGACTTCCCTTTACCCTTCTCACCGAAAATGTTGTAGATAGGTGAGAAGTTGGCTGTTTTACGTATCAGCCCCTTTGTATAGGAAGCAAAAGCAACAGATATAAATATGCTTGCAAGGCGTGAGGACTTAATCAGTTCTTGGAATACGGTGATCTGTATAGAAGCATTACCAACACGTTTAGTTCTGGTCTTGGACACACCTACGAATTGTGGATGGCTTTCTCTTATGTGTATCAGGCTATCAACAATCCAGCCTCGCTTTGTGTAAGCAGGTAAACAATCAATGAGCTGGTTTTCATCATCAATGATTTTACCATCCAAACGTTTATAAGGACTCTGAGCAGTAGCAAGGACGGTGCTCACTGCTTTCTGTATCTCTTTTAACTGCTGATTATCGCTGTAAGGTAAAAGATACCCGGCCTTTTTTAGCTTAGATGATTTGAGATCAGAAAATTGGTCGAGTGGAATAGAAAGAATTTTCTTTTCATTACGGATGTTTTTAAAAGCTACATTAACATACATGCTATTAATATCTTTGTTAGCATCATTGTTATCGCCTTCTAAATCCACTGTGGATAGAATCTGAACAGGATAAATATAATAGTCTGTAATTTTAATCCAGTAGTAATTAGCTTTTTTGTCTTTGGCTGGATTGCTCTTTGCTAATTTATATATACCTGTTTCGTGAATGATATAATCACGAGCAGCAAAATAAGATGTCTCTATTAATTGCTTCTCAGTATATTGTTCTTCTTCATGGTAAACTATATCAGTTGATAGTTCACTTTTGATTGTTCTCATATTCATAATGTATCCTTTTATAATCTTTTTTGTGTGCTCTAATGGCACTTTTACTATTTATAACATTTTCTCACTATAAATCAATAGTAGAGTGAGAAATAATTAAGCAATCGCCTTTAAATTTCGCTTCCAGTTATAAACGTAGTTTTCTATATAGATTTTAGAAAGATTGTTTGGGGCTGTATTTCCATACTCATTTTGAATATCGTTTAATACATCCTTTATTACTTCAAGCTGTTTATTTTGATCAACGTTGAATATTGATACTGCTACAGGTAAGTTTCTTAAGATACATTCCTTGAAAAAGAAATATAAAAACTCATCATTATATGATTCTGGCTTGAAACAACCCCACTTTTTAAGCTTTGAACCAAAATAATCAATGAACATATTTACCTGCTGACAAGTAAAATTCTCATCGCCATATAGTGAATAACTGTTTATACCTTCTTCAACAATAAGCGTTTTATTATCATTAAATGGTAATGAGTGTCTGAATATAATTTTTTCTTTCCTTGATAAGTCAGTTCTGTTCTTCCAGACATATCCAAGCAATGAACCATAATCAACCTCAACATTTGAGGTTGTAGCGGTTATTTCAACTTCTGGCTGTGGTTCCTGTGCTTCTGCTTCTTTTCTGGATTGGATAGCCATCCTCGCTTGTTCTGTTCTATTCATCATAATGTTTTCCTTCAAATGTAATCGGGTAAAGCAAAGAGGGGCTTCTCAGCCCCTTCTAATTATTTGTTTTTAGGTTTCTTAGGGTCAGGATTATTATCTTTCTTGCTATCTTTAGCTTGTTCTAAGCGTTGTTTATTATCATCTTCATAAACCTTTAGAGCGTCATTCAGGTCTTTATTATCAACTTCTAATTTCGCTTTGTCGGATTTAAGTTCTTCAATTTCTTTTTGAACAGATTTGAGTTGTTCATTCAAACCGTTGTTTTCAGTTTGAAGTTGCTCCTTCTCTTTTTTCAGTTTACTTACATCAGCAACTTGTTTAGTTATTTCATCGGTTAATGATTTATTTGAAGCTTTGAGCGCTTCGATAGCTTCCAAATGACCTTGTTTAAGTTTTTCAATTAAATCATCGAAATCTTTACGCTGTTTATCTTTCTCTGTTTTCAGTGTAGCAAGATTATTTTCCAGTTCTGTATTTTTACTTTCAAGATCTGCAATATTGGTATCTTTGCTAACAATAATAGCGTTAAGTTCTTTAATCTCATTACCATGAGTAGTTTTAAGTCGTTTTATTTCTTCTTCTTTATCAGCTAAAAGATTGTCAAAGGTTTTTTGCTGATTTTCTAACGCACCTTCATAGAACAATTCTTGTTCCTGAAGCTCTCTTTCATGAGTAGACTTAAGTTCTTCAATCTCACTATTTTTAGCTGTTATTTCAGTAGTATGCTTAGTCGTGAGGTTAGTGATCTCAACCTCATGTTTTGCTACTGTAGTGGAATAAAGAGTCTCTAACTCATCATATTGAGTAGTAATTTCAGTATAATTGGTTTTGAGATTTTCATGTTCTTCTTTTAATGTTTCAAGAACAACATTTGTATCTTTGAGTTGTTTCTCAAAAGCTTCTCTTGATTCTGCTTCAGCTTTTAATGTTGCTTCTGTAGTTTCTAAAAGCTGTTCAGTAGAGGTAAGTTTCTGTTTTGTCGTGGCTAAGGCAATAGCATTTTCAACAGAAGAACGTGTAATGTTAACAAGCTCTATTTCCCTGTAAGCCTCGGCAAGTTTTTCTTCGGCACGTTTAGAAATATCAGCAAGTAATTTTTGCCCACTAATGATACTTTTATGAAGTTCAGCATCCTGAATATCTTTATCTGAGAACTCTTTTACAGCAAGCTCTTTAGATATTTTAAGATTTTCTAATTCTGAATTTAATTCTTCCTGCTCTTCATCTTTAATAGCATCCTGTAAAGCATCTTTAGCTTTAGCTTTACTTTCATCCATCTTCTCATCTTTATTTAACCAATGAGTTTTTGGAAGTCCAAGCGCTTCAAGTGCATCGTTAATACGCTTTCTCTTTAAATCTCTCCATTCTGCTTCTGAACTAAGTAATGAGCGTCTTGTAATGCTTCTCCAGTCAGGGTTATTGGGTAATATTACTGGTTGGTCATTATGATCAATGCCATAGTAGTTCTTATTATTTAATGTTCTTGAGCCGACAATAAGATGGAAGTGGGCACTTGTCCCATCTTGGCTTATATGTGTTCCAGAAGCAGCAACAAAACAATCTCCAATATGGACAGTTGGAGTATAAACACTTCCACCCTTCCCTTTTTTATACCATTCATTAGGATGAGCATATGTATCAATAACTATTTTTTTGAACTCAGGCCATTTTTCTACAGGAGTTCCCTCTGGTATCTGAACAATTAAATGTGTAAATTCAACATCAGATTCGCCCCCGCCGATTCTTCTCTTTGTGTTATACCCCGGCTTATCCTGTAGTTTTATAAATAATTCATCGCTTGGAAAATCTTCTGGTTTTATCAAACCATCAATATATTCTCCTGTTTCTGTATTACGATAGCCTATATACTTATCAATAAGCTCTTTGCTGTTAGCAGCAGTAATAAATGTCTTTGATACTGGATCATAAAGTAAAGCACCATCGTGAGAAGCCTCTTTGAAACTCTCTGAATGCCTTAAATCACTTATTACCCCTTTTTTTGATTTTTCACCAAGTATTTTCATCATAATGTATATCCTCTTATTATATTGTCTGTTTTATGGGTTTTGGGTTTCAGCCCATAAATATATCCTAACCCATATTTAATTAATTACAACAGACGAAGTAATCCCTTTATCTATTATTTTTCTGAAACGATGATTTTTTTATTTTCTTTTATTAGCTCATCGGCTTTCAAATCGGCAAGAGCCAAAATCACATTGGAATAGGGTTCATCAGAAAGAGATTTAATTTTCTCTTCCAGCGCTTGAGGAATACGGATAGCTGCCATACGGAAGTTATCTTTTTCACGGGTAATCTTGAAGGTGCAACGCACGTATGGCGTGGTTCCCGGAGGAATATCACCAAGATCGATATACTCATAGTTCCAGTAGGTTTCCGCATACTGGTTAGCAAAGGCCGTTTCAAGAGAGGTTTTTTCAAACGACTCCATATCATCTAACCAACTTGCTGCTTTTTTCTTCTTTTCTACTTTCTTATCAGTCATCACAAACTTCCTCAGATTTCACCAGAATGAATATAGTCTAGTCTATACCAGTCTATACTATAATGCATGTTTTTCAGGGTCAGGCTTCACTACCACCGGATGCAAGTTGCTTAATCTTGCTACCCATAACAGATAACAGATGTTCGAACTCGGCCTGAGCATCGTTAGCTGATGGCAAACCTGATTTTGGTTCGAATACTGTTATACCCATGCCGTAAGCGCGAGGGTAGGCAACACGTTTTCTGATGAAAGGTTGTTCATAGCCATGAGCGCGTGCTTTCTCTTGGATACGCTCTAACAGTTCGCCTTGCTCTTTGTTCTGGATCTCAACACGGTTAGGAAGCAACAGATAAGGCTTCTTCATTTCGTTCTTCAGCTCATCAATGCTTTTGAGCGTAATTGAAAAGCTGGAAGCATCGAGGATAGTCGGCACGATCACAAAGCTACCCAAAGCCCCGCCGCTATTCACACCGGGGCTGTGGTCAAAAATGATGTATTCAGAATCGGCTGCAGGTTTACGGCCAACGTGAAAAGGAAGCTCTTTACCGTTCTGTTTGGCATATCCGGCAAAGATAAGTGAACCGCCCTGTGGGTCTAGATCTACAAGACTTGTTTTACGTCCCTGAGCCGCAAACCATCCAGCTATCTGGATGGCTGAATTTGTTTTCCCAACACCACCCTTACGATTCCACACACTGATAGTCAACATAACAATCACCTTTTTCTAGGTTTTTCAGTTGGTTAGGCTTCCCGTCAAATTGACATTCCGCCGATATAGATTAGTATATATTAGTATAGACTATACTAGCAATGAGAAAGTTTATGCTAACCAAAACAATTACTTAAAGAGAGGAAAACATATGATAGACAATACAGAAAACTTGTTCGATGAGAACGGAAATATTCAGGATGTGTTCAAGGACAAGACAGTAGAAGAGCTGGAAGCACTCTTCCCCTCGATGGATGAAGAACCGGCTTTACCAGTAGAAGCTAACCCGGCTGATGAGCTTATCGAGAACCGCCTTGTTCTACAGGAACGTATCACCAAGATTAATGAGCTTATCGCTAACAAAGATACGCATGGCTTCAATGACGCTGTTATCAGTGCGTTCAATGATGAGTTATCAGAACTGGAAGGTTCACTTAAAGAGATAAACAGCGTGTTAAGTAGTGATCCGGTGGCTGACGTTGAAACGCATAATCTCGCAAACAAGCAAACACAACTTATGGAACAGTTTGATAAAGATATAGATGATTTATACGCTTTGGATTTTAAAGACATGACTACCGAAGAGTTAGAAGAGTATTTTGAAAAGCAAAAAGCACTAAATGAACAAGAGATAAGGAATTGCGATTGGGTCATTCATAACCACTATGATTTTGATGTAAGTGATGTTATAGAGGCAACACAAAAACGTGATCACTACATGAATAAGTTCGATATTATTTCTCAAAGAGTTAATGATGAGTTAAACGTCCGAAAAGAAAACGATGAAAATGATTTATTTAATATTTTAACTAATAATCAGGCTCCGCAAACAACTACCAAGAATGAAATAGATTATACTGATTTAGATCGTTTTACTGAACAACATCGCAACCCTAAAGATGCGGATAAACTTATTGAAGAAAGAAATAAGTTAGAAGCGAGTGTAGAAAATTTCTCCAACCTAATAGAGAACAAGGATACATTAAATTTTGATGATGCATTTATAAAATCTATCATAGAAAACAAAAATGATGCGTCTAATAAACTTGAAGAAGCGAACAAATCTATAAAAAGCATACTTAACAATAAAGATCTTCCTGATATGACACATAATGAACTTAAAGAATGGAGTGATATTAAAAGGGATGCTTACATGTTTGTTAACAGTAAAATTTCAGATGAGCTTATGACAACAGAGAATCATATTATAACTAACAGGCTTATTAATGAAAGAAATGAAAATGAAAAATGGTATAAAGAGGTAAGTGAAAAGATAAAAGAAGAAGAGCTTAAAAGAGAACGTGATTATAATAATTTTATGCAAAGCATACATCATGAAATTGATAAAGAAAATAGCCAAAAAGAAACGCTCACTGATGAAGATAAATTGACAAGAGAAATATACAACAATGTTGGTATTGAAGAGACAATGACTCTTAAAAAGTCTTCAAACCTTAAAAATAAAATATCTCAAACAAGAGAAAGAATAGCTACCAACAAAAAAATCGATTATGAAGAGGAACATCAAACGCCGTGGTATAAGAAATTAGGTGATGTTGTAGATTACTTTGCTGATGGTTTAAAAGGTAGTTCCAATGCAAAACCAGTATTTTTAAGCGAGGATAAAATCTATGATACCTTTGGTGATGAGATTGATAAAATCATAAACAGATCTAAAACACGTATTATTCACTTTAAAGATAAAACATCTGTTCTTGAAAGTGCTCAGGAAATAAGAGCTAAAGGCAAAAACTATAATACAGTATCAGAAAAAATGTCTAAACTCGCCATAGCTAAAGGCTGGAAGTCTATAACGTTTGAAGGTAGTGATGTGTTCTTGAGTGTAGCTTATGAGAAAGCAACCCGTTTAGGGCTTGTCGTAGAGCCTCAGAACGCTGAACAAGAAGAACTGTTCAAAGGTATCCATAAAGCCAAAGGTCTTGATGAGATCATGCCATTCAGCGGTATGAAGAGAGAAGAGGTTAACAATAAAGAGATTGATGTTCCAGAGGTAAGAGCCACACAAGGCCAGAGGATGAGAATGTAAAAAGGGGCTAACGCCCCCTTTTTATGCTCTGTATGAAGATCTTGATTTTTGTTCTGGTCCATCTATTTCTAATGCCGCCTCTGCTTCAAGGATCTGGATATTTGATTGCGCTGATTTTAAACCATCACTTAATGTAGGCTGATCACCGCCATATTCACCATCCCATGCTATAAAACGGAGTCCCTCATCAGAATTTAAAGATTTAGATGGATTATGGTTTTTATTAGATTCTATTGAAAAGACAAGCTCACCATTACTATCACTTAATGACGCATATTCTCTATCGGTATCAATTGAAATTTCGCCATTTGATAGTCTTCTATTCAAATCAGAAAGTTCAGGATCGGTTTTTATAGTATCTTCAATTTCTTTTGCGGCAAGTTGATGTGATAAATCATCAGATAAAGCCTTGTAATCTTCCTCTGTATAGTTAGATATATCAATCTTTTTATTGCCAAGATCAAGAACTAAATCACCTGTAGTTTCATCAGAAGTGTATTTAGATGTGGATGGAGTGGATTTTATTATACTTTCAGCGTTATCATGGAACATTTGAAAATAGGTTTTATCATCATCATAATATTCTTGCTTGCTGTTATATTCTTTTGTTTGTAATGCTGCGTTATCTAAAACATCATTAATACTAACTACTTTATACTGTTTACCCATAATGATTCTCCTTTTGTTTTATGGTTTATTAATTACATCATATATTCAATAAAAATCAAATTAAATTGAGATATTAAATAATAAAACAAGATAAGCGGTATAGGTAAACACAAAATAAAAGGGGCATTAAGCCCCTTCATAGTTATTTATGGTTCATCCGGGTAAGTAAATGCTTTATGTTTTTCATGTTCTAAAGCTGACATAACATAGTGCAATAATGTTGGGTTGTGTTTATCGGTTTTTTTTATCAGGAGTTGTAATAACTCCATATTCAGCCTTTGATTTTTATTGAGATTCTTTCTATCTGAAATTATTTTTCCATAGCTATTGCTATTCAGATAGTCAAAATAGCGTTGCATAAACCCGGCAGACACATCACTAACCTGTATCAGTGGATTGGTTTTAGAATCAGCAAAAGAGTAGTTCAGCGTTGCCAAGTGAGGGGCGGCCTGAGCTGCTTCTGCCAGATCAGCTTCAACCACTTTCTCAATGTCAAAGACGTGGCTCGATTGTGAGAACATCATTGCTCTATGCTGGTAGAACAACGCAAAGCCATCAACAAGGCGGTTATCGTCATCTTGAGGCTCTTCAAAGCGTATATCCATCGTTAGCCCCAACTCATTGATGCGCTGCTCTGAACAGGCCATTAAGAGCTGCAGTAGGGATTGAGCTAACTGTATCTGAATAGTGTCCTTATGTTCGGCTGTATAGAGGTTTACGCAATGAGTAGTGATTTGGCTTGATAGCCCTTGTATGAACTCTTGTTCACGGCCTTCGATATACGGGAAGTCATAAGACTTAAGGAACTGGATGAAAGGCACCTTGTTAGCCCGGACGTAGTTATACAAGGCATCTTTGGTAGCGAGGGTGTAATGATGCAACCCCTCATCACTGAGATTTTTTATAAAGCCTTTCTGGATGCCAAAATGGATACAGTCATCAATAATGTCTACATACCCCCAGTACTCCATGTTCAGATGGAAGTAGTGTAGATAGAGATCGCTATAGAGAAGCCACTCAAAGAACGCTGTAAGCTTCTTGGAGGTGAGCATAGTCAGGAAGTCGCCCTTTGCTATGTGCTTAAGCTTGAACTCTTGAGCATTGGCCTGTAGCTGTATGCGCTGGCGTAAATCGTCAAAGTCAGCACTCGATGAGGAACCAGTATGAGCAACACCGGCTAACACGAAGTTTACGCTGTTGTGCTTGTCTGGATCATGGTCAATGTTATAACCATCAATTTGTTTGGAAAGATATAGTTTACGAACGTTATTAGATTCATCGTAATAGAATTGATAGCTTTTGTTTTGCTGCGGGAAAGGATTCATACACATCACTTTTTTTGTGGGTTATGAACCATATATAACAATGTAGGATCTGGAAGTCTATAAACAAAAAACCCGCACAGGGCGGGCTTCTTTAAGAGAGAGAGTATTGCTATTATAAGATATTCAGATTGAATATTTTAGATATGACAGTTAAAAACGCTACCCCCGTCATTCCGAATGTTAAAAATATCAATCCTAAAGCAGGTAAACCTAAGACTGCCATGAATGGTGCAGCAGCGCTTGAATCAAGATTCTTCAATCCTTTGATTTTACTAATCGGAAGAATTACACCGAAAATAAAAGCTAAGGTCAAAGCAATCTGAAATATTAAAAGCGGTATAGCATAAAACATGTTTGCTAAAGTTTTAGTCGTTTCGATATACCATTCAGTGATTTCCCATAACATTTTAAAGCCCTCTCTCTCGTTTTGTTGATTAAATAATATCGTACAGTTTTATTGATATCAAATTATTTTTTTAAAATATTTCTACCCTTTGGGTAGAACTGAACTGGAATTTCTTTTCCATCTTTTTTTGCCATAGCAATATCATTGAAGGGATTGGGTAGAATATCTTCAAGAGATTTAAAAGTATCAAGCTTGTAATCAAAGGAGCGTATCTTGAAACAGTAAGCAAAAACAACAAAGTGAAAATACTGAGTAAACACTAAAATTGTAAGACTTAAAGAAGAAGAAACAAAAAGTAATTTAGTTCCATTACAAGCCATAAAGATGGTGATAGACATGAATAAAATAAAAAATAATAAAGACATCCACGCCATCGACGCACAGCGTTTATACATGTAATTAAGTTTCGCCTCATTTAGATTTTTAATTTCATACCAAACATCAAAACTATTAACTTCATGTCCCGGTAAGCCTCTGGCATATCTAACTTTGTTAAATATATTTTTTGCCAATAGAAATGGGATAAGAAATGGAATGGTAAAGAGTTTAAAAAAACCAATAATTGGAAACGCGGCTACTTTAAGACCTGTTTTTAAACCATTGGGTATGTTTATTTCATTTTTTTTCATAATGTATTTCCTTTTATAATAAGTGTGTATAAT
>SKEB01000828.1_pt1 | contig 17874 bp, 16 predicted proteins | sample 4826561 | NCBI WGS metagenome assembly SKEB01 (sample SAMN11008820, study PRJNA524170) | human gut metagenome | biome: Human fecal sample; material: Feces; isolation source: fecal sample from pouch patient p17 | host: Homo sapiens | place: Israel: Tel-Aviv | collected 2016-03-29
TTTTTTGATAGGATCGCTCAATCAAAGGGGGCGTTATTACTCCCCATTTAACTACCCAATACATTTAGAGTTGATGAATAAAGCGAATAAAATCAATAAGTTATCATTAAAGATTGAAGTTGCCCACGTTCGCCATTTTATTAATTTATCCAATTAAATCAAATAGTTATGTATAATGAAGATCAGAAGTTTATGCAATATGCGCTAGCATTGGCGGATAAAGCGGCTATGATGGGAGAGATTCCTGTCGGTGCAGTGCTGGTGGATGAGCAGGGTAATATTGTGGCGGAAGGCTGGAATCAATCGATCACTTTATCCGACCCGACTGCCCACGCCGAGATTATGGCTTTACGCCAAGCAGGGCAGAAATTGCAGAATTATCGGCTATTGAATTTAACACTTTATGTAACGCTGGAGCCTTGCCCAATGTGTGCCGGTGCTATTTTACATAGCCGCATTAAACGCTTGGTGTTTGGTGCAAGCGACTATAAAACCGGTGCCATCGGTTCACGTTTTCATCTGTTTGAAGATTATCGAATGAATCATATTGTGGAAATTACTGACGGCGTGTTGGCAGAGGAGTGTAGTGCCAAAATCAGTCAATTCTTTCAAAAAAGGCGAGCTGAACAGAAACAGGCAAAACAAACAAACTAAAGCCTATGTCATATAACAAATTATTATTAATATCCTTACTACTCATATGTGAATTATGATTTATAATGTACAGCCTGAAATTTTAACTTTTCGTATGTAGGTTTGTTTATGTGTCAATTATTGGGAATGAATTGTAATACACCGACCGATATCGTGTTCTCATTTGAAGGGTTTCGCCGTCGTGCCGGTATTACCGATTGCCATTCAGATGGCTTCGGCATTGCGTTTTTTGAAGGCAAAGGTGTGCGCGTTTTCCGTGATGATAAACCGTGCAGCTCATCGCCGATTGCGGATTGTGTAAAACAGTATCATATCAAGTCACTCAATGTGATTGCACATATTCGTAAAGCAACGCAGGGCAATGTGAACCTAGAGAATACTCATCCGTTTATGCGTGAAATTTGGGGTGAAAATTGGGTGTTTGCCCATAATGGTAATTTAACCACATTGCCTGATTTATCCGATTGCCGAGCACAACCTATCGGCACCACTGATTCCGAAGCGGCGTTTTGCTATATGACCGAGTTTTTAAAACGTCGTTATTTGCGTAAACCGAGCGAAGATGAAATTTTTGATGCTGTTCACGAAGTTAGCCAAGAGTTGTCAAAACTGGGTACATTTAATTTTATTTTATCCAATGGGCAGTTTATGATTGCGCATTGTTCAACATTTTTGCACTATCTAACACGTAAAGCACCGTTCGGTAAGGCATTCCGTGTGGATGATGACGGCTTTATTGATTTTAATGATTATGCTAAACCGGGTGATAAAGTGACCATTATCTCAACTCAACCGCTTACTAAAAATGAACATTGGACCAAAATGGCACACGGTGGCTTTGTGATGTTCAAGGATGGGGAAAAGGTGAGAGAAATTGTTGGGGTTGAGCAAGAAATTAAGGATGATGGCACACTTGGTAATATGAAAATTGCTTAAGCGTTGAATTTGTTCCCAATGAAATGTGAAAAGATGGCGTTATATACGCCATCTTTTTTATGACGGGGAATAGGCATATAGAACAAAATATTAATAAGGATCTAATCCTAATACTTTACGACCATTGGTGCTGGCGATGTCGACCATCTGCTCTAAATGAGGGAAACGGCAGCCGGCGGTTAAAAGGCTAAGCTCCTGCCACATATCACCTTCGCATAACGGCACCATATAGTCACAGATATTATCCGTACCGATTGCAACCGTAATCCCTTCCGGAATCATTTCATCCGCCGGCGTTAAGGCATTATGGAACGGCATCAAATCCTCTTTACGGTTGCTGTCAATCCACGCCATTGGACAAGCGATAATCATCATTTTCGCCTGACGCATCTTTTCATACAGTTTATAACGATATTCACGAGAGTGCGCACCGATAGAAATGCCGTGAATCGCCACAACACGCCCTTCCATTCCGTGTTCAATCGATTTATCACATAACTGTTCGGTTTCTTTCTCTTCCGGCGTATTAAATTGGTCAACGTGGACGTGCAACATTTTCCCTAAGGATTTCGCTTTATCCATCAGAATATCCATTGCTTCCAAACCTTTACCGTATTCCAACTCATCACGGTAAGGTAAGCCACCGATAATATCGACCATTTCAGAACCTAAATCGAACCAATGTTTTGCCACCGGATCGATGACGCCTTTCAGTGTTTGATTGGCGAATTTCAATTCAATGTCATTTTTATAGACTTCTCTTGCTTTGTGCGCTGCGATAATGGCGCGATCTTCACAGATAGGATCGATATCTACGAATGTGCCGAAAGCGGTAACACCTTGCGAAATCATTAACTCGATGGCTTGGCTGAAGCGGGCGTAATAATCTTCAACGCTGGAATTACGTTTCACCTCATCCACCAAATCCCATTTTTGTTGCAGATTGCTGTTGTGATAAATATGCATTTTTTCTGGGGTCATTGTGAATGCGCGGTCTGCGTGAGCATGAGAATTTACCCAACCGCCTTTTTTGATAATTTCGTCACGCACATAGGCTTTAAAAGTACGAATATGGTTCATTGTGTTTGCTCCAGTGTTGATTTATTGGTTGAATGAATGAAACCTGAATCGCAAGCAAAAAAAAATCCTCAATAAATGAGGATTTTAAAAATAAATAACAAACAACAATGGACTTAATTTTACCACTTGTTGATAAGCTGAGTTTGCCACGCTGTTTGTTTGATAAACTTGCATTTTTGGTTCCAGTCTATAAGCACTGGGGCGGCAGTATAAAGAGTATTCATTGAAAACTCAACCACTTTTCATTAATTATTTTTACGCCAAAATGCCTTGCAAGAAAATTGCAAAGATTATCAATGGAATAACGATACCTAATAACAGCCGTAATAGCGTTGTCCAAATGGTATCGGTAGCACAAATTTGCGCTCTGATTTTATCCCAACGCCACCAAGCAACGAACAGCGTTAACAAAATTTCACCCAACGGCATCAATAGGTTCTGTGTCGATTTATCCAAGGCGTCAAAAATATTGTAACCGAAGATTTTGTATTCGCTCCAAGCTCCCAAAGAGAGGGAAGCACCGATACCGAGCAAGAAAAATAGCACGAATGAAATAACACCGGCTTTAAGACGATGTAATTTAAATTCATCAATCAGAAAACTGACTAACACTTCAAGCAAAGAGATCGAAGAGGTTAATGCTGCGACTAACAATAAGGCGAAAAACAGCATTGCCAACAGATGCCCGAACGGCATACTGGCGAAGACTGCCGGCATTGTAATAAAAGTTAAACCGGGACCGGCACCGGGTTCAAAGCCGAAAGCAAAAACTGCCGGTAACACCATTAAACCGGAAAGAACACAGGTTAATAATGTAAGCAGAATCACCCAGACGGATGAGCTGACTAATTTCGCCTCAGGGCCGACATACGAACCGTAGGTAATCATAATGCCGATGCCTAAAGACAAAGAGAAAAATGCCAAACCAAGTGCTTCTAACCAGGTTTTGCCATCAATTTTGCCGAAATCCGGCAGCAAAAAGAATTTAATGCCTTCGATTGCTCCCGGCAGTGAAACGGCACGACCGATTAAAACCAACATTAAAATCAACAGGATCGGCATTAAATATTTAGAGATGCGTTCAATCCCTTTTTCCACGCCTGAAACGACGGTAAACAGAGTGAGGAAACCGAAAATAAAGTGGTAAATAAGCGGTTGCCAAGGATCGGTGATAAAAGAAGAGAACAAATTGCCATTGATGGTGGGATCGGTGGAGCCGGCAATGCTGCCAGTCATTGATTTCACCAAATAAGCGACCGTCCAACCGCCGACCACGCTATAAAAAGAGAGAATAAAAAAGGCAACCAATACGCCCATAATGCCGATAATGGACCATTTGTTATTGCCTAATTTGCGGAATGCACCGATTGGCCCTAAGTGTGTGGCTCGACCGATCGCCATTTCGGTAGCCATTAGAATTAACCCTAAAGTCAGACAGATAAAGAGATAAATTAATAAAAATGCACCTCCGCCTTGTGTGGCGGTAACATAAGGGAATTTCCACACCGCACCTAAGCCGATGGCAGAACCGGCGGATGCCAAAATAAAGCCAAGTCGTGACCCCCATTGTGAACGAGCCATAAAATAATCCTCAAATGAAATAAAAAATTTGTATAAAAAGTAATGTCAATAAGTTGAACTGGAATAAGATTTAAACGGTTTATCAAAAAATCACGCTCCAACCTTGCGGCGGAGCGAGAATAGCGATAAAGTCCGTTATTATTGACAATTTGCGGCACATTATACCCGATAACGTTTTAATTAAAACCCAAATGAAAGACAGCACGTTAATCAACCTTTTTCTTGATGAACTTTGGCTAGGCAAAAATTTATCGCAAAATACTATCGCCAGTTATCGTTCGGATCTTAAATTTCTGAGTGAATGGCTGGAAAAGCATCATTTAACCTTGCAACAGGTGCAGTATCTTGATTTGCAGGCGTTTCTTGGCGAACGTTTACAACAAGGCTATAAAGCGACAAGTTATTCGCGAATGTTAAGTGCAATGCGGAAACTGTTCCAATATCTTTATCAAGAAAAATATCGTGAGGATAATCCTTGTTCACTGCTCACTTCACCCAAATTACCGGCACGTTTGCCGAAATATTTAACTGAAAGCCAAGTGACCGATCTGTTAAATACACCGGCAACAGAAAATGCGTTGGAACTGCGTGATAAAGCAATGTTGGAGTTGTTATATGCGACCGGTTTACGAGTGAGCGAATTGGTTTCTTTAACGACAAATAATATCAATTTGCAGCAAGGTGTGGTGCGAGTTATTGGTAAAGCGGACAAAGAAAGATTAGTGCCGATCGGCGAAGAGGCGAATTATTGGGTACAACAATTTATTCTTTATGGTAGAACAGAATTATTAGGTGGGAAAAGCAGTGATATTTTATTTCCAAGCCGGCAAGGCAAGCTGATGACGCGACAAACATTTTGGTATCGCATTAAACATTATGCGAGTTTAGCCAATATTGATGCGGACAAGCTATCACCGCACGTTTTGCGTCACGCTTTTGCTACGCATTTGGTCAATCACGGCGCCGATCTGCGAGTGGTGCAGATGTTGTTGGGACACAGCGATCTTTCCACAACGCAAATTTATACCCACGTTGCCAAAGAACGCTTAAAACAGTTGCACAGCAAATACCATCCGCGTGGATAAATGAAAAAATTCAAGGTGCGAAATCGCACCTTGAGGATAGGAAAATTATCTGACGAAGCCAACTGCCTGATAAACTTTATCCAATGTTTCTTTCGCTTTAGCTCGCGCTTTTTCCGCACCTTCGTGCAGAATTTTGTTCAACAAGGCTTCATCATTGCGGAAATGGTAATAACGTTCCTGCAATTGCGTCAACATTGCACTCACTTCATCGGCAACCGCACCTTTTAGGTGACCATACATTTTGCCTTCAAATTCCGCTTCCAATTCCGGAATAGATTTTTCAGTAATCGCCGAGAGAATGCTTAATAAGTTGGACACGCCCGGTTTATTTTCAACATCAAATTTTACGCGAGGCGGTTCTTCAGAGTCGGTCACTGCACGTTTGATTTTTTTCGCCACCGCTTTCGGATCTTCCAATAAGCCAATCACATTATTGCGATTGTCATCCGATTTTGACATTTTTTTATTCGGATCAAGCAAGGACATCACTCTTGCGCCGGCTTTTGGAATGAAAACTTCCGGAATAGTGAAAATATCGCCATAAAGTGCATTAAAACGTTGCGCAATATCACGTGTGATTTCAAGATGTTGTTTTTGGTCATCGCCGACCGGCACTTGTTTGGCTTGATATAACAAAATATCTGCCGCCATCAAAACCGGATAAGTAAACAAGCCAACGCTGACATTGCCTTCATAACGTGCGGATTTATCTTTAAATTGTGTCATACGCCCCATTTCGCCGAAATAGGTGTAACAATTTAATACCCACGCTAATTGCGTATGCTCAGGCACGTGAGATTGTACGAAAATTGTGCTTTTATTCGGATCAATACCGCAAGCCAAATAAAGTGCCAGAACATCTAAAGTCGCTTTATGCAAAGCAACCGGATCTTGACGGACAGTAATGGCGTGCAAATCCACCACGCAGAATAAACATTCATAATCATCCTGCATTTTAACCCATTGGCGTAAAGCACCGAGATAGTTACCAATCGTCAATTCGCCGGAAGGCTGAACGCCGCTAAATACAATAGGTTTACTCATTTTCTTTCCTTATTCTATTCAACAATAGTTAAAATTTGTGCAAAATCACTAAATACCCAATCAGGATGGGAATCAGCAATCGGAATATTATAGTTGTAACCGTAAGTTAAACCGACCACTGAACAGCCGGCGGCACGAGCGGCTAAAATATCATTTTTGGAATCACCGACAAATAACAGCTCTTTAGGCAAAATGCCGAACTTACCGCAGAGATAAAACAGCGGAGCCGGATGTGGCTTAATCGCCGGCAAAGATTGCCCGCCTAATGTTTCTGAGAACAGATGATCAATCCCGAATGCCTTCAACACCGGAATGACGTGTTGAGTCGGTTTGTTGGTAACCACCGCAAGAGTAAAGCCTTTCTGTTTTAATTGTTCTAAAGTCTGCTTCACATTAGGAAATAACTGACTCTTATTACAAATATTCTCGCCATAATAGTAGTTAAAACGGGCTTTAATCTGCTTTAACTGTTCAGCATCCGGCGAAAATTTCGCCCATTCCAATGCACGTGCCAATAAAATATCCGCACCGTTGCCAATCCAAGTTAACACCAACGCTTCGCTAGGTGCCGGCAAATTTAATTCCTTTAATGTATGGCTAACGGCTAAAGCGAGATCCGGCAGACTGTTAACCAAAGTTCCGTCCAGATCGAAACCGATAGCTTTAAATTGACTCATAGTTTTCCCTTATTATTTATGGGCGTGAGCAAGTTGTTCACGCATTGCTTGAATAACCTGTTGATAATCGGGTTGACCGAAAATTGCCGAACCGGCAACAAACATATCCGCACCGGCGCGAGCAATATCAGCAATATTATCCACTTTAACGCCGCCATCCACTTCTAAACGAATATCACGACCGCTGGAAATAATGCGTTGACGAGCCTGACGCAATTTCTCCAAAGCGTGCGGAATAAAAGATTGCCCGCCGAACCCCGGATTAACCGACATAATTAAAATAATGTCGAGTTTATCCATCACGTGATCTAAATAGTGCAGCGGTGTTGCCGGATTAAACACCAATCCAGCCTGACAACCGAGATCTTTAATTAATTGCAAGGAACGGTCAATATGTTCGCTTGCTTCAGGATGAAACGTAATCGAAGTTGCACCGGCTTTGGCAAAATCAGGAATTAAACGATCAACCGGTTTCACCATTAAATGCACATCAATCGGCTCGCTAATACCGTCATCACGCAAAGCCTGACAAACGGCTGGTCCAAACGTTAAATTCGGCACATAATGATTGTCCATTACATCAAAATGGATGACATCAGCCCCGGCAGCCAACACTTTTTTCACGTCATCGCCGAGATGCGCGAGGTTGGCGGATAAAATGGACGGTGCAATAAGATAAGGTTTCATAATCAGCTCCCAATAGTCAACGCAGTAAACGCAAGTAGTGTACTACTTAATCAGTATTTTTAATAGCGGAAGTTTCTGATTGGTACTATTGGCATAATATGGCAGTGACAAAAAAGCACGGCATTTGCCGTGCTTATGTTGATTAACTCAAGAGGAGGGGGTTATTCAACGGTGAGTTTTTTGCCGTCAAAGCTTAACTCTTGAACGGAAGTTAACGCTTTGCCGCCATCAGTTTCACCACCGATGAGTAATACTTTGTTACCGTAAGATACGCTGACGCCATAGCCTGCACCTGCCGGTAAGTTGCCGACCACTTTCCATTTGCCTTTATCCAAACTGTAGACTGCGGTTTGATAGGCTTTTTTCAAACCTTGATGAGCAAAGAGTTTGCCTTCTTTGAACTGTTTGGTTGCGCCTGGGAAGTTAGCACCGCCGGTGACTAAAAGGTGACCGTTGCTATAACCGGCATAGGCTCCAGCTAAACCGTCCTGTGCTGTGCCTTTTTGCGGTTCAGGTAAGTTAGGTAAATTTTTCCAATCGACAGTGCCGTGTTTGTTGAATTTACCTTGCTCTGTTTCTGCTGTTCTTAAGCCCGGTTTGATTTCACCGTTAATTACAGTGAGTACATCACCGTTTACGGTAACCGCTGCACCGGCACGTCCTGAGAATGGAAGTTGTCCTTCATTAAGCCATTTATTGGTGGATGGTTGATAGCTGAAGAATGTGGTATTGAAGAAGTAATCTTGCGGACGTTGATTGAAATAGGCTGCCATTACTGCATCTTTCTTCGCCTGATCATCACCGGCTGCGGTGTAATCTTGGAAATAGCCATTGAAAATGGAAAGGTTTGAACCGCCGATAACATAAACTTTATCGCCATAATTTACACCGGTTGCACCGACTAAGCCAAGCGGTGAGCGAGTTGGTAATTTACTCCAAGTGTTGTCTTGCGGATTGTAGCTATAAGCGTCATTAACAAGTTGTAATTCGCCTTTTTCATTTTTTTGTAAGCCGCCGAAAACATAGAGTTTGCCGTCAACGGCACTGACCACAGGTTGTGAACGATCACCACCAGGGAATGCGGCGATCTCTTTCCAACCGGCTTTCGCATCTTTCAAATTAAGGGCATAAAACTTATCTGCGCCTGAACCTAACCCGACATAAACAGTGTCACCGATTAATGCGCCGCCGCCGCTTTTAATTCCGACCGGAAGATCAGGATATTGTCCGGCTTGTGCTGCAAAAGCGGCTAATGAAAGACCGGCAACGATCATTGAATGAAGAACGGTTTTTTGTAATTTCATAAGATCACCTCTGAGTTTGTGAATAGACCATTCTAAATACGACACTGAATGGGTTAAAAGATAGACTAATGATAAGACTACTCCATTATATTTGTAAATATGGAGGATACCTTTAATTTTCAGAAGTTTGGACGAGATCACAAAAATAACAAAATGCAGCGTTGTTTTCGCTGCATTTTGTCTAAATTTTAAGCTTTAATGGTGTTTAATTATGCTTTTTTCTTGGTAGGGCGTTGCCAACCTTGGATATGTTTTTGTGGCACACGCGTAATCACCAATTCATTTTCGGCAATATCTTTGGTGATGGTGGAACCGGCACCGATAGTTGCACCATCTGCGACAGAAACCGGTGCAACCAGCTGCACATCGGAACCCACGAAAACGTTATCACCGATCGTGGTTTGGAATTTATTGGCACCGTCATAGTTGCAAGTGATGACACCGGCACCAAGGTTGCAATCTTTACCGATCACGGCATCACCGACATAGGTTAAGTGGTTCACTTTGGAGCCGACACCGACAGTCGCTTTTTTGATTTCCACAAAGTTGCCGACGTGAACATTATCCGCCAATATCGCACCCGGACGTAATCGGGAGAATGGTCCGACCTGAGCACCTTTTCCGATCACGGCATCTTCAAAAACGGAATAGGGTTTGATTTCCACATCATCTGCGACTTCAACATTTTTTAGTACGCAACCGGCACCAATTTTGACACGATCGCCGAGTTTAACGTTGCCTTCGATAATGACATTAATATCAATTTCGACATCTTTGCCGTGAATCAACTCGCCACGAAGATCAAAACGGTTCGGATCTGCCAACATCACGCCTTCCAATAAAAGACGTTCCGCATTTTTTTGTTGGTAATAACGTTCCAAGCGGGCTAATTGTAGACGATTGTTGACGCCTTCCACTTCCATTGGATCTTGCGGATGAACAGAAACCACTTTGCAACCGTCGTGGTGCGCCATAGCGATAATATCGGTGATGTAATACTCTTTTTGTGCGTTATTATTGGTTAATTGTGATAACCATTTTTTCAGATTTTTGCCGTCACAAGCGAGCAGACCGGTGTTAATTTCTTGAATTTTTAGCTGTTCAGCGGAGGCATCTTTCTGCTCAACAATGCCGATAATATTGCCGTCCGCCTGATTATTTTCACGCAAAATACGTCCGTAACCGGTCGGATCGTCCAGTTTAACGGTTAAGAGTGCAATGCCGTTTTCCGGTTTTGCAGCAATTAATTGTTGGATGGTTTCTGCACTGATCAACGGCCCATCACCGTACAACATCACAATGGTTTCATTATCATTAAAATAAGGCGCTGCCTGTTGCATTGCGTGACCGGTGCCGAGTTGCTGCGCTTGCAAGATCCAATTTACTTTTTCATTGGCAAGACGTTGTTGCAGCAATTCTGCGCCGTGGCCATAGACTAAATGGATTTGATTGGCACCAAGTTTGGCTACGGTATCAATCACGTGTTTAACCATCGGTTTACCGGCGATAGGGTGCAACACCTTCGGCAAATCGGAGTACATACGAGTGCCTTTACCGGCAGCTAAAATCACGACACTAAATGGAAGAGATGACATAAATTCTCCTTACTGTTCAGAATTATTTTGTTGCGCCATACGCAATGCGGTAGGAACTCGACGTTTACCGATATTTTTACTATCACGATGACGTAATTTCACTTTTTTCTTGCTGGTTTGTTCTTTGGCTTGTTGCCGTTTTTGTTTTAAATGGGCTTTCTTTTTCTTGATGACTTTTTTGATTTCATTCACTTTCGGTGCTTTTGTACGAGGCGCAAGATCTTCAATCACTCTGGCTTTCAGAATTTCGCCGGTGTAACGGCAAATTTTACCAAGCAGTGGATAGTCGTGTGCCTCAACGAAAGAGATGGCACAACCTTTTTTACCGGCACGAGCAGTGCGCCCGATACGGTGCAAATAAACATCGGCATTATAAGGCAGATCGAAATTGAAAACGTGCGATATGTCGTCAATATCAATGCCGCGTGCTGCCACATTGGTTGCGACCAAAATTGTTACTACGCCATCACGCAATTTCTCAATTGCATTATTGCGTTGTGTTTGTGCCATTTCACCTTCTAAATAGGTGCTACGGATGCCTCGTTTACGCAAAATCTCAGCCAGTTCACGCACTTTTTCACGATGGCGTACGAATACAATACCTCTGCTTACTTTTTCGTCAACAATGACACGAGCCAACAATTTGATTTTGTGTTCTTTGCTGTCGGCGTGGTAATACCATTGTTGAATCTTTTTACGTTCACGGCGGCTCGGTTCTGCATTCACCTCAACCGGATTATCCAATAAACGTTGTGCAAAATTGTTTAACTCTTCGCCTTCAAGTGTGGCGGAGAAGAGCATTGTCTGCTTGCGCCAACGGGTTTCAGCGGCAATACGTTCAGCATCCTGACCGAAGCCCATTTGCAACATTCGATCTGCTTCATCAAAAATTAAGATTTCTACCGCACGACAATCGAAATTTTCTTCCTGAATGTACTGGAGCAAACGTCCGGGCGTAGCTATGACCATATCTTGATTTTTATTGAAAATTTCGCCGTGATTTTGATAAGCGACACCGCCGGTAATGGTGGCGATATTTAAAGAGGTGAATTGTGCTAATTGTCGTGCCTGTTCAGCAACCTGCATTGCTAATTCTCTGGTTGGTGTCAGCACTAAAACTCGTGGCGCACCCGGTTTACGGCGAGGAAAATCTAATAGATGTTGAATTGCCGGTAATAAAAAAGCGATGGTTTTTCCGGTACCAGTTGGTGAAGAACCTAAAACGTCGTGTCCATCCATTGCCGCAGGAATTGCATCAATTTGGATGGCAGTCGGACGATTTAAGCCTTTTTGGGCTAATGCCTTGAGTAATTGCGGATCAAGATCAAATTCGTCAAAATTAGGAATGGTCATAAAAATTCTCGAAAATAAAAAATCAGCCTCGAATTATAGCGAAATTTTATTAAAATATCGCTATTCAATCCCGATCAGAGCGATTTTAGCAATGGCGAAAGCAGCCTGTTTTCAATTTAAGCAATTTAAAATTTACCACGACCGCTGTGCAATGAAAGTAGGTACAGATGGGGTTTTGCTTGGTGCGTGGGCAGATGTCGCCGGTGCAAATCGGATCTTGGATTTAGGTTGCGGTACCGGATTGATTGCGTTGATGCTGGCACAAAGAAGTGCGGCGGATTGTCAAATTGTTGGTGTTGAAATTGAAGAAAATGCTTATTGTCAGGCGCTTGATAATGTAGCGATTTCGCCGTGGTCGGCGCGCGTTACGATTTATCATCAATCTATGCAGCAATTTTGTCGAGAAACATCACAGCGTTTCGATCTTATTGTGGCAAATCCGCCCTATTTTGAAAGTGCCAGCCAGTGTCGGGATCAATCCAGAGAAACCGCGCGTTATGTTGGCGATTTATCCCATTTGGATTGGCTACTCGCTGCCGAAAATTGTTTAAGTGTAAAGGGCAAAATCCAATTTGTGTTGCCGTTTCAAGCAGGTATCTGTTTGCAACAGCAATTGTCGGCAACTTCCTCAAAACTGTGTTGTACGGAGGTTTGTCACGTCATTACCAAAGAGGGGAAAATGCCGCAGAGAATGTTATTAACCTTTGCTTTTTTAACCAACAAAACATCACCGAAACAGAGCGAATTAACCATTTATGATCAGCAACATTGCTACCATTCGGATGTCATTCCAATGTTTAAACCTTTCTATTTGAAGTTATAAAGAACAGTTTTGCCTGTTAATCAATAGTTTCTTTAGTGATTATTCGCTATATCATTATCATTTAGCACTATTTTCTGTTTAATGTCACAGTTTCAGGACGCAGTGGATGAAGATCCTTGCCGAGAGGAGTATGATCAAACAGTAGACAATGCAACGGAATGGTTAAGGATTGTGCTATGAAAAAAAGTCTTATTTTTTTACTCCTCATTATTATCGGATTAAGCGGTTATTATCTTTTCCAACAACACCAACGACAAGCCGTGAATGAAAGCGAAATTAGGTTGTACGGCAATGTTGATATTCGTGATGTCAATCTTGGGTTTAAAGTTGCCGGTAAAGTTGAACAGCTATTGGTGGATGAAGGCGATCAAGTGAAAGCCGGTGATTTACTGGCGACATTAGAGCAAAAAACTTTTCAGGATGAGTTGACTTTAGCCAAAGCAAAATTGGCGGATGCGGAAGCTGCGTTGGTGCAAGCGGAAAAACTTTATCAACGTGTGCAAGGCTTAATCAAGAAAAATGCGGTGTCCGATGCAGATTATGATGATGTCGTGGCAGCGCGTGATCGTGCCTTGGCGCAAGTGGATATTTCCAAATCATTGGTTTCGATTGCTGAAACGCGTTTGGCGGATACCAAATTGATTGCGCCGAGTGACGGCGTGGTGTTAACCAGAGTGCGAGAAAAAGGCAGTGTGGTGAATGCCGGCTTACCGATCTATTCCCTTTCATTACAAAAACCGGTGTGGGTGCGTGCTTATGTGGATGAACCAAATTTGGGCAATCTTTATCAAGGGCAAAAAGTGACTGTCGTTACCGACAGCGGCGCGCAATATACTGGACAGATCGGTTTTATTTCGCCTCAAGCGGAATTCACGCCAAAAAATGTGGAAAGCGAACAGTTAAGAACGGAATTGGTTTATCGTTTCAAAGTTATGGTCGAAAACAGTGATAACGGTTTACGCCAAGGTATGCCGGTGACTTTATTGATTGAAAAACAGGCTGAGGATAAATAATGTCGCAAGCAATGGTGGTTATCGATAAGGTGACCAAACATTTCAAAGGAATGGATAAACCGGCACTTGATGCCGTATCGGCACAAATTTTCTCCGGCACAATGACAGGTTTGGTTGGGCCAGACGGTGCAGGTAAAACGACCTTAATTCGTCATATTATCGGTTTAATGCAGGCAGATAGTGGCACGATTACGGTCGATCAACTCAATGTCAATGATGACGCTGAAACCATTCATCAAATCAGTGGTTATATGCCGCAGAAATTTGGTTTGTATGAAGATTTAACGGTTATCGAAAATCTGAATTTATATGCGGATTTGCGTTTAATCAGCGGTGCTTCCAGAAAAGAGAAGTTTGACAAATTGTTGGCTTTTACTGATTTGGCAGCGTTTCAACAGCGTTTAGCCGGTAAGCTTTCCGGCGGAATGAAACAAAAATTGGGCTTAGCGTGTGCATTGGTCGGCGATCCGAAACTGTTATTACTGGATGAACCAAGTGTCGGCGTTGATCCGATTTCACGGCGTGAATTGTGGAAATTGGTGCAAGCGTTAGTACAGCAAGGAATGGCAGTGTTGTGGTCAACCGCTTATTTGGATGAAGCGGAAAAATGCGATAGTGTCATTTTGCTGAATGAAGGCAAAAAATTGTATGACGGTGCGCCACAAGGCTTGTTGGAATCGGTGCAAGGCCGTGTTTTTCAAGTGAGCGATATTCCGGTGGCGGACAGGCGTTCCAGTCTAATTCATTTATTGCAGCAACCACAGGTGATGGACGGCATTATTCAAGGCAGTAATTTGCGGATTGTGTTGAAACCGGAAGCGTCAAAACCACAGTTATCGCAAGGTAAGTGGCAGCCCGTTAATCCCTGTTTTGAAGATGCCTTTATTAATCGTTTGGGTGGCGGTCCCGGTGGAAATTCAGCATTGGCAGCGCAGATTGAAGCCAAGCAGGATGATGGCAAACCGGTGATTGATGCGAAAGGATTAACAAAAAAATTCGGCGATTTTGTCGCGGTTAAAGATAATACCTTTTCGATTAAACGTGGTGAGATTTTTGGCTTATTAGGACCGAACGGTGCCGGTAAATCGACCACATTTAAAATGATGTGCGGTTTGTTGCAGCCGACTGCCGGAGAATGTTTCGTTACCGGTTTGAATTTACGTTATGCCACCTCACAGGCACGCAGCAGAATCGGCTATATGGCACAACGTTTTTCACTGTACGGCAATTTAGATGTGTTACAAAATTTACGTTTTTTTGCCGGTTTATATGGCGTTACCGGCAAAGCACAACGTGAACGTATTGAAATGATGATCGATATTTTTGATTTTAAACCTTATTTGAAAATGAATGCCGGCGATTTGCCGTTAGGGTTTAAACAGCGGTTATCACTTGCTTGTGCTGTGATTCATCAGCCGGATATTCTGTTTTTGGATGAGCCGACTTCGGGGGTTGATCCGATTACCAGACGTGAATTTTGGCTGCATATCAATGCGATGGTGGGCAAAGGTGTTACGGTGATGGTCACCACGCATTTTATGGATGAAGCGGAGTATTGTGATCGTATCGGTTTGATTTATCAAGGTGAAAATATTGCGACCGGCACACCGGATGAATTAAAGCAGCAGGCAGTGCAGCTGGCGGGCTTGCAGGCACCGACATTGGAAGACGCTTTTATTGCATTGGTGCAGGCGAAGGATCAGACTAAGGAGGCAATATGAAACGATTGTGGGCATTAGTTTATAAAGAGATGTTGCAGATTATTCGCGATCCCTCTTCTATTCTGATTGCTTTTGTATTGCCTTTCATTCTGTTGTTTATTTTTGGTTACGGCATCAATTTGGACAGCAACAAAGTCAATATCGGCGTGGTGAATCAATCTTCATCACCGATGGCGACAGAATTGGTTGATGCTTTCCGTCATTCACGCTTTTTAGACAGCCGTTTTGCGGATGATCGTCGTGCTTTGTATCAAGATTTGACTGCCGGCGATATTAAAGGCATCGTGGTGATCCCGCCGCAATTTAGCCGACAATTATTACAGCAACAACCGGCACAAATTCAGGTGTTAACCGATGGTTCGCAGCCGAATACAGCGATGTTCGTTAATGGTTATACCAGCGGTGTCATTCAGAATTGGTTACAACAACAAAATAGCACTGATGAGGCGAGTGGTGGCATTGGTTTGCAGGAACGTTATCTGTTTAACCCTGAATTAAAAAGCCGTCATTTTTTATTGCCGGGTTCAATGGCGATTACAATGACATTGATTGGCACATTATTGACGGCGTTGGTGGTCGCTCGCGAATGGGAACGTGGCACGATGGAAGCAATGATGGCGACACCGGTAACCATTACTCAAATTTTATTAGGAAAATTAATCCCTTATTATATTTTGGGTATCGGTTCAATGTTGATCTGTTTTTTGGTAACAACGCTTTATTATGATGTGCCGTTTAGAGGATCGCTGTTGGTATTGTTTATTGCCACCTCTGTTTTCCTGATTTGTGCGTTAGGGCAAGGATTGTTGATCTCTTCGCTTTCAAAGGATCAATTTGTTGCTTCACAAATTGCAATTTTATTTGCTTTTTTGCCCGCTTTTATGTTGTCCGGTTTTGTGTTTGAGATCAGTTCAATGCCGTTGCCGGTGCAGTGGCTGACCTATCTGTTCAGTGTGCGTTATTATGTAACAATTTTGCAAACGCTATTTTTAGCCGGCAATGTATGGGGGCTATTGGCACAAGCGATCTGCATAATGTTGATTATCGGCATTTTGACTTTTCTCTTTACTAAACGCAAAACACATAAAAGGATCGATGTATGATTTTCAATGGACGTATTTGGGCATTAATCATCAAAGAGTTATTGGCACTGTTTCGTGATCCGCGTAGCAGATTGGTGTTGATTGGGCCGCCATTGTTGCAACTTTTCCTTTTCTCTTATTCTGCCACATTGGAGGTGAAAAATATTTCTGTGGCGGTCTATAACCAAGATCACGGCGTTTATAGCACCGAAGTGATTCAACGCATTGCAGCTTCGCCCACCTTTACCGAGTTGCAATATGTGCAGAGCGAGCAGCAGTTACAACAGCAGTTGGCAAATAAAAACGTGTTGATGGCAATCCAGTTTCCGGCAGATTTCAGTCAAAAACTGTTGTCGGGGCAGGCGGCAAATATTCAGCTGTTGTTGGATGGGCGTAATTCCAATTCGGCACAAATTATTCACAATTATGTCGCGCAAATTATTCTGCAATATAATGCCGAACTGGCGCAGCAACAGGGTAAACAGGGGTTGCCGGTCGTGGTGTTGACCAGAAATTGGTTCAATGAAAATTTACAGCACTTGTGGTACACGGTGCCGGCATTGGTCGGTATTTTAGCCGGTTTGGTCGCGTTGATGGTAACTGCGCTTTCTGTTGCCAGAGAAAGAGAATTGGGTACTTTCGATCAGATTTTGGTTTCACCGTTAACGCCGGCGGAAATTCTACTCGGCAAGACCATTCCGGCGGTGATGGTCGGTTTGGCGGAAGGTCTTATTATTTTTGTATTGGTATTGACCGTTTTCAAAGTGCCGTTTGTCGGATCTTTCTGGTTGCTGTTTGCTGCCATTTTTGTCTTTATTTTAGCAATGGTTGGTGTCGGTTTATTTATTTCCGCCATTTCTAAAACACAGCAGCAAGCGATTTTGGGTACCTTTATTTTCCTTGTGCCGGCGGTAGCACTTTCCGGTTATGCTTCGCCGATAGAAAATATGCCGAATTGGTTGCAATGGGTGGTGGAAATCAACCCGATTAAGCATTTCTTGATTATTGTAAACGGGCTGTTTTTGAAAGATATGTCCGCTGCATTGGTGTGGCTGAACCTTTATCCAATGTTAATTATTGCTGCTTGTACTTTAGCAGTGGCAAGTTGGTTATTTAGTCAACGATTGGAATAATTGATAGTTTTTGAAAATGGATAATTTATTTTAACGCCGTTTTTTTCTTTTTTTATCTACCTAAAAATAATCATTTTTTAATAAAAACAAATACTAACCTATAAAG
>SKEB01000829.1_pt1 | contig 17810 bp, 11 predicted proteins | sample 4826561 | NCBI WGS metagenome assembly SKEB01 (sample SAMN11008820, study PRJNA524170) | human gut metagenome | biome: Human fecal sample; material: Feces; isolation source: fecal sample from pouch patient p17 | host: Homo sapiens | place: Israel: Tel-Aviv | collected 2016-03-29
GGTCAGCACTATGTTCCACAAGATCGTGAACAGGTTGCATATTATCGTGAAGCGATTGATGGACAGGTATTGCAAGAAGGTATTAATGAACAGGGTGCAACTTCATCTTGGTTAGCGGCAGCGACTTCATACAGTACCAATGATTTACCAATGATTCCGTTCTTCGTTTACTATTCAATGTTCGGTTTCCAACGTGTCGGTGATTTAATGTGGCTAGCAGGTGACCAACGTGCGAGAGGCTTTATGATTGGTGGTACATCCGGTCGTACAACTTTGAACGGTGAAGGTTTACAACACGAAGATGGACACAGCCATATTCAAGCATTAACCATCCCAAGCTGTGTTGCTTATGACCCTGCGTTTGCATTTGAAGTGCCGGTGATTATTCAAGACGGTGTACGTCGTATGTATGGTCCGGATCAAGAAGATGTTTATTACTACATCACTACATTGAACGAAACTTACGATCAACCGGCAATGCCGAAAGGTGCGGAAGAAGGTATTCGTAAAGGTATCTACAAATTTGAAACCGTAACCGGTCAAGGTAAAGGTAAAGTTCAGTTATTAGGTTCAGGTGCAATCCTTCGTCACGTACGTGAAGCAGCACAATTATTGGCAAATGACTTTGGTGTATCTTCAGATGTTTATAGCGTAACTTCATTTACTGAGTTAGCAAGAGAAGGTAACGAAATTGAACGTTACAACACTTTGCATCCGGAAGAAGAAGCAAAAGTGCCATATATCACTAAAGTGATGAATGATGCGCCGGCAGTTGCGGCAACCGACTATATGCGTCTATTTGCTGATCAGGTTCGTGCGTATGTTCCGGCAAGCAGCTATTTGGTGTTAGGTACTGATGGTTTCGGCCGTTCAGACAGCCGTGAAAATTTACGTTCACACTTTGAAGTTGATGCACATCACGTTGCAGTGGCGGCATTATCTCAATTAGTGAAAGCCGGCACTTTAGATAAGAAAGTGTTGGTTGAAGCCATTAAGAAATATGGTATTGACACTGATAAAGCGTACTCTTTACACGCATAATTAACTGTAACAATCACAAAGGATATAAATTATGTCAAAACAAATTGCTATTCCGGATATCGGTGGTGATGAAGTTACTGTAACAGAAGTTATGGTGAAAGTTGGTGACACTATTGAAGTTGACCAAAGTGTGATCAATGTTGAAGGTGATAAAGCCTCAATGGAAGTACCGGCACCGGAAGCAGGTGTGGTAAAAGAAGTATTGGTAAAAGTGGGTGATAAAGTTTCTACCGGTACTCCTATGTTGGTATTGGAAGCAGCGGGTGCGGCAGCACCTGCTCCTGCAGCGGAAGCAGCACCGGCTCCGGCGGCAGCACCGGCTGCAGCAGCTTCTGTTGTTGATGTTCATGTTCCGGATATCGGCGGCGATGAAGTGAATGTGACTGAAATTATGGTCGCAGTAGGCGATACTGTTAGCGAAGAACAGTCATTGATCACCGTTGAAGGTGATAAAGCTTCAATGGAAGTGCCTGCACCGTTTGCCGGTGTGGTAAAAGAAATTTTAGTTAAATCAGGTGACAAAGTTTCTACCGGTTCATTGATTATGCGTTTTGAAGTTGCCGGCGCAGCAGCTGCGGCGGCACCTGCTCCTGCAGCAGAAGCGGCTCCGACAGCAGCACCTGCGGTTAGCGGTGGTGTTCAGGATGTTCATGTTCCGGATATCGGCGGCGATGAAGTGAATGTGACTGAAATTATGGTCGCAGTAGGCGATACTGTTAGCGAAGAACAGTCATTAATTACGGTTGAAGGTGATAAAGCTTCAATGGAAGTGCCTGCGCCGTTTGCCGGTGTGGTAAAAGAAATTTTGATCAAATCAGGCGATAAAGTTTCTACCGGTTCATTAATTATGCGTTTTGAAGTGGCTGGCGCAGCGCCTGCGGCAGCTCCAGCACAACAACCTGCAGCGGCACCTGCTCCTCAAGCGGCAGCACCAGCGCCTGCAGCGGCTCCGGCAGCTTCTAATGAAGATGTGACTAAGAGCGCAAGTTTTGCTCACGCGACTCCGGTAGTTCGTCGTTTAGCACGCGAATTTGGTGTGAATCTTGATAAAGTGAAAGGTACAGGTCGTAAAGGTCGTATCTTAAAAGAAGACGTTCAAGCTTATGTGAAAGCGGCTATTAAAGCGGTTGAAAGCGGTTCTGTTTCTTCATCAGCTGCTGCCGGCGGTAATGCCGGTGCCGGTTTAGGCTTGTTGCCGTGGCCGAAAGTTGATTTCAGCAAATTCGGTGAAACTGAAGAAGTTGAATTGGGTCGCATCAAGAAGATTTCCGGTGCGAACTTGCACCGTAACTGGGTAATGATCCCTCACGTAACACAATGGGATAAAGCCGATATTACCGAGTTAGAAAAATTCAGAAAAGAGCAAAATGTATTAGCTGAAAAACAGAAACTTGATGTTAAAATTACTCCGCTTGTCTTTATTATGAAAGCGGTAGCAAAAGCGTTGGAAGCTTATCCAAACTTCAATAGTTCAATTACTGAAGATGCACAACGTCTGATCTTGAAGAAATACATCAATATCGGTGTGGCAGTAGATACACCAAACGGCTTGGTTGTACCGGTGTTTAAAGATGTTAATAAGAAAGGTGTTATTGAACTTTCTCGTGAATTGTCAGCAATGTCGAAGAAAGCTCGTGCAGGTAAATTAACAGCTTCAGATATGCAAGGCGGATGCTTTACTATCTCAAGTTTAGGTGGTATCGGTGGTACTCACTTTACCCCTATCGTTAATGCACCGGAAGTGGCAATTTTAGGGGTCTCTCGTTCAGAGATGACACCGGTGTGGAATGGTAAAGAATTTACACCACGCTTGATGTTGCCATTGTCATTGTCTTACGATCACCGTGTGATTGATGGGGCGGACGGTGCACGCTTTATTACCTATATTAGTGGTGTGTTGTCGGATTTACGCCGCTTAGTCATGTAGTAATGGAAACGAAAGCCTGAGTTGATCAGGCTTTTGTTATAATTAATTTAATTGCCGTCCTAACATTTTGTTAGAGAAAAAATCAAGAGGCTTAACATGAATAAAGAAATTAAAACACAAGTAGTTGTTTTAGGTGCTGGTCCTGCAGGATATTCAGCGGCATTCCGTTGTGCAGATTTAGGGTTGGAAACCGTTATTATTGAACGTTTTTCAACGCTTGGTGGGGTATGCTTAAACGTAGGCTGTATTCCGTCTAAAGCATTATTGCACGTTGCTAAAGTGATTGAAGAAGCAAAATCTTTAGCACAACACGGTATTGTTTTCGGTGAACCAAAAACCGATATTGAAAAAATCCGTGGTTGGAAAGAAAAAGTAATCAGCCAATTAACCGGCGGTTTGGCTGGTATGGCAAAAATGCGTAAAGTTCAAATCGTAAACGGTTATGGTAAATTCTCCAGTGCAAACAGTATTATTGTTGCCGGAGAAGACGGCGAAACCAAAATTACATTTGATAACGCAATCATTGCGGCAGGTTCTCGTCCAATTCAATTACCGTTTATTCCGCACGATGATCCTCGTGTTTGGGATTCAACAGATGCATTAAAACTTAAAGAAGTACCTGAAAAATTATTGATTATGGGTGGCGGTATTATCGGTCTTGAAATGGGAACTGTTTACCACGCACTAGGTTCACAAATTGATGTTGTGGAAATGTTTGATCAGGTTATTCCGGCAGCGGATAAAGATGTGGTTAAAATCTTTACTAAACGCATCGAGAAAAAATTCAACCTCTTGTTAGAAACTAAAGTTACTGCGGTAGAAGCGAAAGAAGACGGTATTTATGTTTCTATGGAAGGAAAAGGCTCAAATGAAACTCGCCGTTATGATGCTGTGTTAGTGGCTATCGGTCGTACACCGAACGGTAAATTAATTGATGCACAAGTGGCAGGCGTTGAAGTGGATGAACGTGGCTTTATCCGTACCGACAAACAGATGCGTACTAATGTTCCTCATATCTTTGCGATTGGTGATATTGTCGGTCAACCGATGTTGGCTCACAAAGGTGTTCACGAAGGTCACGTTGCGGCAGAAGTGATTGCCGGACAAAAACACTATTTCGATCCGAAAGTGATCCCATCTATTGCCTATACTGAACCTGAAGTGGCTTGGGTTGGTAAAACAGAAAAAGAATGTAAAGCTGAAGGCATTTCTTATGAAGTGGCAACTTTCCCTTGGGCGGCATCAGGTCGTGCGATTGCATCAGACTGTTCAGACGGTATGACTAAACTTATTTTTGATAAGAATACACACCGTGTGATTGGTGGTGCGATTGTCGGAACCAACGGCGGTGAATTATTAGGTGAAATCGGTCTTGCAATCGAAATGGGTTGCGATGCGGAAGATTTAGCATTAACTATTCACGCACACCCTACATTACACGAATCTGTCGGCTTGGCAGCGGAAGTGTTTGAAGGTACAGTAACTGATTTACCGAACGCAAAAGCGAAAAAGAAAAAATAATTTGTTAAGAAATTATTAAATTCATACTACAATCTAAAATCTGCACCTTGACTGAAAGTCGGAGTGCAGATTTTTTACTTATTTAGATGAAAAAGGCTGATTGCCCTTGATATCAAAAAAAGTTCCCCCATATACCTCAAACTATAGAAATAGACAAGAGAACAATAATTATGAGCAAAGAGTTACCAACAAAACAAATTCCTGTCTTACCGTTACGAGATGTTGTCGTGTTTCCACATATCGTAATGCCACTATATGTAGGAAGAACAAAGTCTATCCGTAGTCTTGATGAAGCAATGGATAGCGGCAAAGACATTTTATTAGTCACTCAAAAAGAGGCTAATTTGGAAGAGCCGACAGAGAAAGATATTTATCAAGTAGGGACAGTTGCTACCATTATTCAATTATTGAAATTACCGGACGGCACGGTAAAGGTACTTGTTGAAGGGAAATCAAGAGCAAAAGTGCTCTCATTTGAGCGTGATGAATATTATTCTGCCGAGATAAGTGAAATTACTGAAATCGTGGATAATGATGTTGAGTTGGATGTTATTCAAACAACAGTATTAACTGAATTGGATAAATTTGCACATCAACAACATAATAAAGTTAAGCCTGAAGTATTAACTGCATTGAAGGATATCCACGATCCGAAAAAATTGGTTGATACCTTGGCAGGCAATATGCCGTTAGCATTGGATAAAAAACAGGCATTATTGGAACAGGAAAATGTTTTCGCCCGTTTTGAAACATTATTAGGCTTGATTCAAGCGGAAATGGAAATCAGCAGCTTGGATAAGAAAATTCGTGATCGTGTGAAAAAACAGATGGAAAAGAATCAACGCGATTACTATTTGAATGAACAGATTAAAGCCATCCAGAAAGAGCTTGGTGAAGCGGAAACTGTCGAAAATGAAGTACAGCAATTAAAGAAAAAAATTGCCGATGCAAAAATGCCGAAAGAGGTTCAAGAAAAAGCAGAATCGGAATTGCAAAAATTAAAAATGATGTCACCGATGTCTGCGGAAGCGACAGTGGTTCGTACATATATTGACTGGATGGTACAAGTGCCGTGGCACAAACGTACTAAAGTGAAAAAGGATTTAAAACAGGCGGAAGCCATTTTAAATAACGACCATTACGGTTTGGAACGTGTTAAAGAGCGCATTTTGGAATATTTAGCGGTGCAAACTCGTACTAACCAAATTCGTGGGCCGATTTTATGTTTGGTAGGGCCGCCGGGGGTAGGTAAAACCTCATTGGGGCAATCTATTGCGCAGGCGACCGGTCGTAAATATGTGCGAATGGCGTTAGGCGGCGTGCGTGATGAAGCCGAAATTCGTGGGCATCGTCGTACTTATATCGGTGCGTTGCCGGGTAAACTTATCCAAAATATGGCGAAAGTGGGTGTGAAAAACCCATTATTCTTGTTGGATGAAATTGATAAATTGGGTGCGGATATGCGTGGCGATCCGGCATCAGCATTATTGGAAGTGTTAGATCCGGAACAGAACAACACCTTCAGCGATCATTATCTTGAGGTAGATTATGATCTTTCCGATGTGATGTTTGTCGCCACTTCCAACTCAATGAATATTCCGGGGCCGTTACTTGATCGTATGGAAGTCATTCGTCTTTCAGGTTATACCGAAGATGAAAAACTTAACATTGCGATGCGTCATTTGTTGAATAAACAGATGGAACGTAACGGTTTGAAAGCGAAAGAGTTAACCATCAAAGAAGAAGCCATTTTAGATATTATCCGTTATTACACTCGTGAAGCCGGTGTACGTAATTTGGAACGTGAAATTTCTAAAATCTGTCGTAAAGCGGTGAAGAATCTATTATTGGATAAATCATTGAAACAGGTGGTTGTGGATAGCAGTAATCTACACGATTATCTTGGTGTCAGACGTTTTGAATACGGCAAAGCGGATAATCAAAACCGCGTTGGTGAAGTGACCGGTTTGGCGTGGACAGAAGTCGGCGGTGATTTATTAACTATTGAAGCGGCTTCAGTGTCGGGCAAAGGTAAATTAAATTACACCGGTTCGTTAGGCGATGTAATGAAAGAGTCGATTCAGGCGGCGATGACGGTAGTTCGTGCCAGAGCGGAACAGTTGGGCATTAATACCGATTTCTATGAAAAACGGGATATTCACATTCACGTGCCTGAAGGGGCAACCCCGAAAGATGGTCCGAGTGCAGGGATTGCAATGTGCACCGCATTGGTTTCTTGCTTAACCGGTAATCCGGTACGTGCCGATGTGGCAATGACAGGCGAAATTACTTTACGCGGTAAAGTGTTGCCAATCGGTGGTTTGAAAGAGAAATTATTAGCGGCACACCGTGGCGGCATTAAACGGGTCTTAATTCCGAAAGACAATGTCAAAGATCTTGAGGAAATTCCGGAAAATGCAAAATCTGCGTTGGATATTCGTCCGGTCGAAACTATTGATGAAGTTTTGGCATTGGCACTGGAAAAACCGCCGGTCGGAATTGAGGTGGTGAAAAATTTAGCCGCTCCGAAAAAACGTAGCAGTAAAAATATGACATCAACTGTCAATTAATCAGCAAAAAGCCGGTCAAAATAAGATGACCGGCTTTTTAGTAGGTGCAGCCAACCCAACTTTTCTATATAATTTTGTCCATTATCGTTTTTATTATAAGGAAGCTCTCATTATGATGGAGAAACTGCGTGGCTATACACATAGTATGGTCTGGAAAGTATTAATGTCGGTCATTGCTATTTCATTTGTGTTGAGTGGTGTTGCCGGTTATTTAATTTCTCGTCAAAACACCTCGGCGGCAACCGTAAATGGTGTTGAAATTTCCCAACGTCTTTTCCAACAACAATATCAAAGCCAATATCAACAGCTGGCGATGCAGATGGGGGATAAATTTGCAGCAGTGGCGGATTCTGCCGAATTTACCAACGGTTTGCGTCATTCCGTATTGGATCGTTTAATTGATGATGAGTTGTTACGCCAATACAGCAAAGAGTTGGGATTGGGGGTCGGCGATGAAGCGATTAAGCAGGCGATCGTAATGAATCCGGCATTCCAAAAAGATGGTCAGTTCGATAACGCAGTTTATCAACAATTGTTAGCGAATAATAATCTCACACCGGATCAATATGCGGAAATTGTGCGTCAGGATTTAGTGTTATCACAATTAATGGGCTCTTTATTGGCGAGTGATTTCTTAACTGAAGCACAGCAACAACAATTTGTGAAATTGTTCTTTCAGAAGAGAAGTGTTCGTTTAGCAACTTTCCCGGTAGCGGATTTAGCAGCTAAACAGACCATTTCAGATCAGGAAATTGAGAAATATTACAATGATCATAAAGCAGCTTTTGCCACACCTGAATTGGTTAAAGTGCAATATATTGATGTCAATAAAGATAAATTGGCAAAAGATTTGCAGGTGAGTGATGTTGAAGTTGCTCAATATTATCAAGACAACAAATCTCAATTTATGGGGCAGGCAAAACAGCATATTGCGCATATTCAAGTAAATACACAGGCGGAAGCGGATGATATTTACAACAAATTGCAACAGGGTGCAGATTTTGCCGAGTTAGCGAAAAAATATTCTATTGACCGTTTAACAGCAGTTAACGGCGGTGATTTAAGTTGGGTGGTTGCCGGACAGTTACCGAAAGCATTTGAAACGGCGGCTGACAACACTGCAGTCGGTGCTTACAGCAAACCGACAAAAGTGGATGATAAATATCACATTATTAAAGTGTTGGCACGCAATGAAGCGACCGTATTACCGTTAGAAGAGGTCAAAAGCCGAATTACCGATCTTGTGCGTCAGGATTTAGCGGAACGTAAATATTTCAGTGTTGAAAAAGCGGTTGCGGATAAAGCCTTTGAAGATCAAAGCGGTTTAGCGACAGCTGCCAAAGAGGGCAATTTAACCGTTGAAGAAACCGGTTATTTTGCGCGTGATGATGTGCCGGCAGCATTGAATTTTAGCAATGTGATTAGCGAAATGTTCAGTCCGGAATTGGTGCAAGGCGGAATGAACTCACAAATGATTAGTGTTGGTGAAAATCACAGTGTTATTTTCCGCGTGGTCGACTATAAAGCGGCAGGAACTAAGCCTTTAGCAGAAGCAAAAACACAAATTACTACCTTATTACAGCGTGAAAAAGCAGAAAATATTGAGTTGGATCGTGTTAAAGCATTGGTTGCTAAATTACAAGCCGGAGATAACAGTGCGGTTGAATTCAAACAAAACTTGACGACAGTTTATGCGGAAAGCAAAAATCCGGCGTTGGATAAACAGATTTTTGCAATGCCGTTACCGACAGCAGGTAAACCAAGCTATCACGTCGGTGTCGATCAAAATGGGGATATTGTTGCGATTGCGTTGGATAAAGTTGAAGATGGTCAACTATCAGCCGAACAACAAAAAGCATTTGTTTCACAATTAATGCAGTTCCGTGTGAATGACTTACAGGCAACATTATTGAAGGCTTTGCGTGAAAAAGCAAAAATTGAAATTAATCAGGAAATGTTGGATCAGCTGCAAGAATAAATGACGGTTGATTGAATAATTAACACCAAAATAGCGCCTCATTAGGGTTTCCTCGTGAGGCGATATTTTTAGGAGAGCAGAATGGATTTACAGAAACTTATTTCTCTTGATCGCGAACATATTTGGCATCCTTATACGTCTATGCTTGAACCGGCAGCAGTGTATCCGGTGGAACGGGCAGAAGGTGTCATTATTACGTTAAAAGATGGGCGTAAATTGATTGACGGGATGTCTTCGTGGTGGGCGGCGTTGCACGGATATAATCATCCGGAGCTGAATCAGGCGGTGCAACAACAAATCAGTAAAATGAGCCATATTATGTTTGGCGGTTTTACTCACGAACCGGCGGTAGAATTGGCACAAACACTGCTTTCTATTTTGCCGCCATCACTGGATAAGATTTTCTTTGCTGATAGCGGTTCGGTGGCTGTTGAAGTGGCAATGAAAATGGCAATTCAATATCAACAGGCGAAAGGTGAAAGTAATCGTTATCAGTTTGCTACCATTCGTTCCGGTTATCACGGCGATACTTGGCACGCAATGTCAGTTTGCGATCCGGTTACCGGAATGCATTCACTTTTTAGTAAAAGTTTGCCGATTCAATATTTCTTGCCGCAGCCACCGATAAAATTTGATCAGGTGTGGCAGGAGCAAGCCATTTTACCGTTACAGGATTTGTTGGAAAAACATCATCAAACCATTGCCGGCTTGATTCTTGAGCCGATTGTGCAAGGTGCGGGCGGAATGTATTTTTATTCCCCTGTTTATTTACAGAAAGCTAAAGCACTATGCGAACAGTATGGTGTTTTGCTTATTTTTGATGAAATTGCAACCGGTTTCGGACGCACTGGAAAATTATTTGCCTATCAGCACGCCAATGTGATTCCGGATATTATCTGTATTGGTAAGGCGTTAACCGGCGGTTATATGACCTTGTCAGCAACGATCACTTCCAAACAGGTGGCAGAAACCATCTGTGCCGGTGAGGCAAAATGTTTTATGCACGGCCCGACTTTTATGGGAAATCCATTAGCTTGTGCAGTGGCAAATGCCTCAATTAAATTATTATTACAGAGTGATTGGCAGGCACGGATAAAACGAATTGAACAGCAATTAAAACAGGGCTTGGCGGAAGCAGCACGATGGGATTGTGTGCAGGAAGTAAGAGTGTTGGGCGCAATCGGGGTGATTGAAATGAAACAAGCCGTGAATATAGCAACCTTACAGCCTAAATTTGTTGAGCAAGGGGTTTGGTTGCGTCCATTCGGAAAACTGGTTTATGTTATGCCGCCGTTTATTATTAGCGAAACTGAACTGGCGCAATTAATTTCAGGGTTATTGTCAGCCTTAAAAGCAGAGTATCAAATCGAAGAATAGTTAAAAAATATGACGGAATTTCAAACAAAAACAGCAACAAAATCTCAGCGCAATGTGAAGCATAAAAACGTAAACAGAGCACCATTGGCAGCGTGGCAAAAACAATTATTATCCGAACTGGATCAGGTGATGTTGGCGGATAAATATTTGTTAGCGACGAGAATAAAAAAAGCACCGGCGCAGGCAAAAGCGGAATTGCAGGCTTTATTAACCGATGCGGTTGAAACAGCAAAGCAAAAATTATTGCAACGACAACAGCGTCCGTTACAAATCGCTTTTCCGCAAGATTTACCGGTGAGCCAACGTAGCGAGGAGATTATGCGTGCCATCGCGACGCATCAAGTGGTGGTGATTGCCGGAGAAACCGGCTCGGGTAAAACTACGCAGATTCCTAAAATGTGTTTAGCCTTGGGATTAGGCAAAAAGGGATTTATCGGGCATACGCAACCGCGTCGTATTGCCGCACGTTCCGTCGCCACCAGAATTGCAGAAGAGTTGCAAACCGAGCTTGGTGATATTGTCGGTTATAAGGTGCGTTTTAATGATCAAGTCAGTGAAAATACACAGATAAAATTGATGACCGATGGTATTTTATTGGCGGAAATTCAGTCAGATCATTATTTAAATCAATATGAAGTGTTGATTATTGATGAAGCCCACGAGCGTAGTCTGAATAATGATTTTATTTTGGGCTATTTAAAGCAGTTATTGCCGCGAAGACCGGATTTAAAAGTGATCATTACCTCAGCGACCATTGATGTTGAGCGTTTTGCTAAACATTTTAATAATGCACCGATTATAGAGGTTTCGGGGAGAACTTATCCGGTTGAGGTGCGGTATCGACCGATTGCGGAGAGTGAAGATCAAGATCAGCTGCAAGCGATCTTTGATGCGGTAGATGAATTACAGGCGGAGGGTCGTGGCGATATTTTAATTTTTATGAATGGTGAACGTGAAATTCGTGATACCGCAGAAGCGTTGGAAAAAAGGGAATTACGCCATACTGAAATTTTGCCGCTTTATGCGCGTTTATCGGCACAGGAACAGAATCGCATTTTCCATCCGGGAGCTTTAAATCGCATTATTTTAGCCACCAACGTTGCGGAAACTTCTTTGACTGTTCCCGGAATTAAATATGTGATCGATCCCGGCACCGCAAGAATTTCACGTTACAGTTATCGCACCAAAGTACAGCGATTGCCGATCGAGCCGATTTCACAGGCTTCGGCAAATCAGCGTAAAGGGCGTTGCGGACGTGTCAGTGAAGGGATTTGTATTCGTCTTTATTCAGAAGAGGATTTTAATAGCAGACCGCAATTTACTGATCCGGAAATTTTGCGTACCAACCTTGCCTCGGTCATTTTGCAAATGACCGCATTAGGGCTGGATGATATTGAATCATTTCCCTTTGTGGATGCCCCGGATCGCCGCCAAATTCAAGACGGATTACGTTTATTGGATGAGTTGCAGGCTTTCAAAACGGTGAAAGGGCGTTATGGTGATAAACGGGTTTTAACGGAAAGCGGACGACAACTGGCACGTTTGCCGGTTGATCCTCGTTTGGCAAAAATGGTGTTGATGGCGGCAAGCAATGGCAGTTTGCGCGAAGTGTTGGTGATCGTTGCCGCATTGTCGATCCAAGATCCGAGAGAAAGACCGCTTGATAAACAGCAATCAGCGGACGATAAGCACCGCCGTTTTGCCGATAAACATTCCGACTTTTTGGCTTTTGTCAATTTATGGCGTTATATTCAAGAGCAGCAAAAACAGCTCTCTCGCAATCAGTTTAGACGCTTGTGTCAGAAAGATTACCTCAATTATTTGCGTATTCGTGAATGGCAGGAGATTTATCATCAGCTACGTTTAAGCGTGCGGGAGATGGGGCTTGCGATCAATACTGAAGCAGCAGAATATATGCCGATTCACACCGCATTATTAGCCGGTTTGCTCTCACATATTGGTAGTAAAGAGGTAGAAAAACAGCAATATCTTGGTGCAAGAAATGCCCATTTTTCGATTTTCCCGGCGTCAGTATTATTTAAAAAACAACCGAAATGGTGTATGGCGGCAGAATTGGTCGAAACCTCTAAATTATGGGGTAGAGTGGTCGCTGCGATTGAGGCGGAATGGATTGAGCCGTTGGCACAGCATTTGGTGAAAAAAAGTTATCACGAGCCGCATTGGTCGAAGAAACAAGGTGCGGTTTTAGCCAGTGAAAAAGTGACGCTATACGGCGTACCGATTGTACAGGCGAGAACGGTGAATTACAGTGCCATTGATCCGTTGACTTGTCGTGAAATTTTTATTCGTTCCGCATTGGTGGAGGGAGATTGGCACACTAAACATAAATTCTTCTTTGAAAATCAGAAACTTATCAAAGAAGTGGAAGAGTTGGAACATAAAACACGCCGCCGTGATATTTTAGTCAGCGAGCAGGCGTTGTTTGATTTTTATGATCAGCGTATTCCAGCGGAAGTGGTATCGCAACGCCATTTTGATCGTTGGTGGCAACAGGCACAGAAGAAAGATGCAGAATTGCTCAATTTTGAAAAGTCATTCCTATTGAATGATGAAACCTCGGTCAGTACCTTAGATTTCCCTAATTTTTGGCATCAAGGCAATCTAAAACTGAAGTTAAGTTATCAGTTTGAGCCGGGAACGGATGCGGATGGCGTAACCGTGCATATTCCATTGCCGTTACTCAACCAGATCGAATTAAATGGATTTGAATGGCAAATTCCAGGGTTGCGTCAGGAGTTGGTGGTAGCATTGATTAAATCTTTGCCGAAAGCATTGCGCCGTAATTTTGTACCGGCACCGAATTATGCCGAAGCCTTTTTGGCGCGAGTGACACCATTGGAAAAACCATTGGTGGAAAGTTTAAGTGAACAGCTACGCAAAATGACCGGTGTTTGGGTTGAACCGACCGAATGGAATTGGCAGCAAGTGCCGTCACATTTGAAAATGAGTTTTCGCGTGATTGATGAAAAAGGACGTAAAATTGCAGAAAGCAACGATCTTGATGCTTTAAAAGTCTCTTTAAAAGATCAGGTACAGCAAAGTATTGCTGAAGTAGCAGACGACGGCATTGAGCAGAGCGGTATTCATATTTGGAATTTTGATACTTTGCCGCAATACTATGAGCAAAAAAAACGTGGTTTCAGTATCAAAGCCTATCCGGCAATTGTTGATGAGAAGGAGTCGGTCGGTATTAAATTGTTTGAAACGGAATTTGAACAGCAACGTGCGATGCGTCAAGGATTGCGCCGTTTGTTGCTGTTGAATGTGCCTTCACCGATAAAATATTTACACGAAAAATTACCGAATAAAGCAAAATTAGGGCTTTATTTCACTCCGTTTGGCACAGTATTGCAGCTTATTGATGACTGTATTGCTTGTGCGGTGGATAAATTAATCAGCGATTTTGGCGGTGTGGTTTGGCAGGAGCAGCAATTTGAACAGTTGCGAGATTTTATTCGCGAAAATTTAAATGATGTTACGGTCGATATTGCACAAAAAGTTGAGCAGATTTTAACGTTGGCATATGAAATTAATAAACGGATGAAAGGGCGTTTGGATTTTAATTTGGCGTTTGCTTTATCCGATATTAAAACGCAGCTTAACCATTTGATTTATCCGGGTTTTGTGGCGAAGAGCGGTTATAAACGCTTAGCAGATTTATTACGCTATTTGCAAGCGATTGATAAACGGCTTGATAAAGTGGCACAGGATGTCAATCGTGATCGTGCCTTAATGTTGAAAATAGAGAGCGTGCAGCAAGCTTATAAACAGCTATTGAATAAATTGCCGAAATCTAAACCGATCAGTGATGAAATTTTGGAAGTTCGTTATATGATTGAGGAGTTACGTGTCAGCCTCTTTGCACAACAGTTAAAAACCGCATATCCGATCTCAGATAAGCGTATTTTTAATTTGTTACAACAGTTAGGCTGATTTTTCACAACCGTTTTGCAATGAAATATTTTATTTTCCCTCTTTCTATCTGCTTTGTATCAGGTAGTATAGGGGAGTGAATAAAATAAATTATTTATGAAGGAGGCAATATGCATTGTCCGTTTTGTTCAGCGCCGGAAACGAAAGTGATTGATAGTCGTCTTGTTTCCGAAGGCTATCAAGTCAGACGTCGCCGTGAATGCACCCAGTGCAAAGAGCGTTTTACCACTTTTGAATCTGCGGAATTGGTGATTCCTCGTATTATTAAGAATAACGGCAATCGTGAACCTTTTAATGAGGAAAAATTGCGTGCCGGTATTTATCACGCATTGGAGAAACGTCCGGTCAGTGAAATGCAGATTGAGGCGGCGGTCAACCGCATAATGCATACATTGCAAGCCACCGGTGAGCGAGAAGTGCCAAGCAAAATGGTCGGCACATTGGTAATGAATGAGTTGAAAAAAATGGATAAAGTTGCCTATATCCGTTTTGCATCGGTTTATCTCAGTTTTGATGATATTAAACAGTTCAGTGAAGAAATAGACAAACTAAATAAAGAATAATGCAAAATTTTGAATTTTCACAGCAAGATCACCAATTTATGGCATTGGCGATTGAATTGGCAAAAAAAGGGCGTTTTACTTGCACACCTAATCCGGCAGTCGGTTGTGTGTTGGTTAAAGATGGGGAGATTGTCGGTAAAGGTTATCACGAAAAAGCCGGTGAGCCTCACGCAGAAGTGATGGCAATGCGAGAAGCGGGAGAAAAAGCGAACGGAGCGACAGCTTATGTTACACTCGAGCCCTGTTCTCATTACGGCAGAACGCCACCTTGTGCGAAAGGGCTGATTGAAGCCGGGGTCAAGCGTGTGGTGGCAGCAATGCAAGATCCGAATCCGCAAGTTGCCGGACGTGGGTTAAAAATGCTGGCGGATGCCGGTATTGAAACGGCGGTCGGGTTATTACAACAGCAAGCGGAACAGTTGAACAAAGGGTTTTTAAAAAGAATGCGTACCGGCTTCCCTTATGTGCAACTTAAAATGGCGATCAGCATTGACGGTCGTACTGCGATGGCGAATGGCGAAAGCCAATGGATTACAGGTGAAGTGGCACGGCAGGATGTGCAGCAGTATCGCGCAATGGCATCTGCTATTTTATCCAGCAGTAAGACTGTATTGACGGATAATGCTGCGTTAAATGTGCGTTGGCAACAATTACCGCTTGAGGTGCAATCAATCTATCCGCAAGAAAAATTACGTCAACCATTGCGTGTTATTTTAGATTCTCAACATCAAATTGAGCCTAAAGGGCGGCTGTTTGAAAGCGAAAGCCCCATTTTATTGGTCAGTCCGAGCGCACGAAATATGGCACATTTCCCGGCATTTTGTCAGCAGCAGCAATTAGTGGAAAGCCCTTATTATTTGACGGATTTACTTAATCTGCTAGGGAAACAGCAGATCAATTCAGTTTGGGTGGAGGCAGGTGCAACGTTAGCCGGAGCGTTAATTGAAGCAGGTTTGGTGGATGAATTAATTGTTTATATTGCCCCGAAATTGTTGGGAGATCAGGCAAAAGGGCTTTGTCATTTGCCGCAGTTGCAACATCTGAAAGATGCACCACAATGGCGTTTAGCTGACGTCAGCCTAATTGGTGATGATGTTAAATTAGTGTATATTAAATAAGCGAAATGGCGTGTTGTTTATAAAGACTATAAGTAACACGCCATAATTACTGCATTTTCACGCCCACCGCCGGCGACAGGATAATAATTTTTCCGGATGGAAACTTCGTTAAAGCCAAGATTTTCATACAATTTTCTTGCTTTTTGATTCGATTCTCTCACTTCCAGCCACAAGGTTGTAATCCCTTTTGCCATTAATTCGCACATTAAATGTTGTAACAGCGCTTTGCCAAAGCCATTGCCTTGAAACTGCGGATCAATTGCAATATTAAACAGTGTTGCCTCATCAAGAACCGTCTGGCAGATACAAAATCCGATAATATTGTTTTGATGAAGAATTTTAAAATTCAGGTAATTATCGCCCTGATTATTTTTGAGTGTGCCTAAGCTCCAAGGCACGCTGTGTGCAGCTTGTTCGATTTGAAACAATTGTGTGAAATCGTGATCAGTGATGGTTTGAAATTGTGTTTTCATTTTGTAAAAAGTGCCGGATTTGTTGCCAAATTGTGCGTTTTTGTTGAACGGACAAGGTTAATGTTGAATTTAATGAAATGATTTGTGTGGCAATTTTGGCTAATGCTGAGTTTTGAAATTGTGGTAAACAATCTTCAACACAAAACACGAGCAGTGGATGATCGCTTTCTAAACGTTGTAATTGTTGACTGTTTATAATTAAGGCTTTATCAGCAGTTGTTTCTGCCGCACGTAATAAATCTTGGATTAACTGTGACGCTGTTATTGAGTGCTGTTCTGACAGAATAATGGTATGAATGTTAGCCGGTACATTAATGATACCTACACCCTGTAACACTTCAGGATGTACTAATTGCCAAAAGGTAATGCCCATTTCTTGCAGTAACAATTCTCGTCTGTTTATCATTTTTTTCTCCAAAATTTAATGCTGCTAATCATAGCATTTTTGTTTTAGAAATACAGATCAAAGGCAATAAAGACTGCACAATTTTAGAGATAGCATTTTCCTCTATTTCCGTGAATTTTAAATCCCTCTTTCACAAATGTATCGTCATTGTTAAAATAGCGCCTACATAATAAGGAGAGGTAGATGAACACAATTTCATTGGAAGCTCAACAAGTTAGAGCTGCTTTATCGGCAAAAGGTTTGGAAACACCAATGGTGCCGCGCGTGGGAACTCAGGATGAACGTCGCCAAAAAATCGAACAGCATATGAAAGAGGTGATGACGATTCTTGGCTTAGATTTAAGTGATGACAGCTTGGAAGAAACACCGAAACGTTTGGCGAAAATGTATCTGGACGAAATTTTTAGCGGTTTGGATTATCATAATTTCCCGAAAATTACTCGGATTGAAAACAGAATGAATGTCAGCGAAATGGTGTTGGTGAATGATATTAATTTAACCAGCACCTGTGAACATCATTTTGTAACTTTTTCAGGTAAAGTGTCGGTGGCTTATTATCCTAAAAAATGGGTGATCGGGTTATCAAAAATTAATCGTGTTGTCGATTTTTTTGCACAACGTCCGCAAGTTCAGGAAAGATTAACCGAACAGATTTTAACCGCATTTCAAACCATTTTAGAAACGGATGATGTGGCAGTGTATGTTAGAGCAACTCACTTTTGTGTGAAATGTCGAGGGGTTCGCGATGCAAATAGTTTTACTGTGACCTCCGCTTATGGTGGTATTTTCAGTCAGGATCGAGCGACTAAACAGGAATTTTTGTCATTGATATCAAAATAGTTTAAATTTTAAAATTTTATTGCTATTGATGCTGTGATATAC
>SKEB01000833.1_pt1 | contig 17652 bp, 19 predicted proteins | sample 4826561 | NCBI WGS metagenome assembly SKEB01 (sample SAMN11008820, study PRJNA524170) | human gut metagenome | biome: Human fecal sample; material: Feces; isolation source: fecal sample from pouch patient p17 | host: Homo sapiens | place: Israel: Tel-Aviv | collected 2016-03-29
TGCCAAGTTTTTAAAATTAATTATCAATTCTATGCAATTCGATGGAATTAAAACATAAATGGTCTTGTACATAGTTAATATGTATAAGACACTTAAATCTCACAAACAAATTACAGAATAATTTTTAATTTTTTTTCCTTACACTCCTAATATGGGGTGAAAATAATGGTTTTTACTAAAAAAATATCAATTTAATGCAATTTCATTTAATCTCTTACATAGATAACATAGTGAAAAACTGGTCGGTTCGAGTAAAAAAATTAAAAAAAATATCCCCATGTCTATATATGTATAAAAAAACGAGAAAATGCCAAGAAAATACAAAAAATATCAATCAGATACATTTCTATGCCTCTGCAGATAATATGTATAAAAAAGAAATCTCACAAACAAATTGTGAAATCTCTTAAATTTATGTTTTGAGTTGCCTAAATAAAGATTTAAATGTAACATGTAGCTGTTGCGGGTCTGGCTCTGCAACACGGGAGGTCATCCCAATATTTTCAAAAAATGTGAGCCTCGCAAGCAACACAGGAGCGAAAATAAAAATGGCAAAAATTAAAAAATACACAACAAAAACAGGAAAAATTAGATATGAATTTCAAGTATATGCAGGGGTTGATCCTCTAACGGGACGCCAAAAGACCACGAGAAGACGTGGCTTTAAGACGAGGAAAGAGGCCTCCATCGTATTGAGTAGATTAGAATTGGAAATCGAAAAAAGAGGACTACAGGAGGATGAGAGACGCTTTTTCAGGGATGTTTGCACAGAATGGATGGAACAGTACCGCTTAACCGTACGTGAGTCAACGCTAGAGAAGACCCAACGGATTATTAATATTCATGTACTGCCTGCTTTTGGCGACATGCTTATTGACCAAATCACACCCAATGAATGCCAGAAGGTTGTTAACAGGTGGTTTCTGCAAGCAAAGTCTTATAAAAAATGGCTAAATTACGCCTCTATGGTTTTTGATTACGCTCTTAGAGCTGAATATGTGAGTCGAAATCCTTGCACGCTGGTAACAATGCCACGAGTACAGGAACAGGCAGGAGAGAAGCTAGAAAACTTTTGGACTAGAGACGAACTGAATACCTTTTTCGACTATATGACCCCCAAAAGGGACGTAGAACAATTCACCATGTTCAGATTATTGGCTTATTCAGGTATCAGGAAAGGGGAATTACTGGCGCTAACGTGGAAGGATATCGACTTTGAAGGCAACACGTTACGGGTTAACAAGACTCTTACGCAAGGATTAGGTGGTAAATTAATCGTGCAACCTCCAAAGAGTAGGGCTGGACGCCGTACAATCGACTTAGATGACAGTACCATGCGATACCTCAGGCAATGGAAGGGTGTTCAACGTGAGACTTTTCTGGGGATGGGGTTCAATACTAACAATGCTAGTCAGTTGGTATTCGCAAGCAATCGCAACCATTTCCGCTCGATGAATACTCCCACTAAATGGCTTAATAAAGCTATTAAAGCAACAGGACTCAAGCATATCTCTATCCACGGTTTTAGGCATACACATGCATCCCTATTGTATCAGTCTGGAGTAGGTCTTAAGGAGACTCAACAGAGATTGGGACACTCAAGAGCAGACAGTAGTGTTACGCTAGACGTCTACACCCACACGACAGAACAACAGAATATGGAAGCTTTGCAGAGGTTTGAAAATTACGTTGAGGCTAAATAAATAAAATTGGCTAAGTTTTTGGCTAAGTTTTAGGTCAATTCTGTGCAACTTTAAGCAAAACACGAACATTTAGGAGTACAAAAAAATCCCGTCATATCAACGTTTTAACGCTGTATACAACGGGATGAAATAACAGAAATGGAGTCGGCGGGAGTCGAACCCGCGTCCAAGCATGTCGCCACTGTAACCTCTACATTCATATCCATACTATTTAAATTCGCGAATTAAGCTGCCGTATGTCAGGGCCTCATTAAAACGCTAGTCTGTAAATCCTCTTCTTAAGCATCCAGGCCAATCCTTAAGCGCAAGTCCACTCTTTTTGAGACCCGTTACTAGCCCGTGGACGAGACTAGGCGGATCACGCTAAGCTACTGTTTAGGCAGCTAAAGCGTAAGAATTGTTATTATTTTTTGCAGTTATAATTAAACTGAACGTTTTTACGTAGACGTAACCTACGAAATGCAGTTACAGTTCGACCCATACCTGTCGAATCCATAACGACCCCAAAATCATGTTACATGAATATTATAACATACGTTCTATTTTACCGACGTTTCTTGTCATTTTCAATCGGAATGGGGCGGTAAGCCAATTGTTGGCCCTGCAAGTTGCGTAAAAGGCGTTCAACTAATTCTGAATTCTGTAAATTCTTCAATAGATAACCTAAAAGATTGTTTTGTGTTGGTTTCATAAAAACTCCCTCCCGTCTGCCATTATCATATTACATTCCCCAAAAAAATCAAACTTCTTTGCCTATTGCTTAACCAATCCTTAAATGTAACAATTATTCTAGAAGATGAAAGGAAGGGACGCCATGAGCCAAATTGAAGAACTGCATCGGGTGCAGTTGCAGATGCTACAAGTGGTTACGAACATTTGCGATAAATATGATATTAAATATATGCTAATTGGCGGCACGTTGTTAGGCGCAATTCGACACGATGGATTTATTCCGTGGGACGACGATGTCGACTTGGGAATGACCCGGGAAAATTATGATAAATTTGCAACCGTGGCGCCGGTTGAGTTCCAACATAACCATTACTTTATGCAAACTGCGGATACGGATCCTAATTTTGCGTTTAGTTATATGAAAATTTTAGATACCAATACTTATATTGAAGAAAAAAACAACGTCAACGACGCGCGGAAGGGAATCTTTATCGACATTTTCCCGTTTGATAAGGTTCCTCGTCAACCCGAAATTCGCCAAGCGGTTTATAACCGGTTCAAAATTGCGGATACGGCAATCTTACTGCGGCTTGGGTACAACGTCATTAAGACGCCGTTTCGTAAGGATCCTAAGGACAAAAGCTTGGACCTCTTCATGAGTGTCGCGAAGCTGAAGGAACGGCGGGAAAACATCATGCGGTTGTATAATCACGAGCCGTTTCACCATTATAAGAATTATGCTTCCCAATATGCCTACGATAAAGAGGTTCTGAGCCAGCGGGAGCTCACCGAGTTAACTAAGCATAAGTTTGAAAATCTTGAGGTTGCCATTCCCAAGCATTATGATAAAATTTTAACCCGCATGTACGGAGACTACATGGAGCTGCCTCCAGAAAAAAATCGCGTGGCAAAGCACATCGACGTTGTGATCATCGATGGCAAGCACGTGGAATAGGGATGAAAAGAGCAATTGAAAAAAATGAAGGAACGAATGGATGCGTTTAGTGATGCGGTAATCGCCATTATCATTACTATCATGGTGTTGGAGCTGCCGTTACCGCAACACGATGCGTTAAGTGAATATTTACAATTCGGGAAAAGCATTGGCATTTTCTTTATTAGTTTTTGTTTCGTAGCCAACATTTGGTACCAACACGCCATGTTGTTCAAGGACAGTGACACCATGAACGATCGCGTTTTCGTTAAGGAGTTTACCTTTTTGGCGTTCTTAAGCTTGACGCCAATTTTTACCAAAGTCATTATTTATGACACTAATCGGACTACCGTAATGGCGTACGGGGTGTTGACCATGATCGTCAGCATCCTGTTTATGTGGCTCAGTTATGAAGTTATCAAACAAAAGTACACTAGCCACCACGAAATGAGACAAATTTTCCATAAGATTTATGATAACCACAACAACTTTCTTGGCTTCGCGAGCGTGCTAATTTTAGTGTTAGCCTATTTCTATCCGAAGTGGGCCGTAGTTATCTACTTGGCAATTCCGGTCTTTTCGTTTGTGGTCACCCGGCATGATTACACGGACTTCCAAGACGTTACGGAACTTCCGGAAGACGAACAGGATCAGTTCTTGAGTGCGAATAACGTTGATTTGCATGATTTAAGGAAGAAACAACGCGAAATCATGAAGAGATATCGGGGACACGGTCGCAAACGCAACGATCCCGAACTTCAAGCCGAGTTACGCAAGCTGTTTCAAAGCTATCCTGACTTAGCCAAACGAAATCGCCATCAGCGCGAGTAATATGGAAATAACTAAAAGTCTGTTAAATTTTAATTTTCACTGGGTAACTAAAACAAAGACGTTTACCAAGTTTTGGTTACCCATTTTTTGTGCCTTGATTTATGAGCTGTCGATCGTGGAGATTGCATAAGAGCTGTCCAACTAGGATGGTGAACTTAGCTTTATAAAAGTGTATCGGATGTGAAATGTGAGGGATTTAAAACTTTCTTTATCCTGGAAAGATTTTTAAAGGACATTATTATGTAGGGGAACGAGTCTGATCGGCATCAACTACGAAGACCGTTAACGAATACCGGCATTTTATTTGTGTAAGCGTTTTTGTAGAACAGATTTTTTTATCATGTTATCTTATAGACATAAGGAGGGATGTATTATGGTAAAGTCAAGTAACCGATTTATTCGTTACGTTTTAGTTGTCGTTAGTATTGTAGTTGTTGTGTTAGGATTAGGCGCAATCAAGGCTTCTGCCCACGGATTTGTTACTAATCCTGGTGGTCGAGCCTATTTAGGAAGCAGCCAGTTTCCTGGTAAACCATTGAACGAAAATATTGGACCAGTAATGTACGAACCGCAAAGCATTGAAGCACCGAAAAATACCTTTATCGATGGTAAAATTGCGAGTGCGGGGATTTCCAAGTTTTCTCAATTAGACGAGCAAACTGCCGATCGTTGGTACAAGACCCCAATTAAGAGTGGGCCACTTGATGTTACCTGGCATCTAACCGCTCCTCATAGTACAAGTACGTGGGATTACTACATTACCAAGCCTGGCTGGGATCCGAACAAGCCGTTAAAATTCAGTGATTTCAAGGAAATTGCTAGTTTTGATGATCACGGGGCAACCCCAGGAACCGAAGTAACGCACAAGGTCAACATTCCGGACCAAAAAGGATACCAAGTGATCCTAAGCGTATGGAATATTGCTAATACAGCAAATGCTTTCTATCAAGTTTCAGACGTTAATATTCAATAATTCATGGAAGATGTTACAAACTGTAAGACCAAAGTCGGGTGGTTTGTGAGCATTAATAAAACCCCATTAATCATGGTTTAGGTGATTGATGGGGATTTTGTTATGTTGGAGTAAACCAATTCCTTAGTGCGGTTGATTCTATCATTCTAAATATTTTAACCTTTTTTATTCGAGGGATTGAGTACAACTAGAAAAAACGCTTCATTGATGTATGTAGAAAATTGAATTGGGAGAAGGGACTCTAGAATGATGGGCTGGTAGGAGTTAGTTTCCAGCTATGTGATTAGGCCAAACAAAAAACCGCAAGCGCGGTTTTTTAATTATTCGTGATCTTTATCGTCTTTCTTGTCTAACTTGTCCTTTAATTCTTCCATTGCGCCGGCAGCGGAATCCTTTACGTCAGCAAGTTTGTCTTTAACTTTGCCCGCCATGTTTTGCGCTTTGCCTTTGCTTTCTTCCTTCTTGTCGCCAGTTAACTTACCAGCACCTTCGTGTACTTTACCTGCAACTTTGTCCTTAGTGTTTTCCATTCTGTCTTTATCCATAAATATTATCCCCCTTTGAATATTTTTGGTACATCTTTATTTTAGCAGGGGGCGCCCTTAAAAGTGAATTTATATGCTCACGGACTTGTGCAAGGGAGTTAAAAGGCGTATTATGAAACCGAATTCATATTCAAATAAAATAATATCTACACTAGGGGTGTTCGTAGAAGAACTGAGATGCGCTTGTGCAGCGTGATCCCTTTGAACCTGTAAGTTGATACTTGCGAAGGAAAGTGTTTATTGGGCGAAAACCATCCTTCTCAAGGGTGGTTTTTTTGTTGGTTGCCGATGGAGGATGTTAGGAAATGCGGTCGTCAATCTACAGCGATGGTTCGCTGGTAGCGACCGCCTTCGGTACACCGCTTGGTGGAGATATGAATGAGGAGCTGATCAAATGGATTTACAAGGAATTAAGCGAATTCGGGAGGTTAACCCGGTGGTGGTGAACTATGCTAATTTCGTGACCCCGTTTTTAGTAGCGAACGGGTTAAACGCGGTGGGGGCTTCCCCAATTATGAGCGAAGAGGAAAGCGAAGCCGAAGAACTGGTCCGCTTGGCGTCCGCGGTGACCATTAACCTTGGAGCAGTGCGTCGAGAAGGCTGGGCAGACATCGAAACGTTGTGCCAAGCGGCTAACGACCAACAAAAACCGCTCGTTTTGGATCCGGTAGCGGTCGGGGCAACTCAGTACCGGCAGCAATTAAACTTCCGGTTGTTGAAAAAGTATCAGTTCGACGTAATTCGTGGTAATTTAGGCGAAATTGCGGTATTAGCGGGAATTGATTGGCAAACCCGCGGAATTGACGCGGGAAATGGCGAAGGGGACGCACATCAAGTGGTGAAAGCTTGCGCACAAAAGTACCATAACGTGGTGATCGCGAGTGGGGCAACCGACTACATTAGTGATGGAACCCGGGTGGTCGAGATTCACAACCAAACCCGACTTTTGCCGGCGGTGGTGGGTTCGGGAGATTTGCTTTCGAGTTTAGCAGCCGCGTTTTGTGCAGTCGGACCGAACCCGTTGCAGGCGGCGATTAACGCAAGCTTGACCTTGTCGTGCGCCGGTGAACGGATTACCGAAAAATTGCACGACCAGTATTTGCCAGGAAGTTTTTTGAGCGGGCTGATGGATGAATTAGCAAACATCACGGTTGCCCAAGTTGAAGAAAGAATGAAAGTTGAGGAATGATTAGCATGGATACAAAAAAGCCAGCGCAAGTTTTAACGATTGCCGGAACGGATAGCGGCGGAGGAGCTGGAATTCAAGCGGATTTGAAAACGATGCAGGAACGCCAGGTTTTTGGAACCTGCGTAGTGGTCGCGGTGACCGCTCAAAATACGCTTGGAGTGACCGACGTGGCGGCGATGCCGCGCCACATTATCGACCACCAGTTTGCGGCGCTGGCCGAAGATTTAGATATTAAGGCTGCGAAAACGGGGATGCTGGCTAATTCGGCAGTTGTTGACGCGGTTGTGGAAAACTATCAAAAGTATGATTTTGGACCTTTAGTGGTGGATCCGGTGATGATTGCAAAGGGCGGCGCGAAACTACTGAGCGACGAAGCCATCGAAGCGGTGCGGACCCGGTTGTTGCCGTTGGCTTATCTAATTACCCCGAACCTCCCCGAAGCTGAAAAATTAGCGGGAATGCCGATTAAAAATAATGCAGATGCTAAAGCGGCTGCTGCCCGTTTGCAGGAACTGGGCGCGCAAAACGTTTTGATTAAGGGCGGCCATTTTAGTGAACCAACGGAAAGTCGCGATTACGTTCTGTTCGCGGACGGTAGCGAGTTAGAGTTAGCTAGTCCTCGTTATGAAACCAGCAACACCCACGGCACTGGCGACACGATTTCATCAGTGATCGTGTCGGAAATTGCGAAGGGCAAATCTTTAAAACAAGCCCTACAAATTGGCAAAGCCTTTATTAACGCCGCGATTAGTGACGGAATTCAGGTGGGACACGGGCACGGCCCGTTGAACCACTGGGCATATCGGGAGGTTGAAAATGAAATTTAATCCAACCATGCTACAAGCCTACTTTATTGCCGGCACCCAGGACGTAGCTAGCAAGGCGGACTTCTTACCGACGGTGGAACGAATTGTGCAAGCCGGCGCCACCGCTTTTCAATTTCGTAACAAAGGGGCGGTGAAAACCGCTAGTCGTGACGAAGTGGTCGAACTAGCTCGAGCTTGTCACCAAATTACCCAGAAATATCAGATACCGTTGTTTATTGATGACGACGTAGATTTAGCGTTGGCCGTGGGGGCGGAGGGGATTCACGTCGGACAAAAAGACGAACGGATTACCTCAGTCTTAGAACGAGTCGGCGACCGAATGATCGTGGGGCTTTCGTGCAATACCGCGGCGCAAATCACCGCTGCCAACCAGTTGAACGGCGTAGACTACTTGGGAACCGGAACCGTCTACGAAACTAACTCCAAAGCCGATGCTGGGAATGCCCTAGGAGTGGATAAATTACGTGAATTAGTCCAGATGAGTAAATTTCCGGTAGTTGCGATCGGTGGTATTACACTGAAACGGGTTGCTGGAACGGTGGCAACTGGCGCGGCCGGAATTGCGGCCATCAGCATGTTTATTCAAATGACCGATCCTGCTCAGCAAATTGCTGAAATTAAAGCCACGATCGCTCAAGTAGGAGGTGCAGCATGTTCTCCGAAGAAATAAAGCAAGCTGCCCAACCAATTTTACACGACATTCAACAGCATCCGTTTGTGCAGGGAATTCAGGCGGGCAAAGTTCCAAGCGCAGCCTTAGCGGTTTACGTGGAGCAGGATACCTGTTTTTTGAACGCCTTTGCGAAGGTTTTTGCCGGGGCGTTGGTGAAAAGTCAAACCAAGGAACGGATGTGTTTTTTCAGCGAACAAATTCAATATTCGCTTGCGGATGAGTCGGCGGCCCACCAGATTTTGTGTGACATCGCCGGTATTGAATTAACCGAACACCAGCACGCTGAACCCCGGCCATTAACCGCGTTGTACACGGAGCATTTATTCACGGCGGTTCGCGAAGGGGATTTGTTAGACATCGCGGCGGTCGTGTTGCCGTGCCCGTGGACCTACAATGAAATCAGCCAAGCGATTGTGGAAAACGCCGCACCCGACAACCCCTTCTTGCCGTGGATTGAATTCTACCAAGGTGCCGAAGAAGAAGCTGGCGACGATTCGGTTACCCAGTTATTTGCAATGCTGGACGAAGCCGCCCCTAAATTAAGTGCCCAACGCAAAGAAGAAATTACCCACCGCTTTTTGCGTAGTTGTGAATTAGAGTATGATTTTTGGGAACAGGCGTATTCGCAAAAGGATTGGAAGTATCAGTGGAAATAAAAAGACTTTAAGACTAGCATACTTCAAAATGAAGGCGGAAATCATGCGTGGCGGATTTCCGCTTTTTTGGTGGGGTGTGTTCTCTGCGGCATAGCCAAAATGAACTCCAGCCACCAATCTTCTCCGGTTAGTCCAATTTTGGAATCAACCGCCCAACCCGCGATTAATTCCAAAATTAAACTAATCCTCAAAGATTACCCAGTGGCTTTCGTTCTCTCAATCGAAAACGAGTTTCAGCCCTCAAGGCTCTGCGGTTAACCCAAACCAGGCCTTAATCGTCAAACCCACGATTAATGGCTGGATTACGCTCCTTCTCTGCAGTATGGCCAAAATGAACTCCAGCCCCTAGCTTATTCCGGTTAGCCAAAGCCAGTAATCAAGCACCAAGACCGTGCTTAATCACTAGCTTCTGCTAATCCTCACAAGCTACCCAGGGGCTTCCGTTCTCTAATCTTTCATACTATACTTAACTACTATCAACAAAAAGAAAGAGGCATTCGATGGATCCACAAACCGTTTTAAAATCTAACTTTGGCTACGACACCTTTCGGCCTGGGCAAGCGCGTGTCATTGACGCCGTGCTTCACCGGCAAAACGTCTTGGCAATCATGCCCACCGGGGGCGGCAAGTCGCTTTGCTACCAAATTCCGGCCCTCATGCAGTCGGGACTGACCCTCGTGGTTTCACCGCTCATTTCGCTAATGAAGGACCAGGTCGACACCTTGGTGGACAACGGTATTCCCGCAACCTTCATTAATAGTACGTTAGATTACATGGAAATTAACGAACGCTTTGCGGCCGCACGTAATCGACAGGTGAAATTGTTGTACATTTCGCCAGAACGTTTAGATTCCGACTACTTTGACCAACTGGCTTCCTTACCGATCGATCTATTGGCAATTGACGAGGCCCACTGTATTTCGCAATGGGGCCATGATTTTCGGCCTAGTTACCTAAACCTGACCGACCTAGTGCAACATTTGCCAACTCGTCCAACAATCATTGCGCTGACGGCGACGGCGACTCCGCGGGTGGCCTCGGATATCAAGGAACGTTTAGGAATTACCGAACAGGTTCAAACTGGCTTTGCGCGCGAAAACTTGGCGTTTAAAGTGGTTAAGAACCAGGATAGCGACCGCTTCTTAATGGACTATCTCAAGTTAAACCAGGACCAGTCCGGAATTATCTATGCCAGCACGGTTAAGGAAGTGGAGCGGCTCCATCGAATTTTAACTAAGAAAAAGTTCAACGTGACGATGTATCACGGACAACTTAGTAAGGCGGAGCGGCGCCAGAACCAAGAGGACTTCCTTTTCGACCGGGTGCCGGTGATGATTGCCACCAACGCGTTTGGAATGGGAATTGACAAGAGTAACGTTCGTTTTGTTATCCATGATCAGATTCCTGGCAGCATTGAAGCGTACTACCAAGAAGCGGGACGCGCCGGTCGGGACGGGCTGCCTAGTGAAGCAATCCTTCTATATAAGCTGCGAGACGTGCAAATTCAACATTATTACATTGAAAGTTCAGAACGGGACGAGGAAAGTAAGGAAGTCGAATACCAGAAGCTCCAGGCAATGAGTCAGTACGGCAACACCCAGATGTGTTTGCAACGTTACATTTTAAATTATTTCCATGAAGATGGTCCGGACTGTGGATACTGCGGGAACTGTTTAGACACTCGCGAAGCGCAAGACATCACCGTTGAAACCCAACAAGTTTTGTCGTGCATGCACCGAATGGGCGAGCGATTTGGAAAAGAAATGGTGGCGCTCGTATTGACCGGTTCGCAAAACCAGCGCGTCAAGCAGTTTCATTTTGAAAAGTTATCGACGTACGGTCTAATGAAGCAAAAGACCAAAAAGCAGGTTACCGAGTTAATCGATTACCTAGTTGCTTCGGGAATAATTGCGATGGAAGGCGGCCAGTATCCCGTCTTGAAAAATACTGCGGCCGGGCTAGATATTTTGCGGGGTAAGCAGCGGGTAACCCGCAAAGTGGCGGTCAGAGCCGAAAAATCATTGCCAACTAACGACGCCTTGTTTGAAGAGTTGCGTCAGTTGCGGCGTGATTTAGCCGAAGAACAACACGTTCCGCCATTTGTAATCTTTTCTGATAAAACCCTCCGTGACATGTGCGCGGTGCTTCCGGAAACGTTGGATGAAATGTTAGACGTTAAGGGAATTGGGGAAAATAAATTAGCCAAGTATGGCGAACAGTTCCTCAAAGTATTGCAAAATTACCAAGAAGCTTAGTTTTTTATAAAGGTGAGGCAATTTTTGGTTAGTTAGGACCTAAATCGTTTTAAAATACAAGAAGGTAAAAATCTTCAATCGGATTGGAAAGCGATGCGTTATTTAACTTAAACTAATCGCGCTAGGAGGATGCTTTTTGCGTTTTAGAACATTTTGGGGATGGCTTTTGATTTTCGGGATTGCGGCGTGGTTGATTAAAAGTGACGTGGTAACAATTCCCGCCGGCGTTCAGCAAACCTTCCGTACGGGAATTAATAAAGTGGCGACCAGCTTAGATTCGGTGATTGATTCCAACTGGAACTTTAACCAGAATAAAGCGACTAAGGCGGATCAAACGAGTGGGAAAGCAACCCCGGTTGAGTCGGTGGTGAAGGGGAAGAATTTGTCGAAGACCTATTACTACAGTTTTGCGCCGAATACACCAGAAAACGTTCAGAAGGTCTTTCAACAAGCAATTAAGCAGTATAATCAAACGGGAATCGTAGACCTGGAACCCGGGCCGATGCATAATTGGCTTAACCACGTGACGCTAGGCGTTTACCAAAAGGCTATGCCAGAAAACCAAGACCGGACTATTGAACTAGGGGTGGGCGGCCCCGACGTGATTGAACAACAGGGGGTCGTCAGCCGGATTGCTAACCATGCCTCGGCAAAATTAAACACTTATTACGACCGCTCGATTTCTCAATCGGTCGCGCTTCACGAGTTGGGACATGCGTTAGGGTTAGACCATAGCCAAAGCTTGACCTCAATCATGTATCCGATTGACCGGGGACAACAAGGCTTAAGTGAAGAAGACTTGAACGGCTTGCGCTCAGTTTACGGGAAGCAAACGGATGAAAACGAGTAGGTCACAAGAAAATTCTAAGAGACTTAACCCCTGATTTAAAAGGGTTTTTGCGCAATCGATAAACGACTGGATATGTTCTTCCAGTCGTTTTTTGTGTATAATGGCTATCGTTGTCTAAGTTAGCTTAGGGAGTAGGTTGTGAGGTGCTAAGTGAGCTAGGTTAAGACGACAAATGCGCACTTTATTTTTGTTACAAAAGATTACAGCGGAGTTACAAAACTAAGTAAATTAAGTGACATTGTACCCGATTGGGTGTGATTAAGTTGAAACTTACCCTGTTAAATGATAGATTAAATTGTGACTTATTGAAAATGGAGAGATACTGTATGAAAAAAACGCTAACGTGGTTAGGGGTTACAGTAGGGTCTTTAGTCGTCTTCGCGGGCGCCGGCTTTGGGTTGACCTTAGTCAATAAGGATTCTCTAGCTACGCACTTTATCGAAAAGTACACGGGGTCAAAATCCGACTCCGCAAGTAGTTCAGGTACCACATCATCTTCGTCCGATTTGCTTAAAGTATCGAAGAGCTCTAACCTCGATTCGATTTTAAACAACGGCGAGTATAATGGTTCAGCAGCATTAAATACAGGTAAGAAAATTCTCGTTAGTTCGCGTGGCTACGGCAACCACGCAAATAAAATTACGATGACGCGAGATAGTCGTTTTGTGATGGGGAAAATACAAGACGTGGTCAATAACGCGGTCATCATGCACTTGATTGACACTGGCAAGGTGAAGTTAAACGACAAGCTGTCGAAGTACGATAAGGACGTTGCCGGTGCGGACTTAATCACCGTTAAGGAAGTCATGAATCAGACTTCGGGGCTGTCAGCCGCTGACTTTTCGGCGACCGGCTCGGCAAAGGCCTTGATTAAGAAGGTCAATGCGGACGCTGCGTACGATTCAGCAAGTGAAGGTACATATTCGGATTCAAGAGTTAATACTATTTTACAAGCAGCAATTATTCAAAAGGCGACCGGCCAAAGTTACCGGTCGGTCATTCAAGACTTGCTGGATCAGCTCGAACTTGAGCAAACTACGTTTGGTTTGAAGAACAAGACGGTTGACTACTACGAAAGTGGCGACTCGCTTAACGGCACGAAAGTTTCGTTAGACGACTTGGACACTAAAGCAATCAACCGCCTTGGTAAAGATCAGCTAGTTAGTTCGCCTAGCGACATGGCGCAGCTCTTCAATTATCTCTTCAATAGTGATTACGTTGCTCCTGCGACCTTGGACAAAGTTTTCAAGAATGCTAAGGGCGGTCACGCAGCGGGCTTTGCAGTCGATGGCGATTCATTAAGCCTGGCTCAATCAATTGCGGGGGGACGTAACCGCGTGGAATGGAACTTGAAGGACCAAACGGGAACCTTCCTATTTAGTAATTACGTTAATGGGGAAGATAATCTCGCAACAATTTCAACAAATATGTTTGACTACTTAAGATAACTTTCGGAGGATTTCATGGAAACTGCAGAAACACAACAGATTAGTATTGGCCAAATCTTAGCCATACTTCGAAAACATATTGGATTAATTTTTGCTAGCACGTTTATTATTACTTTATTGGCTGCGCTAATGACGTTCTTTGTAATGACGCCTAAGTACAGCGCAACTACTCAAATCTTGGTTAATCGGAAGCTGTCGGATGACATGGCGGGCGCACAATTACAACAAACCCAAGCCGACGTGCAAATGATTAATACATATAAAGATATTATTACTAGCCCAACGGTTCTACGTGAAGCGGACGAAAAATTAACCGGTCTTCCGGGTTACAAGAGCGGCGTTGATAACCTAAAAAGCTCCATTTCAATCAGTAGTCAACAAAACTCCCAAGTTTTCTCGATTAATGCCAAAAGCACTAACCCGAATACGGCAGCTAAGATGGCAAACGAAACTGCTAAGGTCTTTAAGCGTAAGGTGGTAAAGATCATGAGCATCAACAACGTTTCGATCGTTTCTAAAGCTGCTCCAGACGATGATCCGGTTAGTCCACGGACGAAGCTTAACATCGCAGCTGGAATCGTAATTGGTTTCTTGCTCGGAGTTGGATTGGCGTTCTTACGTGAATTTAGCGACCGGACGGTTACTTCAGAAGAATTCCTTACTGAGGAACTCGGTTTGAAGGGGCTTGGAATTATTAGCGAAATTGACGAGAACGAAATTCGGCGGAAAATTGCGCCTAAGATTGGCGGAAATAAGCGTCGTGATGATGGCGAAACTAGAATGCGCAGAAGGGTCTAGGTGATAAGCATGTTTTTTAAGAAGAAACCAAAGTTAGATAGATAATGAAAGTCTAAAAAACGGGGTCGGATTGATTACCTATAATGATCCTACTTCCACAATTGCTGAACAATTCCGGACGGTGCGGACGAACATCCAATTCTCGTCAGTGGATAAGCAATTAAAATCGATCGTCTTTACCTCCTCAGCACCATCTGAAGGGAAATCGACCGTCAGCAACAACGTGGCGGTAACTTGGGCTGACCAAGGTAAAAGTGTTCTAATCGTTGACGCGGATATGCGCCGCCCAACCGTGCACCGGACTTTCCGGACCAGCAACGCGATCGGTTTAAGTAACCTATTGGCTGGAACTGGTAGTTTGGATGATGCAATTCACAGTACGGTAGTAGAAAATCTTTCCGTAATGCCTAGTGGTCCAATTCCACCTAACCCATCCGAACTTTTAGGTTCATCTAAGATGGTTAACCTTTTAGGGGTGCTCACCACCAAGTTTGACTTGGTTATTATTGATGCACCACCCGTTAATACGGTTACCGACGCACAAGTTTTGGCTGCACGTGCGGACGGAACTGTTTTAGTAGTGCCCCAAGGAATCGCGGACAAAGCGGGCGTTCGGCACGCTAAACAAATGCTCGAAACGGTTCAGGCAAACATTTTGGGGGCCATTTTGAACCGGGCATCTGCTGAAAAATCAACGGGTTACTATGGTGGCTATTACGGTGGCTACTATGGTGGTTATTATGGAACGGATGATAAGTAATCATGGGCTTAATTGATCTACATTGTCACATTTTGCCAGGGGTTGACGACGGTGCGAAAGACCTACCGATGGCGCTCGACATGGCACGCGAAGCGGTTAAACAAGGAATTTCACACATTTTATTAACGCCGCATCACATGGACGGAATGTACACCAATCATAAAAAAGACGTTATTGCTAAAACAAATGCTTTTCAAGCTGAATTAGACAAAGCGGGAATTCCCTTGACGGTCTTTCCCGGCCAAGAAGTGCATTTGACTGGTGAATTGTTAGACGCAATTGACCAAGACGACATCTTATTTATGGATGAAGCGGGTAAGTATCTGTTGCTCGAATTTCCGCACAGCGGAATTCCAGAGTACGCAGAAGACATGGTCTTTGAGCTAATTGCCCGGGGCATCACTCCGGTGCTGGCCCATCCTGAACGAAATCACGGATTTCAAAAAAATCCGGATCGGTTATACGATTTTATCGAAATGGGCTGCTTGTCGCAATTGACCAGCAGTAGTTACCTAGGCGTGTTTGGTAATCACGTCGAAGAGCTGACTCAACGCTTCATTGACGCTAACTTAGGTTTTATCTTCGCGTCCGACGCCCACAATTTTAAGGGGCGCCGGTTCTTAATGCGGGACGCATTTAATAAGCTAACGAAGAAAACTACTGAAAGAAAGGCAACAAGTTTTAACTACAATGCAAAGGCAATCGTAAATGGGGACTCGATTGCTACGGACGATATCCTGCACGTATCGGAAGTTAAAAAAAGAAAGAAAAAGAGGTTCTGGTTGTTCTAAAATGGAGATTAAAATGACAGAAAATAAAAAAAATTGTGATTGATGAGCAATATCAAAATCGACGTTTTATTTATCATTTTTTTAAGCGAGCAATAGACATCATTGCAAGTGGTGCAGGTTTAATTTTGTTATCCCCATTATTTTTAATAATTAGCCTAGCAATTAAGGCCGAAGATCGGGGACCAATTTTTTATTCACAAATAAGATTGGGAAAAGGTCAGCGGCCTTTTAAAATGTATAAATTTAGATCAATGATCGTCGATGCTGATAAAAAGCTTGAAGATTTACTTGAAAAAAATGAGGTCGATGGGGCCATGTTTAAGATGAAACACGATCCCCGGATTACTAAGGTGGGGAGGTTCACACGCAAACACAGCTTGGATGAACTTCCTCAATTGTGGAACGTTTTGATTGGTGACATGACCTTAGTTGGCCCGCGTCCACCGCTAGAACGGGAAGTTGCGGAATATTCAGAATACGATCGTCAACGACTAGCCGTAAAACCTGGTTGTACAGGATTATGGCAAGTTAGTGGCCGGAATGATGTTGATTTTGATGGGATGGTGGAACTGGATCTGAATTATATTGAAAATAGTGGGATTCTATTTGATATTAGCATTTTATTCAGAACAGTTGCGATAATTTTTAAGCCAAATGGAGCATATTAATTTTATATAAGGGTGAATTTTTGTGGATATAAAAATATTGGTTGCTGCGCATAAGGAGTTTCCGATGCCAGCTGATAAAGATTTGTATTTGCCAGTTTTAGTAGGTGCAACAAAAAATTATAGATCGGGGATTAATTATCAAAGAGATGATGAGGGCGAGAACATCTCTTTAAAGAATCCTAATTATAACGAATTGACAGCAATTTATTGGGCATGGAAAAATTTAGATGCTGATGCAATCGGATTAGTACACTATCGCAGACTTTTCGGTAGTGGAAAAAGAGACCTTAGAAATGTTTTGAAAAGGAAAGATGTAGAGAAGCTCTTAAATAAGGCAGATGTAATTTTGAAGATATTATATTGAAACTATTTATTCACATTATATTCATTCTCATCACGAAGAACCCTTAAAGGAAACGCGCAAAGTTATTGAAGAAAAATATCCGAATTATTTGGAATCTTTTGATAAAGTGATGAATAAACGGTCAGCTCATATGTTTAATATGTTTATTATGAAGAAAGATAGATTTAATGAATATGCATCGTGGATTTTTGATGTGCTATCGGAATTAAGCAAGCGAATTAATATTGATGATTATTCAATCCAAGAAGCCAGAGTGTATGGGTATATTGCGGAGTTATTGATGGACGTTTGGATAGAAGCTACCGATACATATTTTGTTGAACAGAGTTATTTTCAAGTAGGGAAAAAGCATATGGCGAAGAAATTATTTTTTTCTTAAAAAGAAAGTTCCATAGTTCTTCAACCGATGCTACACATTTTTAAGTCATGTATCGGAGGATATCTCTATGAATATTTCGGGATTATATAGAGCAAAATTATGGATTTATGTTTTGGGAATTACTGTATGGGAAGTATACAATGTGCTTTCGTTAACTGCTATTTCTGATCCTTTTCAGCAAAATTTTTTATGGATAAGATGGATAGGGCTCTGTGTCGTATGTGTGTCTACTCTTTTATTAGCAAATGTCCATGTTGATTTATTAAGGCAGGTAATTTTCTTAATTTTAGCTTCAGTAGTATTGTATTTTAATGTTTTTGTAAATAAAGAGTATAT
>SKEB01000839.1_pt1 | contig 17504 bp, 7 predicted proteins | sample 4826561 | NCBI WGS metagenome assembly SKEB01 (sample SAMN11008820, study PRJNA524170) | human gut metagenome | biome: Human fecal sample; material: Feces; isolation source: fecal sample from pouch patient p17 | host: Homo sapiens | place: Israel: Tel-Aviv | collected 2016-03-29
ATATGTCTAAGAAAAAATTAGGCGATTTTTGGTTTAATTGTAAAACTGAATTTAATGCAGGTGCTTTGATTACTGGAAGTAAATTTTTATTGCAAGATGGAACTAGAGTGAAAGCTAAGAAAAAATTTGCAGAACATGCGATACCATTTACTTTACGACCTTTATGTTTAGCAATTTATGCTGATCGAGAACCAATTTTCGTTGAAAATACGTATCAAAATCAAAATTGGATAAAAAATGGCAAACATTATTTTCTATATGCTAATTAATTTATCAGTAAATATAGTTGAAAATATTAGTGGTCGGAACTTGTTTTGTGATAAAATCTTAAACGTATAACTTAAAGACTTTGCGGAGGTTTTTTATGAAGAATAACCGGAATCGGCTGCTTTCAAACGGCCTTTTCTATATAGTTGTGTTCCTTCTGCTCCTATGGGGAATCAACTGGGCACTAGGCGGCTCTAACAATAGCGGTAGTTCAGAAAATATTAGCTACTCACAATTTGTTAAAGATTTGCGTCAAGGCAAAGTTAAAAACTTTAGTGTTCAACCTGCTAATGGTGTTTACACTGTTTCAGGTAGTTACAAGACTGCACAAACAGCAAAGAATCAATCAAATAGTAGTTTTGATTTCTTTAGTAATAATTCAAGTAGAAAAGTATCCGGCTTCTCTACAACCATGTTACAAAATGATTCTACCGTTTCGAATGTGCAAAACTTGGCACAAAAGAGTAATGCTCGGATGACGACTCAAGGAGAATCACAATCTGGCAATTGGATTTCAACTATTGTCATGCTTGTACCAACTGTTTTATTTATTGTCATGCTTTGGATGATGATGAATCAAAGCGGTGCTGGACGTGGTGGTAGCGGCGGAATAATGAATTTTGGCCGTTCACATGTCAAACCAGAAGATCCTTCTAAAAATAAGGTTCGTTTCTCTGACGTAGCCGGTGAAGAAGAAGAAAAGCAAGAATTAGTCGAAGTTGTTGAATTTTTGAAAGATCCATCAAAATACACTAAGTTAGGTGCGAGAATTCCATCTGGTGTTTTACTTGAGGGCCCTCCTGGTACTGGTAAGACCTTGCTTGCTCGTGCTGTAGCGGGTGAAGCCAATGTACCATTTTACTCAATTTCAGGTTCAGACTTCGTTGAAATGTTTGTCGGTGTTGGTGCAAGTCGTGTACGTGACTTATTTAGCAATGCTAAAAAGAATGCACCAAGTATCATCTTTATCGATGAAATTGATGCTATTGGTCGTCGTCGTGGAAATGGTACCGGTGGTGGAAACGATGAACGTGAACAAACGTTAAACCAATTATTGGTTGAAATGGATGGTTTTGAAGGCGATGAAGGTGTAATCGTTATTGCCGCAACTAACCGTTCAGATGTCTTGGATCCAGCTTTACTTCGTCCAGGTCGTTTTGACCGTAAGGTATTAGTTGGTCGTCCTGATGTTCGCGGTCGTGAAGCTATCTTAAAAGTTCATGCTAAGAATAAGCCACTTGCTCCTGATGTTGACTTAAAAGAAGTAGCTCGTCAAACTCCAGGTTTTGTAGGTGCGGATTTAGCTAACGTTTTAAACGAAGCTGCATTGGTAGCTGCTCGTAGAAACGGTACTGAAATTACCGCGTCAGATATTGATGAAGCTGAAGATCGTGTAATTGCTGGGCCAGCTAAGAAGGATCGTCTAATTGCAGAACCAGAAAGACGTCGAGTTGCTTTTCACGAAGCAGGTCACTCAATCTGTGGTTTGGTATTGAGCGATTCAAGAACTGTACGTAAGGTAACTATTGTGCCTCGTGGTCGTGCTGGTGGATATAACATCATGCTTCCCAAGGATGATCAATTCATCTTAACTAAGAATCAATTATTTGAACAAATTGTTGGTTTAATGGGTGGTCGTGCTGGTGAAGAAGCAACTATTGGTGATAAATCAACTGGTGCTTCAAACGACTTTGAACAAGCTACACAAATTGCTCATAGTATGGTTGTTAACTATGGTATGACTGAATCTCTGGGTATGGTTGAGCTTGAAAAAGAAGGCGAAAGTAATCCTTATGGATTCAAACCTTACAGTGAGGCAACTGCTGCTAAGATTGATGAAGCGGTTAAGAAAATCTTGGATGAAGCTCATGCTAAAGCCCTTGAAATCGTAAAAGAAAACAAGGAAAAGCACAGAATTATTGCTGAAGCTTTACTTAAATATGAAACTTTAGATGAAAAGCAAATCATGTCCTTATATAAGACTGGTAAGATGCCTGAAAAGGATGAAACTGAATATCCAAGTGAATCAAAAGCTTCAACTTACGAAGAAGCTAAGGCTGCTGCAGAAAAACGTGAAGTTGAAAAAGCAGAAAAGAAAGACGCAGATCAAGCTTTAGCTGATCAAGAAAAAGATGCTTTGGAAACTCCATTAGAAAAGAATCATGAAGTCGAAGAACATAATCCCGAAAATCCTGAAAAGGACGAAAAGACTAATTCAAATAATGATTCATCTGCAGATGATGAGCAAAGATAATTAAATAAAAGTAGGGCCTGTTAAAGGCTCTATTTTTTTAGGAAGAAGGATTAAAGAATGAATGATTATTTAGTAAAATCAATCGATAAGACTAAGAATTTACGCTTACTAACTATAACTGCTAAGGGAGTAGTTAGTGAAGCACAAAAGCGTCATGATTTATGGTCAGCTTCTTCAGCTGTACTCGGTCGTACATTAGTGGGTTCGCTTTTACTTGCTGGGGCAGAGCTTACTGATAAAGAAGAATTGACTGTTAGATTGTTAGGTAATGGTCCAGTAGGTCCAGCTATTGTAACTGCAACAGCAGATTTGAAAGTCAAAGGCTATGTTAAGAACCCTCATATTGCATTACCACCTAAAGAAAATGGTCATATTGATGTAAAAAAAGCTGTTGGTCAAGGATGGTTTGAAGTGACTAAAGATTTGGGTCTGAAAGAACCTTATACTGGCCAAGTTCCAATTGTTTCTGGTGAAATTGCAGAAGACTTTGCGTATTACTTAACTAAGTCTGAACAAATTCCATCAGCTGTAGGTTTATCAGTTTTCGTAAATCCAAATAATTCAATTGGTGAAGCTGGCGGATTTATGCTTCAAGCATTACCTGGTGCCAGTGATGCTTTAATTGATAAGACAATTAAACGAATTAATGAATTGCCTGCTCTGTCTACTTCATTTTTAGATGGTATGACACCGGAAGATTTGGCACGTAAAATTTTAGGTACTGATTGTAAGATTCTGGAAAAAGATGATGTTGAATTCAGCTGTGATTGTTCTAAAGAAAAATATGCGGGAATTCTTGAAACTTTAAAGTCTTCCCAATTAAAAGATATGATCAATGAAGATCACGGGGCGGAACTTACTTGCAACTTCTGTGGTAACAAATATCATTACACTGAAGATGAATTGAAAGAGATTTTAGCTAAGAAAAAAGACGATAAAGATTATTAATTAAATTTAAAGAGACCTAAAGTTTTAACCTTTAGGGCTTTTTTGATATTATAATAAAGTATTTTGAAAGGATGATTTGGTGAATAACAGCTGGAAAATTCGCGATATCACCATTCCAAACCGAGTTGTTGTTGCGCCGATGGCGGGAGTTTCAAATTCAGCATTCCGCGTTGTATGTAAGGAATTCGGAGCTGGGCTGGTTGTATGCGAGATGATTTCTGATCATGGAATTATTTATCGAAACAAAAAGACCTTAAGCATGATGGATGTGGATCCTAGAGAACACCCAATGAGTATCCAGATCTTCGGGGGAACTGAAGAGACATTGTTGCAAGCGGCTCAATATATTGATCAGAATACTGATGCCGATATTATTGATATCAATATGGGGTGTCCTGTGCCTAAAGTTACTAAAACTGATGCAGGATCTAAGTGGCTTCTTGATTCAAATAAAATTTATCAAATGGTTCATGCTGTAGTGCAAAATGTGCAAAAACCGGTCTCTGTAAAAATGAGAATAGGTTGGGATCGTAAACATGTTTTTGCCGTAGAAAATGCATTGGCTGCTCAGGAAGCTGGTGCTAGCATGATTGCAATGCACGGAAGAACTCGTAAGCAAATGTATCAAGGTGAAGCTGATTGGGAAGTTTTGCATGATGTTGCTCAAGTTTTAGATGTACCATTTGTGGCTAATGGCGATATTGCAACGCCGGAGCTTGCTAAAAAAGCTTTAGATGAAATTGGCTGTACAGCAGTAATGGTAGGACGTGCTGCTCTTGGTAATCCATGGATCTTGAAGGATATGGTGCATTATTTAGAAACAGGGGAAACTTTGCCACCACAAACTGTGCGTGAGAAGGTTGAAACTGCCAAGCATCAGCTTCAAGGGTTAATTGAAATTCATGGAGAAAAGCGTGCAGTACCAGAATTTCGTCAACAAGCTGCATACTATTTAAAGGGAATTCCCCGTTCGGCTCGTACTCGTGCTAAAATAAATGAGGTCTGGACGTGTCAGGAAGTATATGACTTGCTCGATAATTTTGTTGATGAGTATGAAAAAAGAGAAAAAGCTCGTGCTGCACGACGCGAGACAATGAACAAATAATGGAGGAAAGATAAATTGGCAAAGAATGAAATGAACGACCAATTACGAGTTCGTCGTCAAAAGATGGACGAAATGCGTGAAAATGGAATTGAACCATTTGGTCAAAGAAAATTTGATCGTCAAGATTTAGCAGCTACTTTGGATGAAAAGTACGGCAATGAGGATAAAGACGAATTAAACAATGATATGCCTAAGACCAAGGTGGCAGGTCGTATGCTTGCAAAACGTGGTAAGGGTAAGGTTGGTTTTGCCGACATTTATGACCGTACTGGCAAGATTCAAATTTACGTACGTAAGGATATCGTTGGTGAAGAAAACTACAAGATTTTTAAGAAATCTGATATTGGTGACTTCTTAGGTATCGAAGGTGAAGTAATGAAAACCGATACTGGTGAACTTACTATTAGAGCACTTCACGTAACATTCTTATCAAAGGCACTTCGTCCATTGCCAGACAAGTATCATGGTTTGAAAGATGTTGAAGCAATTTATCGTCAACGTTATCTTGATTTGATTACTAACCGTGATAGCTATATGCGGTTTGTTCACCGTACTCAAATTATTCAAGCGATTCGTGATTACTTGAATAAGCAAGACTTTATGGAAGTTGAAACTCCAGTACTTCACAATATTCCTGGTGGTGCTGAAGCTCGTCCATTTATCACTCACCACAATGCTTTGGATATCGATCTTTACATGAGAATTGCTTTGGAATTGCCTCTTAAGCGTTTGATTGTTGGTGACATGGAACGTGTTTATGAAATCGGCCGTGTGTTCAGAAATGAAGGCTTGGATACTCACCATAACCCTGAATTTACTGAACTTGAAACTTATGCCGCATACTGGGATTTCCATGATGTTATGGATGAAGCAGAAGGTATTATTCGCGCTGCAGCTAAGGTTGTTTCACCAGATGGCAAGATCACTTACCAAGGTACTGATATTGACTTAGGCAAGCCATTCCGTCGTGTTCACATGGTTGACTTAATTAAAGAGAAGACCGGTGTTGACTTCTGGAAGCCAATGACTGATGAAGAAGCAAAGAAGATTGCTGAAGAACATGATATTCACTGTGAAAGTTACTGGAAGGTAGGTCATGTAATTAACGCTTTCTTTGAAAAATACTGTGAAGAAACTATCGTTGATCCAACCTTCGTATATGGTCACCCAGTAGAAATTTCACCACTTGCTAAGAAGAATGCTGATGATCCAAGATTTACTGATCGTTTTGAAATTTACATTATGGGTGAAGAATACGGTAACGCGTTTTCGGAATTAAACGATCCAGATGATCAACGTGCACGTTTTGAGGCCCAAATGGCTGAACGTGATGCTGGTAACGATGAAGCTGATATGATCGATGAAGATTACCTTCGTGCTATGGAATATGGTATGCCACCTACAGGTGGTTTGGGTATCGGTATTGACCGCTTGGTAATGCTTTTGACTGATGCACCAGCTATTCGTGATGTTTTACTTTTCCCAACAATGCGTCCGGAACGTGTTGAAAGTATTGAAGCTGAAGTTAAGGCTGATATGGAAAAGAAGAATAAAGAAAACAAGTAATTTGAATTTTGAAATAAAAAACCATTATCTGCGTTTTAAGCGTAGGTAATGGTTTTTATGTTTGTGGAATAAAAAAATAATTTTTTATCAAAAAGTGTTGCAAAGAAAATAAGTTTTGCTATAATAATATTTGTTGTCGCGGAAGTAGTTCAGTGGTAGAACACGACCTTGCCATGGTCGGGGTCGCGGGTTCGAATCCCGTCTTCCGCTCCAAGATATAAGCTCACCTTAAGGTGAGCTTTTTTTGCGGGAAATAGCTCAGTTTGGTAGAGCGCTACGTTCGGGACGTAGAGGTCGCGCGTTCGAATCGCGTTTTCCCGATAGAAAATAGGCTGTCTGTTAGGACAGCCTATTTATTTTTGGTATAATAGCGTCTAAAAATGGAGGGGATAATATGGCAGCAACTACTAAAGAGGATTATGAATTATTAGTACAGCAAGCTCAGGCATTAATTGCAAATGAATTAGATTGGATTGCTAATACTGCCAATTTATCAGCTTTATTATTCAATTCATTATCTGATGTGAATTTCGCTGGAGTTTATCGCTTAGAAAATGGTGAATTAATTTTAGGACCATTTCAAGGGATGCCAGCTTGCGTGCATATACCAGTTGGAAAAGGCGTTTGTGGTGTAGCGGCTAAGACGCAAATAACACAAATTGTTCCAAATGTGCATGAATTTGCTGGTCACATTGCTTGTGATAGTGCTTCAAATTCAGAAATAGTTATCCCTATTTTTAAGAATCGAAAATTATGGGGCGTTTTTGATTTTGATTCGACTAAGTTAGATAATTTTGATGATATGGATAAAAAGTATTTAACTAGAATTGCTAAGATGGTTTTTGATTAATCATTATTTTTTCTTCATAATGATACTAGCATGAGTTAAATTATTTTACTTACTGACAAAATAAAAGTAAAATACCATAGCGTATTTTAAAGGGTGGTGTTTGTATGGAAAACTCATACAGTAAAAGTGTAAATCAAGTGTTGGAAATTGCGCGTGAACAAGCACAGAATTTCCATCATCGTTTAATCGGAACAGAACATATTTTATTAGCCTTAGTAATTGAAACTGATGGCGAAGCTGGAAAAATTTTACGTTCATGGGGGCTGACGCCTACTGCTATACGTGAAGAAATTGAAAGATATACAGGATATGGCTCAGCTCCCAAGGCTAGCTATATGGAAATGTCGCCTCGATTGAGCTTGGCTTTAGATTATGCTAAAAGACAAGCAGAACAAGGTGGATATAAAGAAATTAAAACCAATCATGTGTTATTAGGTATAACTGCTAGTGAGCAAGTATTATCTGCGATGATTTTGAAAAACTTAAGCGTAGATATCAGTCGATTACGTCAAGATGCAATTGACAGCTTGGAACAGGATCAAGATTTTAATGATTCTGCTAATTGGTTAGGTAATAGTGATTCTAACCAAAAGAAACGTAAGAATAGCACTACGCCAACCTTGGATAAAGTAGCAATTAACTTGAATCAACGTACACGTGAAGGAAATATTGATCCTGTTATTGGACGTGATAAGAAAATTGAACGTGTGATTCAAATTTTGTCACGTAGAACTAAGAATAATCCGGTTTTAGTAGGTGAGCCAGGTGTAGGTAAGACGGCTGTTGCTGAAGCAATTGCTACTGAAATTGTTAAAAAGAGAGTGCCAGAAGATCTGTTAGATAAGCGAGTTATGGCATTAAATATGGGTAACTTGGTTGCTGGTACTAAATATCGTGGTGAATTCGAAGATCGAATGAAGAAGATCTTGGATGAAATTGCTAAAGATGGCAAAGTTATCTTATTTGTTGATGAAATGCATACTTTAATTGGTGCCGGTGGTGCTGAAGGCGCAATTGATGCTTCTAATATTTTAAAGCCATCACTTGCTCGTGGTGATGTTCAAATGATTGGTGCTACTACATTTGATGAATACCAAAAATACATTGAGAAAGATCAAGCTTTGGCAAGACGTTTCCAACAAGTGCGCTTAAATGAGCCTTCAAAGAAAGATACATTAGCAATTTTGGAAGGTTTAAAACCAAAGTATGAAAAATTCCATCATGTTACTATTACTGAAGAAAGTCTAGAAGACGCAGTTGATTTATCTAGTCGATATATTTCTGATCGCTTTTTACCAGATAAAGCCATTGACTTGGTAGACGAAGCTAGTGCTGCTGTAAAAATCAAAAATAATGTTAATTCTGATGACGAATTAGTACAGATTAATAACAAAATTAAAAATTTAATTGATCAAAAGAATGAGGCAGCAGCAAGTCAAAACTTCATAAAAGCTGCTCAATTACAAGATGAGCAAAATAATTTGCAAGCTCGTCGTGAAAAATTGGTAAATACTTTACATGAAAAAATTAGTGCTAATGCGACTGTTGAGCCCGAAGATATTGCCAAAGTAGTATCTGATTGGACTGGCGTTCCTGTTACCCAAATGAAACGTAATGAAACTCGTCAATTAGCTAATTTAGAAGGTATTTTACATAAGCGAGTTATTGGTCAAGATAAGGCTGTTTCTGCAGTTGCTCGTGCAATCCGTAGAAGTAGAAGCGGAATTAAGGATGAACGTCGTCCAATTGGCTCATTCTTGTTCTTAGGTCCAACTGGTGTGGGTAAAACAGAATTGGCTAAATCTGTTGCTGCAGCAATGTTTGGTTCAGAGGATAACCTGATACGGCTTGATATGTCTGAATACATGGATCAAATCGCTTCAAGTAAATTGATCGGTTCAGCACCAGGCTATGTAGGTTATGAAGAAGGCGGTCAACTTTCAGAACAAGTTCGTCGCCATCCATATTCAGTTGTGTTGCTCGATGAAGTAGAAAAAGCGCATCCTGATGTATTTAATCTCTTACTTCAGGTCTTGGATGAAGGATTTATGACTGATTCTAAGGGAAGGAAAGTTGATTTTAGAAATACAATCATTATTATGACTTCTAACCTTGGTTCACGTTCATTATTTGACGGCAATGCGGTTGGATTCAATGCGGATAAAATTGATCAAGCAAAAGTAAGACAAGCAAAAGTTCAACAAGCTATTAAACAGTTCTTCCGCCCTGAATTTTTAAACAGAATTGATGAAACTATTGTCTTTGATGAATTAACTAAGAAACAACTTCGTAACATTGTAAGTTTACTTACTAACAAATTGGTAGTTCGTTTACAAAGAAAAGGTATTACTTTGAAACTTTCACGTGCTGCTTTAGATAAGATCGTACAAGATGGTTATGATCCAGAAAATGGTGCTCGGCCACTTAAGAGAGCTATTCAAAATGATGTGGAAGATAAAGTTGCCGAAATGTTAATTAATGGGGAAGTTAAGAGTGGTGATACTCTTAAAATTGGTAGTCAACATGGTAATTTGAAATTCGAAGTTGTTGCACCTAAAAAAGTAGTAGAAAAAGTCAAGTAGCTTAAGTACTTGATCTTGACAAAAACAAAAAAATATCATATAATTTTTGCTGATTTAAAAAGACTGAGATTCAGGATTTTGCTGATCTATTGTCCAGCAAAATGATAAGGACAAAAACGACACGTGTTGTTTTTGTCTTTTTTATGCCTAAAATTGCGGTTTTTTGAATTTGTAACAGAAATGTAATATTTGCTTTCTTAGACAGAAAGGATGTTTTTCCTTGTTAAATGGACACGTAGTGAACTACGGTAAACATCGAACTAGACGTAGCTTCTCCCGAATTAAGGAAGTATTGAAGTTACCTAACTTAACTGATGTTCAAACCGAATCATATAAGTGGTTTCTTGATAAAGGCATTAAAGAAGTCTTTGATGACATTATGCCTATTAGTGACTTCTCAGGTAAGCTTTCATTAGAGTATGTAGGCTACAAACTTCAAAAGCCTAAGTATACAGTTGATGAAGCTCGTGATCATGATGCAACTTATGCTGCACCAATGCATGTAACTTTGAAGCTTACTAACCAAGAAACTGGTGAAATTAAGACTCAAGATGTATTCTTTGGCGATTTACCATTAATGACTGAATCAGGTTCATTCATAGTTAATGGTGCTGAAAGAGTTATTGTTTCTCAATTAGTTAGATCTCCAGGTGTTTACTACACTGGTGATTATGATAAGAATGGTCGTCAAATTTTTGGTACTACTGTTATTCCTAACCGTGGTGCTTGGCTTGAATATGAAACTGATGCTAAAAATGTTTCTTATGTTCGAGTAGACCGTACTCGTAAGTTACCTCTTACTGTATTGATTAGAGCAATGGGTATTGGCTCAGACAGTGAAATTATTGAAATGTTTGGTCAAAGTGATACTTTGCAATTTACTTTGGACAAGGATGTTCATAAAAATCCAGCTGACTCACGCGTAGCTGAAGCTTTGAAGGATATTTACGAAAGACTTCGTCCAGGTGAACCAAAGACTACTGATTCATCACGTTCACTTTTGTATGCTCGTTTCTTTGACCCACGTCGTTATGACTTGGCACCAGTTGGACGTTACAAGATTAACAAGAAGCTTTCTCTTAAGAATCGTTTGTATGGTCAAACTTTAGCTGAAACTTTAGCTGATCCTGATACTGGTGAAATTATTGTTAAGAAGGATACTGTAGTTACTCACGAAATTATGGACAAGTTAGCTCCATACCTTGATCGCGATGACTTTAAGATGGTCACTTACCAACCTTCAAAAGAAGGTGTATTACCAGATCCTATTACAGTTCAAGAAATTAAGGTTTACTCAAAGGTAGATCCTGAACGTGAAGTTAAATTAATGTCAAATGGTCACATTGATGCAGATGTTAAGCATTTGACTCCAGCTGATGTTTTAGCTTCAATTAATTACTTCTTTGCTTTACAAGATAAGATCGGTACTACTGATGATATCGACCACTTGGGTAACCGTCGTATTCGTCGTGTTGGTGAACTTCTTCAAAATCAATTTAGAATTGGTTTGGCAAGAATGGAACGTGTTGTTCGCGAAAGAATGTCAATCCAAGACCCATCAACTGTTACCCCACAACAATTGATTAACATTCGTCCAATTGTTGCAAGTATCAAGGAATTCTTCGGTTCATCACAGCTTTCACAGTTTATGGACCAACACAACCCATTGGGTGAATTGACACATAAACGTCGTATGTCAGCCTTAGGGCCTGGTGGTTTAACTCGTGACCGTGCCGGATATGAAGTTCGTGACGTTCACTATACTCACTATGGTCGTTTGTGTCCTATTGAAACTCCAGAAGGACCTAACATTGGTTTGATTAACTCACTTGCTTCATACGCAATCATTAATAAGTATGGTTTCATTGAAACACCATATCGTCGTGTTTCTTGGGATACCCACAAGGTAACCGATAAAATCGATTATTTGACTGCTGATGAAGAAGATAACTACATTATTGCCGGTGCTAACACTCCTTTGAATGATGATGGTTCATTTAAAGAAGACATAATTTTGGCTCGTCAAAAGGAAGATAACGTCGAAGTTACTCCAGATAAGATTGACTACATGGACGTTATTCCTAAGCAAGTTGTTTCAGTAGCTTCAGCATGTATCCCATTCCTAGAAAACGATGACTCTAACCGTGCTTTGATGGGTGCCAACCAGCAACGTCAGGCTGCTCCTTTGATTAACCCACACAGTTCCCTTGTTGGTACTGGTATGGAATATCGTGCAGCTCACGACTCAGGTGCTGCATTAATTGCTAAGGCAGCTGGTACTGTTGAATACGTTGATGCTGATGAAATTCGTATTAGACGTGAAGATGGTACTTTAGACAAGTACACTCTTGAAAAATACCGTCGTTCAAACAACTCTAAGTCATACAACCAAATTCCTAATGTTAAATTGGGTGATCACGTTGATGAAAGTGATGTAATTGCTAATGGTCCAACTATGGATCATGGTGAACTTGCATTAGGTCAAAACCCACTCATTGCTTTCATGACTTGGAACATGTACAACTATGAAGATGCCATCATGCTTTCAGAACGTTTGGTTAAGGATGATGTATATACTTCAATTAGTATCGAAGATTATGAATCAGAAGCTCGCGATACTAAGCTTGGACCAGAAGAAATTACAAGAGAACTTCCTAACATCGGTGAAGATGCTTTGAAGGATCTTGATGCTGATGGTATCGTTCGTGTCGGTGCTGAAGTTCATGATGGTGATATTTTGGTGGGTAAGGTAACTCCTAAGGGTGTAACTGAATTATCTGCTGAAGAAAGATTACTTCACGCTATCTTTGGTGAAAAGGCTCGTGAAGTTCGTGATACTTCACTTCGTGTACCACATGGTGGTGGCGGTATCGTTCAAGACGTTAAGGTTTATACTCGCGAAGCCGGCGATGAACTTTCACCAGGTGTAAATACTATGGTTCGTGTTTACATTGCACAAAAGAGAAAGATTCAAGTTGGGGACAAGATGTCTGGTCGTCACGGTAACAAGGGTACTGTTGCTGCAGTTATGCCAGAAGAAGATATGCCATACCTTCCAGATGGTACTCCAGTAGATATTTGTTTGAACCCAATGGGTGTTCCATCACGTATGAACATTGGACAGCTTCTTGAATTACACTTGGGTGCTGCTGCTCGTCAATTAGGTATTCACGTAGCAACTCCAGTATTTGATGGTGCTAATGAAAATGATGTTTGGGATACTGTACGTCAAGCGGGTATGGATAAAGATGGTAAGACAGTTATTTATGATGGTCGTACCGGTGAACCATTCCACAACCGTGTATCAGTAGGTGTCATGCACTACTTGAAACTTACTCACATGGTTGACGACAAGATCCACGCTCGTTCAATTGGGCCTTACTCATTGGTTACTCAACAACCTTTGGGTGGTAAAGCTCAATTCGGTGGACAGCGTTTTGGTGAAATGGAAGTTTGGGCTCTTGAAGCTTATGGTGCAGCTTACACATTACAAGAAATTTTGACTTATAAGTCAGATGATGTTGTTGGTCGTGTAAAGGCATATGAAGCTATTGTTAAGGGCGAAAGAATTCCTAAGCCAGGTGTACCAGAATCATTCCGTGTTCTTGTTAAGGAACTCCAATCATTAGGTTTGGATATTCGTGTCCTTGATATGGATCATAATGAAATTGAACTTCGTGATATGGATGAAGATTCAAGTGAACACTTGAATATCGATACTTTGTCACGTATGGCAGAAGAACAAGAAAAGAAGAAGTTAGCCGAAGAAACTGGAAAATCAGAGAATAAAGAAGATAGTAATGAAACTGCAGATAAGCCAGTAGCTCCTGCAGATGAATCTGACGGTAAAGTTTCTAAATAGTAGGAGGTTAAACTTTTGATCGACGTAAATAAGTTTGAAAGTATGCAAATTGGTCTTGCATCACCTAACAAGATCAGAAGCTGGTCATATGGTGAAGTTAAGAAGCCAGAAACCATCAACTACCGTACTTTAAAGCCAGAAAAAGATGGCTTGTTTGATGAAAGAATTTTTGGACCAACTAAAGATTGGTCATGTGCTTGTGGTAAGTACAAGGGTGTTAGATACCGTGGTATCGTTTGTGACCGTTGTGGTGTAGAAGTTACTTCTTCAAAGGTAAGAAGAGAACGTATGGGTCACATTGAATTAGCTGCTCCTGTAACTCACATTTGGTACTTCAAAGGTATCCCATCAAGAATGGGATTGGTATTGGATATTTCTCCAAGATTGCTTGAAGAAGTTATCTACTTTGCTGCGTATATCGTAATTGATCCAGGTGATACTGACCTTGAACCTAAGCAATTGTTAACTGAAGCTGAATATCGTGAACAAAAAGCAAAATACGGTAATCGCTTTGAAGCTAAGATGGGTGCTGAAGCTATTCGTGAATTGCTTAAGAAGGTTGACCTTGATAAAGAAGTTAAGAATTTGAAGAAAGAACTTCAAACTGCAACTGGTCAAAAGCGTACTCGTGCAATTAGACGTTTAGATATTTTGGATGCATTTAAGAATTCTGGTAACAAACCTGAATGGATGGTTATGGATGCTGTTCCAGTTATCCCACCAGATCTTCGTCCAATGGTTCAACTTGAAGGTGGACGTTTTGCAACTTCAGATTTGAACGATTTATATAGACGTGTCATTAACCGTAATAATCGTTTGAAGAGATTACTTGACTTGAATGCTCCAAATATTATCGTTCAAAATGAAAAACGTATGCTTCAAGAAGCTGTAGATGCTTTGATCGATAATGGACGTCGTGGTCGTCCTGTTGTTGGACCAGGTAACCGTCCACTTAAGTCACTTTCACACATGCTTAAAGGTAAGCAAGGTCGTTTCCGTCAAAACTTGCTTGGTAAGCGTGTAGACTATTCTGGTCGTTCAGTTATTGATGTTTCACCAAAATTGAAGTTCTATCAATGTGGTGTTCCTCGTCCAATGGCTTTGGAATTGTTTAAGCCATTTGTAATGCACGAATTGGTTAAGCGTGGTATTGCTTCTAACATTAAGAATGCTAAGCGGAAGATTGATCGTGAAGATGATGATATCTGGGACGTACTTGAAGACGTTATTAAGGAACGTCCAGTTCTTTTAAACCGTGCACCTACTCTTCACCGTTTGAGTATTCAAGCATTTGAACCTGTTTTGGTACCAGGTAAGTCAATTAGACTTCACCCATTAGCTTGTGAAGCTTACAATGCCGACTTCGATGGTGACCAGATGGCCATCCACGTACCACTTTCAGATGAAGCTGTTGCTGAATCACGTTTGCTTATGCTTGCAGCTCACCATATCTTAGCTCCTAAGGATGGTAAGCCAATTGTTACTCCATCACAGGATGTTGTTTTGGGTAACTACTGGTTAACTCAAGCTGAACGTGGCCGTGAAGGCGAAGGCATGATCTTTAGTTCACCAGCAGAAGCAACTGTAGCTTACGAAAATGGTGATATTCACTACCATACTATTATTGGTATGTCAGCTGATGCTATGCCTAAGAAGCCATGGCCTAAGGGACACGAACATGGTATTTTCATTACTACTTACGGTAAGCTTGTCTTTAATCAATTGTTCCCAGACGATTACTTTTATGTCAATGAACCAACTGAGAAGAACTTGAATAATCCATTGGATGCTAAGTACTTCTTAAATGAAGGTGAAGATATTAATAGTAAAATCAATGAAGTGGCTGATGATTTGATCGCTAATCCGTTCAAGAGTAGCTTCTTATCAGATTCAATCGCTACTATTTACAAGTATTACAAGGTTCAAAGAACTTCAGAATACTTGGATGACTTGAAGGAATTAGGTTACACTAGTTCAACTACTTCAGGTATTACTATTGGTATGAATGACGTTCCTGAAATTGGTGATAAAGATGAAAAGGTAGCTAAAGCACGTAAGCAAGTTGATGTTGTTTCTAAACAATTTAGACGTGGTTTAATTACTGAACAAGAACGTCACGATCGAGTAATTAGTATTTGGAATGCATGTAAGGATGAAATCCAAAACGAAATTGCTCAAATCCACTCACCACGTAATCCAATTTCAATCATGGCCGACTCAGGTGCCCGTGGTAACATTTCTAACTTTACTCAGTTAGCTGGTATGCGTGGATTGATGGCCACTCCTAACGGTGGTTTGTTCGAAATTCCTGTTACTTCAAACTTTAAAGAAGGTTTGTCAGTATTGGAATTGTTCATGTCCACTCACGGTGCTCGTAAGGGTATGACTGATACAGCTTTGAAGACTGCTCAGTCAGGTTACTTAACTCGTCGTTTGGTTGACGTTGCACAGGATGTTATTATTCGTGATGATGATTGTGGTACTGATAGAGGTATTACAGTTAGCGCAATTATGGAAGGCGACGAAATGATTGAACCATTATTCGATCGTTTAGTTGGTCGTTTCACTGCTGAAACTGTTAAGGATCCTGAGACTGGTGAAGCAATCGTTGGCAGAGACGTAATGATGGACGAAAACATGGCTCATAAGATCTGTGATGCAGGTGTAACTCATGTTAAGATTCGTTCAATCCTTACTTGTGATACCCCACACGGTGTATGTCGTAAGTGTTACGGTATGAACCTTGCTACTGGTGAAGAAGTTGAAGTTGGTGAAGCAGTTGGTACTGTTGCAGCACAATCAATTGGTGAACCAGGTACTCAGCTTACTTTGAGAACTTTCCACAACGGTGGGGTTGCCGGTGCTGAAGATATTACTCAAGGTTTGCCTCGTGTTCAAGAATTGTTTGAAGCACGTAACCCTAAGGGTCGTGCAACCATTTCTGAAGTAGATGGTGTAATTGATTCAATTCAAGAAAATCCAGCAGAACATACTCGTGAAATCACTGTTAAGGGTAAAATTGATACTAGAAGTTACAGTGTTCCTTATACTGCTTCAGTTGCTGTATCTGAGGGTGATTATGTTCACCGTGGTAATAAGTTAACTCTTGGTTCTGTTGACCCTAAGGAATTAATCCAAGTTACTGATACTTTAACTACTGAGAAGTATATCTTGGCTGAAGTTCAAAAGGCCTACAGAATGCAGGGTGTAGATATCGCTGACAAGCACGTCGAAGTATTGACTCGTCAAATGCTTCAAAAGGTTCGTGTTCTTGATCCGGGTGAAACTGACATCTTACCAGGTGAAGTTATGGATATCGGTCAATTTAGAGACCGTAATAGGGAAGTAATTATCTCTGGTGGTATTCCTGCAACTGCTCAAAGTATTATCTTAGGTATTACTAAGGCTGCTTTGGAAACTAACAGTTTCTTGTCAGCTGCTTCATTCCAAGAAACTACTCGTGTTCTTACTGATGCTTCAATCAGAGGTAAGAATGATCCGCTTCTTGGTCTTAAGGAAAATGTTATCATCGGTAAAATTATTCCAGCTGGTACTGGTATGCCAATTTACCGTAGCATGGAACCTGAAGCTGATGTTAAGAAACCAGATTCAGTATACTCAATTGCTGATATTGAAAAGCAAATGAAAGAAAAAGATAAGACTAAGTAAAATTAGTTTTAAGTAAAAAGCGTTTCTATTTTTGGCTCTTTGTCAAATCCTGTTGATAATGAGTAAATGAAGAGAATCAAGCAACCATTAAAAGGCTGTTTGGTTCTTTTTCTTTGTACAAATTTTCTTCCAAACGAATTCTAGTTAAGAGATTGGTAAAATTAGAATAGCCAAAAGCTGTTCGTTCGATTTGTTTGATTTTGCGGTTGAAGCCTTCAAGGCAGCCATTGGAGTAAGGTAACTCTGCTCCATTGAGCACTGCTGTTAGATTATGTTTAAAGGTCAATAGTGTTTTATGCATTAAAGTTCCAATTTGATCTTGGCAGTTGATTAATGATTTGAGTTCATGAGTATCGCCAGTTTCAACGGCTTGAATAAAGCTTTGCATCAGGTTATATGAA
>SKEB01000841.1_pt1 | contig 17450 bp, 18 predicted proteins | sample 4826561 | NCBI WGS metagenome assembly SKEB01 (sample SAMN11008820, study PRJNA524170) | human gut metagenome | biome: Human fecal sample; material: Feces; isolation source: fecal sample from pouch patient p17 | host: Homo sapiens | place: Israel: Tel-Aviv | collected 2016-03-29
GATTTACTTCTATTTATTATTGTTTAGCTTCTAATTTTCCATCAACAAAGTTGATTTCAATGGTTTTATCCGGTAATAACGCGCCGGACAAAATTTGTTGTGCAAGTGGGTTTTCCACAATATTTTGGATTGCACGTTTTAATGGTCTTGCGCCGTAAACCGGGTCGTAACCGACTTGACCTAAGTAATCTAGTGCCTGTTCACTAAAATGTAATAAATAACCACGTTCTTTCATACGATTGATCAAACGTTGTAATTGAATTGATGCAATTGCACGAATGTTTTCTTTGGCAAGTGGGTGGAAGACCACTGTTTCATCAATACGGTTGATGAATTCCGGACGGAAATGTTGTCCAACCACAGACATCACTAATTCCTTCATTTCACCGTAGCTAAGATCACCGGCTTGAGATTGAATTAAATCAGAACCCAAGTTGGAGGTCATAATCACTACCGTATTACGGAAATCTACCGTACGACCCTGACCATCAGTTAAACGTCCGTCATCAAGCACTTGCAATAAAATGTTGAAAACATCACGGTGTGCTTTTTCCACTTCATCAAGTAAAACAACAGAATATGGACGACGACGAACCGCTTCGGTTAAGTAACCACCTTCTTCATAACCGACATATCCCGGAGGTGCACCGACCAAACGAGAAACAGAATGTTTTTCCATAAATTCTGACATATCGATTCTGACCATTGCATCTTCACTGTCGAACAAGAAGTTAGCCAAAGTTTTACACAATTCGGTTTTACCGACACCGGTTGGTCCTAAGAATAAGAATGAACCAATCGGACGATTCGGATCGGATAATCCGGCACGGCTACGGCGAATTGCGTTTGCTACTGCTTCAACCGCTTCATTTTGTCCGATAACACGTTTGTGTAACTCTTCTTCCATTCTCAATAATTTTTCTTTTTCACCTTCCATCATTTTGGCTACAGGAATACCGGTAGCACGAGAAAGCACTTCAGCAATTTCTTCGTCGGTAACACGGTAACGCAATAGGCTCATTTCCTTGCCTTCTGCACTTTCAGCCTGTTCTAATTGTTTTTCCAACGCCGGAATGGTGCTGTATTTCAATTCAGACATTTTCGCAATATCACCAGCACGGTATGCCTGTTCCATTTTGGTTTTGGCATTATCTAATTCAGCTTTGATATGTTGTGCGCCGGAAAGTGCAGCTTTTTCGCTCTTCCAAACTTCTTCAAGTTCAGAATACTCTTTCTCTTTTTCTGCCAACTCTTTTTCCAACATTTCAAGGCGTTTACGGCTGGCATCGTCTTCTTCTTTTTGTAACGCTTGTTGTTCAAGTTTTAATTGAATAATACGGCGTTCCAATTTATCTAATGGTTGCGGTTTTGAATCGATTTCCATACGAATGCTTGAAGCCGCCTCATCAATTAAGTCAATCGCTTTATCCGGAAGCTGACGATCCGAGATATAACGATGAGAAAGTGTTGCTGCCGCTACAATCGCCGGATCGGTAATTTGTACGTGGTGGTGAATTTCATAACGTTCTTTCAAACCACGCAAAATGGCGATGGTATCTTCCACGCTTGGTTCATCAACCAACACTTTTTGGAAACGGCGTTCCAAAGCGGCATCTTTTTCAATATATTGACGATATTCATCCAATGTTGTCGCACCGACGCAGTGTAATTCACCGCGTGCCAATGATGGTTTCAACAAGTTACCGGCATCCATTGCGCCGTCTGTTTTACCGGCACCGACCATTGTGTGAATTTCATCAATAAATAGGATAATTCGACCTTCTTCTTTGGCGATTTCATTTAACACCGCTTTTAAACGTTCTTCGAATTCCCCACGGTATTTCGCACCGGCAATTAATGCTCCCATATCCAAAGAGAGTACACGTTTATGTCGTAATCCTTCAGGCACTTCACCGTTAACGATACGTTGTGCCAAACCTTCAACGATAGCCGTTTTACCCACACCCGGTTCACCGATTAACACCGGATTATTTTTGGTACGACGTTGCAACACTTGGATGGTACGGCGGATTTCATCATCACGACCGATAACCGGATCCAATTTACCGCTTTCTGCTCTTGCGGTTAAATCAATAGTATATTTTTGTAATGCCTGACGGGTTTCTTCCGCACCGGCATCATTGACGTTTTCGCCACCACGCATTTTATCAATACTCGCTAATAAATTTTGTCTGGTTAAACCGCTTTTCTTCAATACATCACTTAGTTTGTCGGAACTTTCCAAAGCGGCTAATACGAAAAGTTCAGATGAGATAAATTTATCATTGCGTTGTTGCGCAAATTTATCACATAAATTCAACATTCTGGCTAATGCCGGCGAAATCTGGACATCACCACCGTTACCCGAAACTTGAGGTAAACGATCGATCTCTTGGCTAATCGCTTGGCGTAATTGAGCAACATTAACACCGGAAGCAGTAAGCAACGGTGCAACGGAACCACCTTCTTGATTCAATAATGCGCTCATTAAATGCACCGGCTCAATATATTGCTGATCTTTGCCTAACGCTAAAGATTGCGCTTCAGCCAATGCTTGTTGGAATTTGGTTGTTAATTTTTCAAAATTCATATAATCCTCCTAGACGATGTTTCGTCATTCACGCGAAATAAAATGGGTATGTTTTAAATTGTTTCAAGAGGAAAATAAAAAAATATATGCAAAAAATTGAATATAAAAAGAAGGCGTATTATTGGCGGTTGAAAATGGTAGCGGATCGATTAAGATCAAGCCCCTTTGAATCAGCGTGAAGAGGTGATAATGGAACAAAAGCAACAACTTCGACACCTTAATCTTCAGGTAAATCGTAAGCTGACACAATGCCTGTTGTTGGCTGAACGTCACTTTAATTGCACGTTTGTGCGACCAGCTGTGAATTATAAATTGCGTGGCGTAAAAGCGGGTGTGGCTTATTTGCAACAGTGGGAAATCCGTTTAAACCCGATTTTATTGCTGGAAAATGGGCAACGTTTTATTGATCAGGTTGTGCCGCACGAATTGGCACATTTATTGGTTTATCAACAATTTGGTCGAGTGAAACCGCACGGTATCGAGTGGCAACATTTGATGCAAAATGTGTTTGGCGTGCCGGCGGAAACACGGCATCAGTTTGAGGTGAAAAGTGTGCAGGGGCAGACGTTCCCTTATCAATGTGCTTGTCAAACGCACCATTTGACGGCACGCCGTCATCAAAAAATTCAGCAGCAAGGCATACAATATTTTTGTAAAAAGTGCAAAAAGCAGTTACACTTCGTTACTCTTTCTTAACTGTTAGTATTGGTTGTCGTGGCAGTGAAAGAGAGGCAACTGAAACATCAAATGGAGGCAAAAATGAAAAAATTATTGGTGGTAGCACTGGGTGCGTTAGCATTAGCTTCAACTGCACAAGCAGAGTGGTATGTACAAGGTAATTTGGGTTATTCCAAAATTAAAACATCCGGCTTAGAAGATGGGGAGCTTAATAAAAGTAAAGTGACTCCTAGCGTGGCAGTGGGCTATAAATTGGGGGATATCCGTTTAGCGGTGGATTATACTTACTATGGTAATGTCGATGATCATCGTAGACTTTACGATGAAGATGGATATACCGAGAGTAAGGATGAGTTAAAGATTCGCGGTGTCGGTGTTTCTGCATTATATGACATTGACTTGCAGTCTAATATCAAGCCTTATGTTGGGGTTCGTTTATCTAGCAATAAAATTAAAATGAAATCGTCTGATACCGGAGTATATAAACGGAATGATGGCACAATTTTTAATGCATTAGAGAAAGAAAAAGATGTGACAGAAACCTCTACAAAATTCGGTTATGGTGCGTTAGTCGGCGCTTCTTATGATTTAATGCCGAATTTAGCATTGGATGTTGCGGCGGAATATAATATTCTTGGCAAATTTGATGATGTAAAAGTGAAACAATATGGTGTAAAAGCCGGTTTACGCTACACTTTCTAATCTGATTTTTTTAATTTCTTCAAATGCGATCTTGATAGATCGCATTTTTTATACTTCCAAACCTTGAAAAATCGGTTTTTATACCTATTTTTTGCCAACGTAAACATTTCAATTCATAGAAAAATGGAAGAGCTTCTGTTGCCATAACAGGCGGAGCAACCATTTAGACATTTTTAATGAAAAGACATTTTTGATCTTTTTTGATTAACGAGGAAAAATATGAGTACTAATCAAGAAACGAGAGGTTTCCAATCAGAAGTAAAACAACTTCTGCAATTAATGATCCATTCACTTTATTCCAATAAAGAGATTTTTTTGCGTGAATTAATTTCTAATGCATCGGATGCGGCGGATAAATTACGTTTTAAAGCACTTTCCGCTCCAGAGCTTTATGAAGGTGATGGTGATCTAAAAGTGCGTATCAGCGTGGATGCTGATAAAGGTACGTTAACCATCAGTGATAACGGCATCGGAATGATGCGTGAACAAGCAATTGAACATTTGGGTACAATTGCTAAATCAGGTACAAAAGAGTTTTTATCTGCATTAGGGGCGGAACAAGCGAAAGACAGTCAATTAATTGGACAGTTCGGGGTTGGTTTTTATTCTGCATTTATTGTTGCTGATAAAGTAACCGTGAAAACACGTGCTGCTGGTGAAAGTGCCGACAAAGGTGTACTTTGGGAGTCAGCAGGCGAGGGCGAATTTACCGTTGCCGACATTGAGAAAAAAGATCGCGGTACCGAAATCACCTTACATTTGCGTGAAGATGAAAAAGAATTTTTGGATGAATGGCGTTTACGCGAAATTATTGGTAAATATTCCGATCATATCGGCTTGTCGGTTGAAGTTTTAACCAAAGAGTATGATGACGAAGGCAAAGAAACCGGTGTTAAATGGGAAAAAATCAATAAAGCACAGGCACTTTGGACACGTTCAAAATCTGAAATCAGTGATGACGAATATAAGGAATTTTATAAACATTTAAGCCACGATTTTGCCGACCCAATGTTATGGGCTCATAATAAAGTTGAAGGAAAACAGGAATATACCAGCTTGCTTTATTTGCCGGCGAAAGCGCCTTGGGATCTCTTTAATCGTGAACAAAAACACGGCTTGAAACTGTATGTACAACGTGTCTTTATTATGGATGATGCGGAACAGTTTATGCCGAATTATTTACGGTTTATCAAAGGGTTAATTGATTCTAATGATTTGCCGTTAAATGTATCGCGAGAAATTTTGCAAGATAATAAAGTAACCGCAGCATTGCGTAAAGCATTAACCAAACGTGCGTTAGGAATGTTGGAAAAATTGGCGAAAGATGAGGATAAAAGCAAATATCAACAGTTCTGGCAAGAGTTCGGTTTAGTCTTGAAAGAAGGTCCGGCAGAAGATCCGGCAAATAAAGAAGAGATTGCGAAATTGTTGCGTTTTGCTTCAACACATAATGACAGCAGTGAACAGACAGTATCATTAACCGATTATGTTGCTCGAATGAAAGAGGGACAAAAAGCCATTTATTACATTACGGCTGACAGCTATACTGCGGCGAAAAACAGCCCACACTTGGAAATCTTTAATAAGAAAGGCATTGAAGTATTGCTGCTTTCCGATCGTATTGATGAATGGATGTTAAGCTATTTGACTGAATTTGACGGTAAACCGCTACAAACTATTACTAAATCAGATTTAGACTTAGGTGATTTAGCTGATAAAGAGGAAGAAAGTAAGCAAAAAGAAGAGGAACAGACTTTTGCTTCCTTTATTGAGCGCGTGAAAAAATTGTTGGGTGAGCGCGTTAAGGATGTCCGTTTAACTCACCGTTTGAGCGAAACACCGGCGATTGTATCGACCGATAACGATCAAATGACAACACAAATGGCGAAATTATTCGCTGCCGCTGGGCAAAAAATGCCGGAAGTGAAATACACGTTTGAGCTTAATCCGGAACATCATTTAGTGAAAAAAGTGGCGGATATTGCCGATGAACAACAATTTGCCGAATGGATCGAATTACTGTTGGATCAGGCAATGTTGGCAGAACGCGGTACGTTGGATAATCCAACCGCATTTATTAAACGTATTAATCATCTTTTAAGCTAAAGATAAAGCATTAACTATCATTAACTACCATAAAATCCGGCATTTGCCGGATTTTTTCTTGCTCGGTATGTTGGATTTTTGTTCATAGAATAATTCTTTTATCAAAAATCCATTAAGCCCTTTTCACAAAAAGAGAGAACCTGGTTTTTGCCAATAATTAAATGATCCAACACTCTGACATCAATCAGTTTGCACGCCTGTTGGATCTGTTCGGTAACTGCAATATCTTCTTTACTGGGCGTTGTAATGCCGGAAGGGTGATTGTGAGCCAAAATAATGGCAGCGGCATTATATTTTAATGCCGATTTAATAATTTCTCGTGGATGCACCTGTGTGCTGTTAATGGTGCCTTGGAATAACGTCTCTTTTTCAATTAAATAGTGTTGATTATTCAGAAAAAGCACAACAAAAAGCTCTCTTTGTTGATGGGATAATTCGGTCTGCATATAAAGTTTGGCAAACTCAATATTATTAAACAGTGGCTGTTGTTTGATTTCTTGTGCCAAATAACGTTTGGTCATTTCGATACAGGCTTGCAACTGAATATATTGTGTTACACCTAACCCTTTGACTTCACAGAATTTTTCTTTTGATGCTGACAGTAATTCACGTAACGAGCCGAAATGATGTAGGCTGTTTTCTGCCAAGGTCATCACGGAACAATTTTTAAAACCGGTGCGTAGAAAAATGGCTAACAATTCTTGATCGCTTAATTTATCAGCACCTTGCTGCAAAAGTTTTTCTCGCGGCATGAGTTCGGTCATTGCTTGTATCTCATTTATTGCAAATAACGCTATTTTAATCATCCGTATATGGTCAATGATGGCAAGATTCTATTTTTGCGATCAGGCTCGAAAAGATAAAATTTTTTCAGTAGAAATAGCGGATGCTTAATTTGGCAGGGTGGCAAATATTCAGTAAAATGATATATCTTTCATTTTGATGTTTTAAGGCGTTCAATTAATGAATTCATCTCTTCAACATAAACGCATTTTGCTCGGCATTACCGGCGGTATTGCGGCATATAAAGCCATTGAGTTGATTCGTTTATTGCGTAAACAGGGGGCGGAGGTGCGTGTCGTCTTGACCGATGCTGCTACTCACTTTGTTTCTCCATTGACATTACAAGCCATTTCCGCTCATCCGGTATCGCATTCATTGTTTGATCCGCAGGCAGAATTGGCGATGGGACATATTGAGCTGGCGAAATGGGCGGATTATGTGATGATTGCGCCGGCAACGGCAGATTTTATCGCCCGTTTTAATTTGGGGTTGGCAAATGATCTGTTAACAACACTCTGTTTGGCAACCGCAGCGCCGATTACGATTGCGCCGGCAATGAATCAACAAATGTATGCGCAAGCGGTACTTCAGCAACATTTGCACAGTTTACGCCAACGTGGCGTGCGGATTATCGGACCGAATAGTGGTGTGCAGGCGTGTGGCGATGTTGGTGCAGGCAGAATGTCTGAACCACAGGAAATTGTTGAGGTGTTGGCACAGCAGTTTTTCACTGAGCAACCGTTGCAAGGGATCAAAGTGGCGATTACCGCCGGCCCGACGCAAGAGCCGATCGATCCGGTGCGTTATATTTCCAACTATAGTTCCGGGAAAATGGGGTATGCAATTGCTGAAGCCTTTGCTAAACAAGGGGCAGCAGTTACATTAATCAGCGGTCCGGTGAATTTGTCAGTGCCGAATGGCGTGAATATTGTTTCGATAAAAACAGCGGCAGAAATGTGGCAACAGTCGATGCAGGCAGCGGTGTCGAATGATATTTTTATTGGCTGTGCGGCAGTGGCGGATTATCGTGTAGCTGAAATCGCTACGCAAAAAATTAAAAAATCGGGGGAAGAATTGACGCTAAAATTGGTGAAAAACCCTGATATTATTGCTGATGTCGGTCATCTGAAACAGCAACGTCCATTTACGGTCGGTTTTGCCGCAGAAACGCAAGATGTTGAAAATTATGCAAAAGATAAATTGGAACGTAAAAATTTAGATTTAATTTGTGCCAATGATGTTTCCATCGCCGGACAAGGTTTTAGCAGTGATAATAATGCATTGCAACTTTTCTGGCGACAAGGTAATTTATCTTTGCCGTTAGCATCTAAGAGTGAATTGGCACAACAATTAGTACGACAGATTATTCAACTTTATCAAGCAGCGAAGAAAAATAATGAAGAAAATTGATGTTAAGATTCTTGATACCCGTTTGGGCAATGAGTTTCCATTACCTACTTATGCAACTGAAGGATCAGCCGGTCTTGATTTGCGCGCGTTAACACAAGAAAAAATAGTGTTGCAGCCCGGGGAAACACAATTAATTCCGACCGGATTGTCTATTTATATCGGTGATCCGAATTTGGCGGCGGTGATTCTACCTCGTTCCGGATTAGGGCATAAGCACGGCATTGTATTGGGAAATTTAGTCGGGTTAATTGATTCGGATTACCAAGGGCCGCTAATGATTTCGGCGTGGAATCGGAGTCAACAGCCATTTACGATAGAAGTTGGAGATCGTATTGCGCAGCTTGTGTTTGTGCCTGTTGTACAAGCTGAATTCAACATTGTGACTGATTTTGAGCAGACAGAAAGAGGCAGCGGTGGATTTGGTCATACAGGAAAATAAACCGAAGAAAAAGGTTGAAAAACGTTCTATAGCGGCACGTCGCCAACAAGTATTGGCGATTGTTACGCATTTACTGCACTCAGATCAAGGAATGGAACGGATTACTACGGCAAAATTAGCCGAAGCGGTTGGGGTGTCGGAAGCGGCGTTATATCGTTATTTCCCGAGTAAAACGAAAATTTTTGAAGCATTGATTGAGCAAATTGAAACGGTGTTGTTACAGCGAATTACACAATCAATGAAAATGCAAACGGATACTAAACTGCGCGTGCACGATATTTTGCAAATGGTATTAACTTTTGCACAGAAAAATCCGGGATTAACCCGCATTTTGACCGGGCACGCACTGATGTTTGAAGATAAATCACTGCAAATGCGTGTGGCAACGTTTTTTGATCGTTTGGAACTGCAATTGGTGAATGTATTACAAATGCGGAAATTGCGCGAGGGCAGAGGTTTTAAAATGGATGAACGTGCCATTGCCGGTTATCTGGTATTGTTATGCGAAGGGCAGTTTATGCGTTATGTGCGTTCCAATTTTCGGCATTTGCCAAGTCAAGATTTTGAAACGCAATGGAAGTTAATTGAACCGATTTTTGATTAGTTATGATTATTCCTTGGCAACAATTAAGTGAAACGGCACTGCATAATATTGCGCAGAGTTTTATTTTACGGGAAGGCACGGATTATGGCGTAAGAGAGTTGACGCTGGCGGAAAAAGAGGCGCGTTTACTGAAGCAGATTAAGTCGGGTGAAGTGGTGATTGTTTGGTCTGAACTGCATCAAACACTTGATCTGAAATTGAAACGGGAATTTTTAACACAGCATAAATGAAATGTGCTATAACATTGTGATTTTGTCATTTTAGTAATTTTTATAGGTGTTGGTGGCAGTATGGATATGAAAGAAGAAGCAGAAGTACAACAGGAAGAGGCGACAACGGATCCTACGTTAGAGTGGTTTTTATCGCATTGTCATATTCATAAATATCCGGCGAAAAGCACCTTAATTAATGCCGGTGAAAAGGCAGAAACGCTCTATTATTTAATTAAAGGATCGATTGCGGTTTCAGTCAAAGACGATGAAGGCAAAGAGATGATTTTGTCTTATTTGAGCCAAGGGGATTTTTTTGGCGAGCTTGGTCTATTTGAAGATGTAAAAGTGCGCAGTGCGTGGGTTAAAGCGAAAACAACTTGCGAAGTGGCTGAAATTTCTTATAAAAAATTCCGTCAACTGATTCAAGTGAATCCTGAAATTTTAATGTATTTGACCTCACAGTTGGCTCGTCGCTTGCAAAACACTTCAAAACAGGTGAGTAATTTGGCGTTTCTTGATGTTACCGGTCGTATTGCTCAAACCTTGTTGCATTTGGCGAGAATGCCGGATGCGATGACACATCCGGAAGGAATGCAGATTAAAATTACCCGTCAGGAGATCGGACAGATGGTCGGCTGTTCGCGTGAAACGGTGGGGCGAATTTTAAAAATGCTGGAAGACCAAGGCTTGATTTCTGCACACGGTAAAACCATTGTTGTTTATGGAACCAGATAAGTTTTATAAGGCGAAAAGAAAATGAAAAAAGATGAAATTGGGCATAATTTTTTAGCTCGTTTAGGTAAAACGCGGTTACGCCCGGGTGGTAAGAAAGGGACAGATTGGCTGATTGCAAACGGTGATTTCAATAAGGATAAAAAAGTACTGGAAGTTGCCTGCAATATGGGCACGACAGCAATCGGTTTAGCTGAACGGTTTGGTTGTCATATCGAAGGCGTAGATTTAGATGAGCAGGCATTGGCAAAGGCACAGAAAAATATCAGCGAAGCAAAATTGGATAATTTGATTCACGTACAGCGTGCCAACGCAATGAAATTGCCGTTTGCAGATAGTTCATTCGATATTGTCATTAATGAAGCGATGTTAACAATGTTGCCGTTAGAGGCAAAACGTAAAGCGGTAACGGAATATTTCCGAGTGTTAAAACCGGGCGGTTTTTTATTAACTCACGATGTGATGTTGTTGGAACATAATGAAGCTCAAATTTTAGCAACTTTGCGTGAAGTGATTAATGTCAGCATTACACCATTAACTAAAGAGGGATGGAAAGATCTCTTTAAGCAAGCTGGTTTTAGCAATGTTGATACCTATTCCGGTGAGATGACGTTGTTGTCGCCGAAAGGAATGATCTATGACGAAGGTGTGTTGGGAACATTAAAAATTGTACGCAATGCATTGCGTTCTGAAAATCGGGAAACTTTCAAAAAAATGTTCAGATTTTTTAATGATCCGCAAAACAAAATGCACTTTATTGCCGTTTGTAGTCAAAAATAACAAACTAATGGGCAGTGCAAAATCTGCCCATTTTTATACAATTATTTTTTATTTAAGTCGAACACTTCAACCAGATTTTCAGCTTTCATTCGCCATTGCACATTGATGTTCCAAAGCGTCATTCCATATATTCGATCGGAAAGTTGTCGACGCTGATATGCCGGACGAGGATCTTGCTGTAAGACCTCTTGAATTAACGGCGATAAATCGGGATAAACGACACTAAATCCGGCTAATTGTTGTTGGGCTGAAGCAGTAAATTCAACTTGTAATTGCGCGGTCGGTTTCTGTTGTGCAAAGCCGGAATCGGCATCAGGTTGGCTATCCGCATAGGCAATATAAGGTTTGATGTCGAAAATCGGCGTGCCATTGACCAAATCAACGCTGCCTAGATGTAATAAAACCTGTTGCGCACGAATTTCAACCCGCTCCAATTTTACTTTGGATAAACCAAGCGAATTGGGACGATGTGTTGCTCGGGAAGCAAAAACGCCTATGCGTTCGTTCCCACCTAAGCGCGGTGGTCGTACTGTCGGAGACCATTTACCGGCAGCAATACGATCAAATTGGAAAATCAACCATAAATGCGAAAATTGCTCAATGCCACGAACGGCTTCCGGTATGTTATAAGGTGGCAGCAGTTGCAAAATACCTTTACCGTGTGGTGCCAGTTCAGGTTGTCTTGGAACAGAGAATTTTTCACTATAGGGCGTATAAATTGTGGCAATCGGTTGTAAGGTAATGCTCATATTTGTGTTATGCCAATAAATAAGTAGTTACAATCAAAGGAATTCGGGTAAAATTACCAACTTGTTTAAGAAATACAAGCTGATTATAGAATAAATTTAGAGAAATAATGGAATCAAATAAATGCAAAATGTGGTTTGAAACTGCAAGACCGAAAACGTTGCCACTGGCGATCGCTTCAATTGTTACCGGATCGGCATTGGCATATTACTATCATCAATTTAACGGCACGATTGCATTATTGGCATTGATTACGGCAACCCTATTGCAGATCGTGTCCAATTTTGCCAATGATTATGGTGATCATATCAAAGGTTCCGATACTGCGGAACGAATCGGGCCATTGCGTGGTATTCAACAAGGAGCAATAACCTTTTCTCAATTACGATTAGGTTTAATTTTAGTAACGCTTGCCAGTATGATTTCCGGTGCAGCATTGATTGCGGTGGCTTGTCAAACGTGGAACGATGTGTTGGCATTTATCGTGTTGGGTATTTTGGCGATTATTGCCTCCATTACCTACACTGTCGGCAAAAAACCTTATGGTTATATGGGATTAGGGGATGTCTCCGTTTTCATCTTCTTTGGCTTGCTTGGTGTGTGCGGTACTTTTTATTTGCAATCACATTTGTTGAATTGGGCAATGGTATTGCCGGCAATGATGTCGGGGCTTTTAGCGGTTGCGGTTTTAAATATCAATAATTTACGAGATATTGAGCAAGACAAAAAATCCGGAAAAAATACACTCATTGTGCGAATCGGTGCCGTTGCCGGTCGTTATTATCATATCAGTTTGCTTATTTTAGCAACATTGTTTGCCTTGTTGTTCGCACTTTATCATTTCCAACACTGGTATAGTTTTATTTTTATTTTAGTGTTGCCGTTATTGGCTAAGCACGCTGTTTTTGTGATGAATCATCGAGATGCACTGCAATTACGTCCAATGCTTGCACAAATGGCTAAGTTGGCACTATTATTTAACATTATTTTTAGTTTAGGACTTTGTTTGGGATAATCCCGGTCCGTTTTGAAAAAAGGAAAATGCGATGAGAATTGACACATCAGAACTTTGCGATATTTACTTGGATCAAGTTGATGTTGTAGACCCGATTTTTTCTAGCTTTGGCGGCGTTTCAGCCTTTTCAGGAAAAATTACAACCATTAAATGTTTTGAGAGTAATGGTTTAATTGCCGAGGTGCTGGAAGAAGAGGGGCAGGGACGAGTGTTATTAATCGATGGTGGTGGTGCCGTGCGCCGTGCGTTGATTGATGCCGAATTGGCGCAATTAGCCACAGATAACGGCTGGGAAGGCATTATTGTTTATGGTGCGGTGCGCCAAATAGACCAGTTGGAAAATATCGATATCGGCATTCAGGCATTAGCACCTATTCCGGTTTCTGCTGATGAGCAGACCAGCGGTGAAGTGGATGTGCCTGTCAATTTTGGTGGTGTTTCTTTCTTACCTGAAGATTTTGTCTATGCGGATTTAACCGGCATCATCCTTTCTCCGGAACAGTTGGATCTTTCTGAAGCAGAGTAATTCAATTTCTATTCTTATTTTGTTAAGGCCTTATCTGTTTGGATAGGGCTTTTCTTTAGATTTTAGACTCAATGTAAGGAAAAACTATGCTCAACATAACGCATTTGGATCATTTGGTTTTAACCGTTAAAGATATTGATGTTTCAGTGGCGTTTTATCAAAAGTTGGGAATGAAGAAGCAGTTATTTTTGGGTGGCAGAGTGGCGTTGCAGTTTGGACAACAAAAAATTAACTTGCACCAATTAGGAAAAGAATTTGAGCCAAAGGCTAAACAAGTGCAGGCTGGAAGTGCGGATCTCTGCTTTATTGTGTCTGAGCCGTTAGAACAGGTGTTAGATTATTTAAAAGAGCAGCATTTAAATATTGAAGAGGGGATTGTAGAGCGTACCGGTGCGGTTGGAAAAATTTGTTCTATTTATTTACGTGATCCCGATGGTAATTTAATCGAACTGTCAAATTATCAATAGAATATAGAAAAAATGCCTACGAGGATGTAGGCATTTTAACCGATTATTCGCTAATTTCTTTCATTTCCAACGGTGGCGGCGTGATTCGAGTGACTAATAGCTGGTCGATTTTATAATGGTCAATATCGACAACTTCAAATTTAAATCCTTCAAATTCAACCGCATCCGCTGGGCGTGGAATTTTTCTTAGACGATACATCATAAAGCCGGCGATGGTTTCGTAGTTTTCCCATTCCGGAAAATCGGTATCAATGGATAAAGCGTGTTTTACGTTTTCAATCGGTGTTGAGCCCTCAATTAACCACGAATTTTCATCACGTTTAATGATTTGTTGATCCTGTTCAATCGGCGCAACCCAATCCCCCATTACCGTCATCATAATATCGGATAATGTAATAACGCCAACCACTAATGCATATTCGTTCATTACGACGGCAAATTTCTCTTTAGTTGCACGGAAACGGTCTAACAATTCCGATAGCGTTAATGTATCCGGAATAATCAAAACATTACGAATGGTCGATTCATTAAGTTGGATCATTGATTGATTATTTAAAATTTTCACCAAAATATCTTTGGTATCGACATAACCAATGACCTGATCAATATTTTCGTTACAAACCAAAAACTTAGAATATGGATAATCAGCAATTTTTTGGCGAATACTTTGTTCGGATTCTTTTAATGTGAAATAGACCACATTTTCTCGTGTGGTCATACTGGACGGCACGGTGCGTTCTTCCAATTCAAACACATTTTCAATGAAGTGATGTTCCTGTTGTTGTAATACACCCGCCTGTGCACCTGCGTCCACAACCGCCGAAATATCATCAAAAGTAATGTTATCCTCGCGGTTAATATTCATTTTGAAAAGCCGAAAAATAGTATTGGCAATGGCATTGATGATCCAAGTAAAAGGCTTGCAGATCAGAATAAAAATATTAATCGGATGGATCAATGTTACTGCAATTTTCTCCGGTGCAATCATTGCCATTCGCTTAGGCATTAAATCGGCGAAAATGATAAAGAGAGAAGTTACCAACGAAAATGATAAGGTAAATCCGATAGTTTCCGCCCATTCTCCCTGATAAAACTCTTCAACCAAGCCGACAAAATAGGGGCGAAACGCAGATTCGCCCAAGATCCCGCCTAAAATAGCAACCGCATTTAAGCCGATTTGCGAGGCAGCAAAAAAATCAGCTGAATTTTCTTGTAAAAACAATACTTTATTTGCTCGCTCATCGCCACTTTCCGCAAGCAGTTTTAATTTGATTTTACGCGCACCGGCAATCGAAATTTCTGAAATGGAAAGAAAACTTGAAGCGGCAATTAAAGCAACAATAACAATAAGATTTTGAAAAATAGTCACAAAACACCTATCAACAGTTAAATATTTACTTACCAAAACCACCGCTATTGTACTCGAAAAAGAGAGAGAACGGCTAATTTCACCGATTTTATTTATCGAAATAAGCAAAATATCGTTTAGCGAAGTGGTTATTTTAAGCTGTAAAAGAAATCTACCATATCGGGTAATTGTTTTTACGAGGAGTAAACCTTACCATTTTAGTCAAATATTACCCTTATAACCTTTGAGGAGAGATTTATGACAGCAGCGTCTCAACAAAATTATTTTTCTGATGCGGATGTGCAAAAATGGCGTACGGCAGATTATCACGAAGTGATTTCTTTTGTGGAAAACGGTTATCACCAACGTCATCGTCAACAGTTGCCGGAGTTAATTAAATTGGCGCAAACCGTTGAACAGGTTCACGCCGACAGTCCGAATTGCCCGGCTGGCAGTGCTTCTATTTTAGATAAAATTTATCAAGATCTTGATATGCATATGCGGAAAGAAGAGCAGATTTTGTTCCAAATGATTAAAGCCGGTCAATATGCAATGGCAAGAATGCCGATTCAAGTAATGTTGGCGGAACACGATGAAGCGGAAGAAGATGTGAGAACATTATTAACTTTAACGCGTAATTTAACGCTGCCGGAAGGAGCCTGTGGTACTTGGCAAGCGCTTTACAGCGGTATTGAGAAATTTATTGCCGATCTTCACGAGCATATTTATTTCGAAAATGAGATTTTCTTCCCTAGGGTATGTAACGAAAAATAAAAAGAAACCTGTTTCTATTATACAGAAACAGGTTCTTCATGATTTAGAGTAGATTTTTACGCCGTAGTTCTTTAGTAATTCGGATTGCCGTTTCGGTTTCGCAGCCTGTGTACTCTGCAATTTCACGGTTTGTCCAATTATATTCAGGGAAGTTTTCATTAAGAAAACAGATGCTATCAATAATTCTATCTAAACTTTTTAGATAAGCACTTTTTGCTAGCCTACTCTCAGCATCTCTTAGTTCATTTGCCAGTATTTGAAATAGCATATGGACAGTATCAGGATTTTCTAAAAAAAAGTTATCTAAATCTTGAGGTGTAATTCTAATAATTTCAGATTTTTTTAAGATCCTTGCACTACAGTGGTATGTACCATCGCCAAAGAGCGTTCTAAAACCGAAATAATCGCCTTGTTTATAAATTCTAACTAAGCTTTCTTTGCCGTTCTCTAGCATGTGATATAGACCAACTAACCCTTTTTCAACAAAATAAAATTCGTGTGATGAATCGCCTTGAAGATAAAGTACTGTGCCTTTGGGTACTGTATGTAAAGGAGTACATTGACAACACTTCAAGTCATAAGGAGATAATATTTGATTCATTGTGTGTTCTATGCCTATAGTCATTAATAACGAGTGATGCAGCGCCTTTTATGCCGGCAGAATCAAGTAATTGACAGCGTTTCATTTGGATTTTCTCTAAAGATGCAGATAATGCATAACGAGTTAGATATATTTTTACTTTTTGTATGATCAAATCTGCTGATTTAGAAACGCCTCCAGCTAAAATCACGAGTTCTGGATCAACTGTATTTAACAATATACCCAATCCATAAGCTAAATATTTGCAGAAATTCTCTATTACTTCAATCGCAATTTCATCATTTTTATTGTAAAAATCAAATATATGGCTGACTTCTAAGTCAGATAAGCGATGATAGAATTGTTCACTCAACAGTCCTACTTTCTTTTCAAGTATCAGTCTTTTAGTTTCTCTAAGAATTCCGGTGGCAGAGGCATAAGTTTCAAGACACCCGGTTAAACCACAACCACATTTTAATCCTTTTTCATTAACCACAATATGACCAAATTCACCGGCACAACCATGTACGCCAGATAAGAGTTTTTTATCAAGAATGATACCGGCGGATAACCCCGTACCAATGGATATGACAATAATATTATTAAAACCTCGACCGCTACCGAATAATAATTCTCCTAAAGCGATATTATTCACGTCTTTTTCGACTTTCACGAATTTTTGAGAAATATCTTCCATTAATTGTTTAGCGTTAAAGTTATCTCCCCAAGAGAAGTTTGAAGCACGCGAGATAATTGCTTGATTTACGACTAAACCGGGAATGCCTAAACCTATACCGAGTAGCTGATCAGTAGAGATATTCAATGCATTTGCCATATCTTGTACTGTCTGCCAAATACGAGCAAATGTTTGTTGTGCACCTTGTATGGATAGTGTTTTGATAGCGCGTTCAATGAGGATATTACAATGATTATCCACAATACCGATTTTAGTATTAG
>SKEB01000845.1_pt1 | contig 17334 bp, 10 predicted proteins | sample 4826561 | NCBI WGS metagenome assembly SKEB01 (sample SAMN11008820, study PRJNA524170) | human gut metagenome | biome: Human fecal sample; material: Feces; isolation source: fecal sample from pouch patient p17 | host: Homo sapiens | place: Israel: Tel-Aviv | collected 2016-03-29
GCTCAGAAACAAGGTTGGGACAAGCACTTCCAGGCTAACACAGTCAGAAATCGAAACGTACTCTCAACAGTTCGCTTAGGCATGGAAGTTTTGCGGCATTCTGGCTACACAATAACAAGGGAAGACTTACTCGTGGCTGCAACCCTACTAGCTCAAAATTTATTCACACATGGTTACGCTTTGGGGAAATTATGAGGGGATCTCTCAGTACAAAGTAGATAGACCATCTCTTAAAGGACGCAATGTTTCGATTTGACACATTAAGTCGCGCAATACTGCATCGATATCATCATCATCAAAAAGAGGATCTCGAACTCTAATAAGCTCAGTCGGTAAAGCACCCAGAATCGACAACAACTCAGAGCAGAATAGCAATCCAGCTTGCGAATCATCGATATACGAAGCAATACCATCTGGCAAAGCATTTTTGAAATCGTTTAATTGCGCATAAATAGATGATAACTCATCATGAATTGATTGGATGGATTCAAGCCACCTGACCAAATCACGTAAAGTGAAATCCTCTGCTGCACCATATTTTTCCAGCTCTTCACGAGAAAAGTCACACGATTGTCCTTGTTCTAAAAGTCGTAGCTTTTGAGGCTCGATAACCTGGCTCAAGGCCACATAATGACCTTGTAGCAACTCGAACCTATCTAAATAGTGACGCACCCGTGCAATGGCATCGGGTGAATCTAGCTCACTAAGTGCTGGGAAATGCTCTGAACCACACAACACTGGAAGATTCGACTGATCTTCTACCAATTGCTCAATATATTGAAGCGTATTAAGGCTTTCGCCTTCTAACGCCCACTTATCTACATATTCTTGATAGCTATGTTGAAAGTCGATAATTGATGTCTGCCAAGTTTGTAGCAAATCGACTATACGAGCGCTGTCAAACAATTGAATTTGTGTGTTATTCACACCGCTCCAAGGGTGCTCATATATTTCTGCATTAGCCCCCACCTGCTCACGAACCTCTTTGTAGATGCGGCTAAACTCTACTATTTGGTCACGCAGCCGTAATTGGGTCACTTTATCCAACTGCTTCCCGGAAAGGTTTTCGATATGAAGTGCTGTTGCATCAATATCTAATTTGTGACGATAACGGGTTGCACCACTCAAAATCTGATGGATCGTTTTGCCTGTTTGCGCCCATTGGTTATTGATCAATGCGGCATATTCATTGAGCTGCTGCTTAAGATCTTCATAACGCAAAATCTGAGCATCAATCTCTTCCATAGTAGGCATGGTCGCCTGACTCACCAAGCGAGCATTAATATCATCCAGCACCTTGCGCTTATGAGTTTTATGACTGTGCAACTCTAAGCAAAATTGACCTAGCCCCGCACGATCCAAGCGACGTTTGACGACCTCCAGTGCAGCCATCTTCTCTGCCACAAACAGGACTTTCTTACCGTTGAGCAGAGCTGCTGCAATCAAGTTGGTGATCGTTTGTGATTTGCCACTACCAGGAGGGCCCTCAATGACTAAGTTTTGACCACGGATAGCATCGATCAACGCACTGTGCTGCGAGCTATCCGCATCATCGATTAGTGGAACCTTGTCATGAATATCAGGGTAACTATCGATGCAGTACTCATGCTGACCGAAGCCACCAGGTAAGCCGGAATTCTCTTGACCACAGCTCTGACTGGTGAAAAAGCGACGAATTACTTCATGAGACAATATATTGCGCTTGTCACAAGGCCAGCGGGCAGGATCGAGGTCAAGATACATCATCATCTTGCCAAAATTGAGCAAGCTAAGTGCACCATAACGTTTCACAGACCATTTAGGTTTGTGCTGCTCTACAACCTTCTTCACCGAAGCAAAATAAGACTCTGGAGTTTCCTCTTCATTGAACAAAGGAAGAGCGAGGCCAAAGTCAGCCTGAAGTTTTTCCTTCAAAGAGAGATTGGGCAAAATATCTTCACCCGTGTAATAAAGTTGAAACTTGTAAAGACCATCCTTCGGATCTAATTTTCCTCGTTCACATCTCACCGGAATTGTAAATAACGGTGCATAACGTGCCTTTTCAGAGGAATCGCTTTCATACCACTCAAGGAACCCTAACGCCAAATACAAGATGTTGGCGCCACTCTCCTCCAAAGCAGTTTGAGCCTTAACATAGATGGCGCGCAAACAAGCTTCCAGTTCATTTGGATAAAGCAGAGCCTGTATCCGATTATCGTCATGAGAGGGATTGGAAGAAGATATACTAATCTCATTCCCAGCCTTTGCCTGTCGTTCAAAATCCTCAAGCCCTTCATAGCCTGCTAAGCAGCACGCCTCCTTCAACGCTGACAAAGCTATACCTTGATTAACGTATTCAGAACGAATCCCTGTTAATTTTCCATTCTGGCCTTGGGCATATTGCAAGATAAACTGATGGGCTTTTTCCAGCAACTCTCTATCTGAATCAGAAACAACCGTTTTATGGCTATCTGGTAAATCAAAATCTGTACGGATTCCTAAGACGTGCGCCCAATCCTTAGCGCTAGGATGAGCTCTTAACTGTATATCTTTACCATCTGGCCCAACTTTGAGATAGCCATGCTCTAACAGCTGCGCTCTAGTTGGATCGGGCACAGGAGCAAATTCCATCGGGATTTCCGAGCAAAGGGTTTCATAAAGCTGTTCTGGTAATTCATCAACAATACGTAGTGAAGACCCTTTTTGAGTGATAGGGAAATTCAAAAGTCGATTTCGAGACGTAAGGTCCAATAACTTCTTACGCATAGCCTCGAGGGAAGTCAGAATAAAATCTGAGCCTCCTTGATTGAGTTCCTCTGCTGTAGAGGTATCTACAGTCGACATAATGTTCTCCATTTCTTAGGGTCCACAAGTAAAACGTTTTATGCTGATGCATCACAAAAAGACCGCAGTAAACTGCTGCAAAGAAGAGGAGATTTTTAGTCTCCCCTTCTTTATCAATCAGATCATACAATCAACTTAACGCCCATTAGTTGATAGCAGCCAAATTTCATAAACAGATTCAATCCGTTATTGCTGAATTTGATTGGATAGTAAGACCTGCAACATATCTTGTTGATGCTCAGCTATCTCATCTTCCAGCCAACGACCTTTATCTTTCATCAGCCGAATCATAGCAAGCAATTTAAGACTATCAGTCTGGTTATTGGCAAGGCTTGCTTCAAAGTGCTCCTGCTTCTGTTGCGGCTGGAAGTTACTCAAGCGCGAGTTCTTGCTGTGGCTGATAAGGCAAAGGTTGCCAAACGAATGGAGTGCACTCTGCTCAACCGGTTTATAGCCATCCATCGGATGCTGGGGTGAGAAGTGCTCCACCGAGCTGCGGAAAGTGAACTCAAAGGAGCCAGCAACTTTGTCGCTATTCCGATCTCGTACCCACAGCAGATAGTCGAGGAAGTTGAAGACAAAGTTGTTCTCGATATGACCGAAGCGAAGTTTGGATGTAATCACCTTGTGCCAACTCTCATCCACATTGATGGCGGGCAACAGGGCGTTATCAAGGTAGAGCATCTGGTAATAGGAAGCCCCTTCACCAGGCGCCAAAAAGCGCTGGAAGACAAAGCGGCGAGCCTGACTCTCCAGATAGGACAGATAAGCCCCGGCATCCACCGGTTGATCAGGGTGACAATTGTCGAACAGATATCTCAGTGCACCATTCAGCCAATGTTTGTAAACCAGGGTCGGGGTCGACACATGAAACGCCGACAGCAACATCAGGACCCGCCGGTTAACACCAGAGAAACCATTCTCATTTTCATCCTTGTCAAAGGTATTGATGTAACTGACGCTCTTTTCCGAATACCAGTGCAGCCGCTTCAGACTCCAACTATCCTTGCCATCGGCAAACTCGCGCTTGATGATGAACTGATCAAACAGATACTTGCTCTTTAACAGGCCATAGATAAAACGCTGAACTGCCGCTACTGGATCCGGTTGCCTTATCACTCGCAGCTCAAACTGATCGACCAGTTGTTTATCATCAAGCGGCACCCCCTCCGTATCACCCGGGTCGCGGCTCACGAGTCGCAGCACATGGAGCAAGAAGTTGGAGAAGTTGATGACGCTGTTAAAGCGCTCGGAACCTGCGCTCTCCTCCTCCACCGTCTGCTCACCATCAAGCTTGTCATCCTGCAAAATGGCCAACAAGGTGCGCCCTTGGCTACCGGCAGCTGCACGGCTTTTATCGGCAGCGTCGGCCGTGTTTGGGGATCCTAGCAGATCAAGCAGATGGGCAAAATCACGGGGCACAAACTGACCCCAGTCGCTCTCACCAAACAGACGGTGGCGCTCTTGCGGGGTAAAGCCGTACTGGATATAGCGCTCCATATTGGCGCAGGCATCCCATACCCGGGTCAGGATATGAATACTTTGGCGACGATGCTCTTCCTCGGGTATCTGGTTCAGCGTCTCCATCAGCCGCGCCTTGATCACTTCATGCTTTTCCAACTGCTCGCCGCGATTGTTCATCGCCTCGAAGAAGTGATTGAGATCGGTATCCTTGGGTACTTCGATACGAGAGATCTGCACATGCTTGAAGAGGTAGTCGCAAAAGGCCGTCAGTTTAGCCCCTACCAAACCAAGATCCGCCATTGCCTTGCCAATCAGCTCAAAACCGTTCACCAAACCTTCATTGAAGGTACTCCCCCGCAAATCGTAGGGGGCAACACCCTGCCATAAGCGCTCGAAGGTATGGCTCGATATCGGGCGACTCTCAAAAGCGAGGTTGATGGTCTGATACCAGCTCATATCCACCGAATCTATCGCGTGATGTTTGAGCCAATTGGCCAGCAGAGAGAGGGTAGTAAAGCGCTGCTGGCCATCGATTACCTCGAAACTGCCATCGTCCCGGGCAAACACCACCAGGGTGCCGATATAGTAGGTTTGCGGCCCCTTACCACTGACCAATTTTTGCTGATAATCCAGCACATCCTGCAGCAGCTGGGTGATCTCTCCCTCACCCCAGGCATAGTTGCGCTGGTACATGGGCACCAGATAGCGGGCGCGATCTTCAAGCAGTGCACGAATGGAAAAGGGGCGAACGCCTGCATCATTCATAATATTTCATCTCCCGAAACAGCCCGACCAGCTCATCTTCGGCACCATTGCGATTGTTCTTGTTCTCTCGACTGCTCATGCTAGGCAAAGGGAAGCCGTGCAGATCTCCCGGCAGACGAGCATCACGAATGGCACGGATCAGATTGTGCTCCAGCACATAGTTATCCATGGTTGCCAACTGCACTACCTGCTGGCGGATGCGGCAGCGATAGGCCCAGATAAAGCACTTCTCGATGGCCAGTGACAGCCCTTGGCTGCCGAACTTGTCGATATAGAAGATCAGGGCGCAGTCGAACATGGCCCGCACATAACGATCCCCGGTGCGGTGGCGACGCTCGTAGCTGCCCAGGGTCGATAGCACCTTGCTGGCCATCGGTGTCAGCGTTTCGCCGAGCAGGGTGGCAGATTGCGCCTTGCCGGAATCAGACTCCTCGGCCACGATGGCGGCCACCCGCGTCTGGTAGTACTCGGCCATCTCGAAAAAGCGCCGACCATTGATGATCATCTGGTCGAGATGAAAGGGAAACGTCATGTACTGGCCGTCAATCTTGCGCTGGTACTGGCTGTTGTACTCATCGACAAAGTGGTGGGCGATGCGCAGCGACTCCACGTAAGGATAATGCCCTGCCCGATCTAGGTTGACCCCCTTGAAGAGATCCACCTCCCCCTTGCCAAAGTAGCGGGCCGACTTGCCCTCGGCCCACTGGCGTACCCGATAGAGATAGAGGGCGAACAGATTGGCCAGCTCGTCGCTTGGCAGGCGCTCCCAATGGGCGACCGCCTCGGCCTTGAGATTGGCCTCATGACCGGCAAACTCGCGCAGGTGAAATGCCTTGAGCAGATCGTGAGGAGCCAGATCGCGCCCCCGGGCATTTTGCGAATCGAAGAACTGGAACGCCTCCGAGATATCCTGCAGTACAAAGCAGACCACCTGACAGCGGTTGAGCAGAAAGTCAATTTGCTGCTCGTCAAACTCAGGGCGGGCCACCAGCCGACGCAACTCCAGATAGTTGCGTCTGAGGTTGAACTCCGAATCCCGGCTGGGGAAGCGCTGGCGCTGCATAAACGCATCGATAGGTCCACGTAAGACCTGCAATTGCTCACGCAGATCCTGACGTTGAAACCGGATACTCTTCTCTTTGCCACTGCGATTTTCGTTATCCAGCACCTCGATCAGCGCCTTGACGGTCAACATCAGGGTCAGGGTGCGTTGCTGACCATCGACGATATCAAGCATCTCGCCCTGCTCACTATCGGTGTGCTGATGAAACACCACCGAGCCCAGCCGGTAGGCGCTCTTGTCCTGATGGGTTGCCAAATCGGTAAAGAGATCCGAGATATTCTTGGAGCCCCAGCGGTAAGGTCGCTGATAGCTTGGGATGGCCAGTTGGGGAATGGCCAGCAACTGGCGTACCGACTGCACTTGATTATTAATGCTCTCCATCATGCCTCCTGCGGTATGAAGTGGTCAACAAAAACTGGCCACCGCGTTAGAGTTTTTCCAGTATCGGTTTTCTGATTCGTTTGGCGGTAACCCACCATTATATTCGTGCGGTCTTAGTGCGCTGTAATATCCAACGATATAGTCCGTTATTGCGTGAGCTGCATCGCTGAAGCTTACATAGCCCGTCGCCGGCACCCATTCGTTCTTCAGACTCCTGAAGAAGCGCTCCATTGGGCTGTTATCCCAGCAGTTTCCGCGCAGACGATGACGTCACTGCCCGGCTGTATGCGCGAGGTTACCGACTGCGGCCTGAGTTTTTTAAGTGACGTAAAATCGTGTTGAGGCCAACGCCCATAATGCGGGCAGTTGCCCGGCATCCAACGCCATTCATGGCCATATCAATGATTTTCTGGTGCGTACCGGGTTGAGAAGCGGTGTAAGTGAACTGCAGTTGCCATGTTTTACGGCAGTGAGAGCAGAGATAGCGCTGATGTCCGGCGGTGCTTTTGCCGTTACGCACCACCCCGTCAGTAGCTGAACAGGAGGGACAGCTGATAGAAACAGAAGCCACTGGAGCACCTCAAAAACACCATCATACACTAAATCAGTAAGTTGGCAGCATCACCGACAAATGAGCCCATTGGAATAAGTTAGAAACTACATATCTGCCAACAACATCCCAGCCATACCATCCAGTCGCTTCTTAACCTTTTCCCAGCCCGGCATAACCTGCCCCATCAAGCGGTAAAACTCCTCACTATGGTTGTGCTCAGCCACATGGCATAACTCATGTAGCAAGACATAATCGATACATTCTGAGGATGCCTTAACCAGCCATGGATTCAGGGTCAGACAGCCTTTTGCAGAGCAGTTGCCCCATTGCGTTTGCATCGCCCGCAGACGTATCGGAGGACGCTCACTGACCCAAAGGGTCTGCGGAATCAGTAAATCAAGCCTGCGCTGAAAAACATCTCTGGCGCGTTCCCGATACCATTCAGCCAGCAAGGCTTTAATCTTTTCTGCCGATTTGTGTCTGACAGTCACTTCCAGACGCCCACGCAACATTTTCACTCGTTGCGGCACAGTAGCGTCTTCTGTCACTTTCAACTGATATTGCTTACCGAGATAATAATGGCTTTCTCCGCTGACATACTGACGCGGAACAATGTGTATCTGTTGCTCCCTGAAATCACGCTGTTGCTGGTATATCCAGCGCCCACGTTTTTTCAGCGCAGACAATACCTCGTACTCCGGTGTTTCAGGCGGTACAGAGGCCACAACCCGGCAGTCCGGATAAACCTTAATGAGCACCCTGCCCTTTACGACCTGACGCGGAACACACTGTACGACGATGACCTCATCACCATAGACAATACGTAACGCTTTCATTGATGGCGATTCTTTTTCATTCATGATTTCATCAAACCAACGCGCAGTATCTGGATGATGGTTTCAACAATACGGTTAACCTGATTCATTCCGGCACCAATTTCCCGGCAGGCCGTAAACAGCAGTGGTAGCAGACTTGTCTTAACGACTTTCTCAATGTCCTGGGGGTTCAGGGAGTTTTCTGCCACCGCTTTGACGATAATGTTGTCCACTTCAAAAGCCAGCTTCGTCCACTTATCCTGCACCTGAACGTCGTTTACCGCAAAAACCTCAGGTAGCTCTTTTTTAAATACACCGTAATACGCCTGAGCATGCTTGTTTACCGCCAGTGCATCCGGGATATCGCTGAGCTTACGGGCTTCAACCTGTTCTTCAAATTCACGGAACAAAAGGTACTGTTTCAGCGGATGGTCAAACAGTTTTTCAGCCTCTTCGATAGCCATACGCAGGAGTTTTGAAAATGCCTCCTGAGCATACGGGTCATCACGCAATTCCTGCTCAATCATCTTTGTCACACGGGTTTTAATGATGTCGGTTTCATTGCGGGTTTTATTGTTGTCCCACTCTTCGGGCTTTTCGCTCTTGCCCATTTTACCGACTTCATACACGCCATCCGGTTCACGAACTTCAACGCCGGTGACATGCTTATCCAGCAGTTTTTTCACCTGCTCAGCGTAGTCGTCATAATTGACCTGCTCTCCACTTACCTGCATCACCCACTGGCGCAGGCTGGACATCTGTTTTACGGTTTCTTTATAGAGATTTCGGTCTTGTTCCGTAAAGCTCTTGTCGGTGAAGAAGGTAGCGGACTGCAGTGCCACTTTCAGGCATCCGGCAAAGGCCGTTAACGCCTCGAAGAAATCATCACGGGTTTTCTGATGGATATCGACCATCTCTCCGTCACGTTCTTCCATTTTAGGCACCAGTACCGCACGTAACTGCTCAGTATCATTTTTGTTTTTAACACCGGCAAATATGGCCCACAGCTGGTTATACAGATGCGGCAGGCGCTTGTATTCAGAGCTCATGGCGCTGTACAGCCCGTCAATATCTTTGATATCGTATCCGCCCTGAGTTCGGGAGGCGAGGTCCTGATATTTGCCGATAGTCGTGTCCAGCTCAGCCAGAATACCGCGATAATCAATCAGCAGACCGAACTTTTTTAGTGGATGCAGTCGGTTCACCCGCGCAATCGCCTGGATAAGGTTGTGGGACTTAAGCGGCTTGTCGATATACAGCACGGTATTCTTCGGCTCATCAAACCCGGTGAGCAGTTTATCAACGACTATCAGCAATTTGAGCTTCTCATCGGTATCGAAACGACTGATGACATTACGGGTATACACAGACTCATCCTGCGTGCCGACATTATCCTTCCACCATTTCGTCACTTCCGGCAGTTTGCTTTCATCCACTTCGGTATTCCCTTCCCGGGTATCCGGCGGGCTGATAACTACAGCTGACTCAAACAACCCGGCTTCATCAAGATACTTTTTATATTTGATGGCGGAAATCTTGCTGTCGCAGGCAAGCTGGCCTTTCAGTCCCTCATCAATATTCTTCGAGAAGTGCGTGGCGATATCGAGTGCGATCAGACGGATGCGATCATCTGCACTATAAACCTCACCTTTACGGGCATATTTACGCTTAAGGTCGGCTTTTTGCGCTTCGCTTAACCCATCGGTAATACGATCAAACCAGGCATCTATTGCCCGATCGTTAACCTCAAGGTCGGGAATACGTTCTTCATACAGCAAAGGTGTAACGGCTTTATCTTCTACCGCTCGTTGCATGGTATAAGCGTGGACAATCGGCCCGAATTTATTGGTGGTCTTATCTTCTTTCAGCAATGGCGTACCGGTAAATGCCACAAAGGCGGCATTCGGCAGCGCCAGTTTCATTCGCACATGGTTCTCGCCACCCTGGCTGCGGTGTCCTTCATCAATCAGAACGATGATGTCGGGGCTGGTATTGACGCATTCAGGAAGTTTTGTCGCTGAGTTAAATTTCTGGATAAGGGTAAAGATTATACGTTCTTTACCAGAGCCAATCTGCTGCGCCAGTTTCTGACCTGAGGTCGCCATCGCTTTGGCCTTATCATCCTTTCCTGCCAGTTCGCCACCTGAGGCAAAAGTGCCGCTGAGCTGCCCTTCAAGGTCCACACGGTCCGTCACCACCACAATACGACACAGCTTCAGGCTGTCATGAAGAATCAGCGCTTTGCTGAGGAACACCATGGTGTATGATTTACCAGAACCCGTGGTATGCCAGATCACCCCACCTTCCCTACCCCCATCGGGTCTGCGGGTACTGATGCGTTCCAGCAGTCTTTTTATCCCGAACACCTGCTGATAGCGGGCAACAATTTTTCCGGTCTTTTTATCAAACAGGGTGAAGAAGCGGGTCATCTCCAGCAGACGTTCCGGCGAAAGTAGACTAATAAGCAGCTTATCCTGCCCGCTGACAGCCAGTTCACCAGCGGCTATTAACTGTTGGTACCAGTCGAGATCGGCTGAAGGACGATGATCAAACAACGCATGAATTTGTTCAGTCGATAACTTATGGTTGCGCAGCGCATACATCTGCGCGTCAGTAATATCTTCTTCGCGCCATGCCGCCCAGAATTTCATTGGTGTATGACAGGTACCGTAGCGCCCGTCATGCCCGTTAATCGATAGTAATATCTGGCTGTAAGCAAACAGCTGCGGGATTTCATCGTTGAACTGGTTGCGGATACTCTGGGATATCCCCTCGTCAATGATTGGCCCTTTCTTGCCATGACCAGCCGGGCTTTTCGCTTCAATAACAGCCAGCGGGATACCATTAACAAAGCAGACAATATCTGGCCTCCGGGTTTCAACACCGCCTGACCGCAATACCGTAAATTCTTCAGTAAAATGGAACTGGTTATTTTCCGGATGTTCCCAGTCGATCAGCGCAATCGTAGGGTTGACCTTCTTGCCATTGACAAATTCGGTGACGGCGATACCGTAGAGCAGATGGTTATACATCCGCTCATTGGCTTTCAGCAGCCCTTCGTTCAGCGCCGGAGAGCAAACCTGAGAAATAAGGTTATCCAGTGCTTTTTCCGATAACTGGCAGGTTTTGCCACCCGCCATAAAGGAACGCTTCGACAACTCCTCACGAAGAACCGGACGCAGCACCACCTCATCCTGTTTATAATCCCGGTAATCCATAATCTGTTTCGGAGATAAAAACGACCAGCCAAGGCTGGACAGTAGCGTCAGCGCCGGGATTTTGGCGCTGTATTCTTCCTGGAATTTAGGTTGGTAGTGCTTATCCACCCGGTAATCCTTCTTGGCTAAGAGGTGAAACTGTATGTCCTTACGGACATACTCAAAATGAACGAAGACTTATGATGAAAAGAACGGCGAGTCCCGATAAAGGCGATTGTACTTGACCTGTTCTGTTTCGCCCTTGTTTACATTACCAAATTTCTCCTGATGCGTCGTACAGCAGGAACCACAGGATGCACAAATAAATCGTCCTTCTGAACATTTTTCATGCAAATCCCTGGCGTCAATTATTTCGCTGCATTTGTAACCAATACAGTGATTAATGTAATGCCCGATACCAAACTGTTCGCACGAATGACTGGCACATTTAAAGACGGTCAGGCGATACGCGGCCTGGAAAGGTTTTTTCACAAATCCTTTCGACTTTGTATCCCAGACGCTGGCTTCCACACGAGCATATTTCATAACTGGAACCATCAGCACCCCACAACTTCGGCAATGCAAGCGGGAATGTAATTCTCTGATACGATTGAAATACCCAGCCAGTTTAATTGGGAAATCCCGCTTAGAAGGTTCGCCTGCAATCAGATAGGTCATGCCATAGTGGGCAAGCCAGTCATAAATAGTGAAGTCGATGTAATTCCGACTGAGGTCGGGTAGTACCTGCGGATCATGGCAGATTTTCGAACGACAAAGGAATTTTTTCTCTATCGTTCCGTCAGGTTGTTTTGCATTCCAGTGAAATGCCTCACAGGATAATTTTAAATTCCGGGAACGAATTTTCAATGAGCTACACTGTGGGAACAATTTGAAAACAGAAGGATGGCTTACCGGGATTTTACCCGACAACACTCCCTGCCATATCTCATGCAGAATAATACTCAGAACGGACTGTTCATCGTTACGCCCAATCAGCGGTAACAATTTACTCAGAATAAAGTATTCAGGGTCAGAAGAAATCTCAGTATTCGACTCAATATCATTAACAAAACTGAAATCTTTCCTAAACATCTTCTGTTTAATCAAATACTTATTGACAAAAGGACTAATCACGGAATGTTTATAAAATTGCTCTCTCGATGAGAATTTCTGCTGATAGGCATCACGGACAAATGGTTGTATATCCATTTTATTTTTCGTGAAACTACGTCGAACAAAATTCTCTATATCATCATGCCGATGTTCAAGAATCCGCTCGCTGCTTATACAATCGTAAAATGCCAGGTAGAGAATAGCACTTATAGATATATGGCTGAGTAATTCATTGATGATGTCCGATGTTGAAGCCCCCTGGCAATCCGTAGCCGCAGAACACCTTTTCACCCAAACAGCGAACTGATCAATGTTATTATCGATAAATGACGAAGGCATGACCGCAGGAGATATTTGTTGTGCGGTCAAATCATCAAAATTCTTATCAGAGGCGAAAAGTGCAAACTGGTTATCGTAGTTACGTGATTTTAAAAATAGCGGCAAGACTTTTGTAGCAGCTATATCTCTGGTAACTAACCGAATTATAGCCCTTTCGCCAAAGGACTGAGTGAGAAAATTAATAACGCAGTCACGATAACGCCAACGAGCGAAATCAACGCCCTCCTCAATAATAGCCCGGAGATATTCAATAAGGAGCTCAGCCGTCTCCTCATCTGTTTTATCAAGAATGTGAACATTAAAAGCCGTAGGCTTACCATTTTTACCTGTACCTTCCCTGAACAGCACCGGTGCATTGTCAGCGGGTGTATAGTTCCGGCTTATCTCATTCTTATGAAAAAACAGCTCATTACCATTCTCTGATAAGAGAAAGCCAAAGTTATTCTCCCGATCCGTTTTGCTGTTGTAGCCTCCGAACCAGAGAACATTTCCCATGTACCACCGGGAACGATCCAGATTGTTCACTGCCATGAGCAAGCCCCCTTCCGCTTTGTCAGTGCAGGCAGCACTTTTTAAATTTTTTACCACTGCCACACTGACACGGGTCATTACGACCGGGCAGTTTTTCTGCCCCCTTCACGGGAACAGGCCGGGATGATGCCTCTGACATTCTCACCGACAACCAGTGCTGGTAAAGCGCCAGTGCCGCAGGCTGAATGAGAGTAATACTCTGTTCAAATTGAACAGGTGACATTTTCTCAACCACTGGGAAGTTCTTTTCAATACCATGAAGGGCTATCGCCTCCAGCGAGGGACGTAAGGCCTCTGGCAAGGCTGACCAGTCATCCAGAGACCGGCCTTTCATATACCCGAAACACCACTCTTCGACGATGGTATATGTCTTCCCCTTCACCTCACGTCCATTGAAAATCGGTTCAAACTGTTCAGGGGCCTCATACAGGCAGCCAGCGATATCGTTCATATGCTGAAAACACAGCCCCACAAAACGCGTCATCTCTTTTTCAGTGGTCCAGCGAGGGTGGTAATCACCTCGCCCCCAGATAGCACTGAGCCAGGTATTAGGGGAAATCGTATTCGGGCCAGAGACAATCGCCGTCAGGAAGCCATCCAGCTCAGAGAAACAGAGCACAGAGTCATCATTGCCGTATTTCATCAACACCTCTTCCAGCCAGTCGATTTCCCGGTCAATCAGCGGCCCGCTTTTCGTCAGTTTCATTCGGCAACCGCCTCATCGACCTTAACACGACGTTTGCCAGTCAGTAGCTGTTGCATCAGGGCTTTTTTCTCGTCTTTCAGGCAGGCGAGTTTTTTCTCCAGCGTGGAGATTTCAGCGTCGGCAGCGGAAAGGACGGCGGCGATTTTTTGTTGTTCTTTGATATCTAATGGCAACCTAAAGTCTTTCTCTTTAAGTTCTCGCATATGTCTGCTGTAACCTAAATTCGGAATATCTGTATTTGAAAGAAGATAGTATCCAAGTTTTGGTTCAAGTATTTTGCTAGTTTTTATTACTTGCGTTCCATCAGCACCGGGACAAAACACAAACTCAATCCATTTGACGCATCTTGTATGATCGCCAAAAACAATCACAGGCACGTCCGAATAAACCTCTAAATTATTACAGTACCCAGCAATTCGACTTTGCCCTTGATCGATTATAGGGATGGAACCTGACTGTAAATAATCGGAAGATTTGACTTGCGTCGATTTTTTATTTGCAACAATGAAAGCATTATCAAACGTTAAATATACCCACTCCCCACTAAACCTCACCCCATTCTCATCCAGCAGGCGTTTCTTCCCGGTAAGCAATTGCTGCATCAGGGCTTTTTTCTGCTGCTGGCTGTTGGTGAGAAGCTTTTCCGTCACCGAAATCGCCTCATCCCAGGTTGACAGAATTTTAACGATTCTCTTTTGTTCAGACAGTGGGGGGATATTAAATGGCCACTTAAACCAACTATCTAACTTAAAAATCATTTTCTCTATGTGCACACCAATGCTAGAGTGGAAGCAGGTTTGCTGGAAATATAGAGACTCCGATAGAAATTCCATATAAGGAAGATAAAAACCGGACTTCCCTGTAAGCACACAATATTCATTCGATACAATTGAGCCAGAAAGTTCTTTAGGTACAAGACCGCAAGCACCGTGCACAATTTGTCGTTTTGATATGAGAAAGTCGCCTTCTTTAATATAGAATTGACTTTTTACGGAGATATCTTTTCCTTTAAGATGCTCACGTCTTATTACGCCACCTCTGGAGCGCTTTACTGTAACTAAGTCATACTCTTGATTATCTTGTATATATGCCTTTCTTGCCTCTATATTTAAGCACTTTTCTAATGATAACTTTTGCCATCCTGTAGGTAGCATTCCAAGGATCGGTTTTCCAGCTTTAACGCTCACTGGGTAAAGCGAATCACGAGCCATAACCCAACTCCTTCAAATACCCTGCCATCTCCACTTCCAGTTTCGTTAGTTCCACCTTCAATTGCTCACGCTCTACTCGCACTGCCAGCAGGTCAATCTCATCCTCTTCCTCAAAGGTATCGACATAGCGAGGGATATTGAGGTTATAGTCGTTGTCCTGAATCTCCTTCAGGCTGGCGAGATAGGCGTATTTCTCGACATTATCGCCATCACGGTAAGTCTTAACGATTTTTTCGATGTTTTCTTCACTGAGCTGGTTCTGGTTTTTACCTGCCTTGAATTCACGGCTGGCATCGATAAACAGCACCTTGTCATCAACTTTCTGCTTTTTGAAAATCAGAATCGCAGCCGGAATCCCCGTACCGTAGAACAGTTTTTCCGGCAGACCAATTACCGCATCCAGCAAATTTTCGTCGATCAGTTTCTGGCGAATTTTACCTTCGCTGGAGCCACGGAAAAGCACACCGTGTGGCACAACTACGCCCATACGGCCAGTTCCCGGTTTCAGGGTTTCGATCATATGAAGAATAAAGGCGTAATCGCCTTTGGTTTTCGGTGGCACACCCCGACGGAAACGACCAAACTTATCGTTCTCGGCCTCGTCATGGCCCCACTTATCCAGGCTGAAAGGTGGGTTAGCGGTCACGATATCAAACAGCATCAGGTCGCCATTCTTATCGAGCAGCTTCGGGTTACGAATGGTATCGCCCCACTCGATTTTGTGGTTGTCTTCGCCATGCAGGAACATGTTCATTTTCGCCAGCGACCACGTGGAGCCAATCGCTTCCTGACCGAACAAAGCATAGTTACGGCTGTCATGCCCGGAGACAATCTTACGCCCGCACTTCATTAACAACGAACCGGAACCACAGGCAGGATCACAAATGGTATCACCCGGTTGCGGATCGAGCAGTTCTGCAATCAGGTCCGAGACTTCCGGTGGGGTATAGAATTCCCCGGCTTTCTGCCCACCGCTGGCGGCAAAGTTTTTAATCAGATATTCGTAAGCATTACCGATAACGTCCAGCGTACCTACACGACTCGGCTTCAGGTTAAGATCTTCACCCGCAAAGTCTTCCAGCAGCTGACGCAGGATGGTGTTCTTCTGTTTTTCTTCACCCAGGCGATCGGTGTTAAACGAAATATCCTGGAACACGCTTTTCCCGGCGTCTTTCAGTTTGGTGCCATTGGCTTCTTCGATGGCATGCAATGCCTGATCGATACGCTCACCGTTACCCGGCTCATGACGGCGCTCATAAAGTGCGTAAAAACTGGCGCTTTTCGGCAACACGAAGCGCTCATTCGCCATCATGGCTTCAATCAGCTCCGGCGCATCACCATACTGTTCTTTATAATCATCATAGTGATCCTGCCAGACATCTGAAATGTACTTGAGGAACAGCATGGTAAGGATAAAGTCTTTATAGGTATCAGCACTGATGGTGCCACGGAACGTATCACACGCGGCCCACAGGGCTTTGTTGATCGTGTCCTGACTGATTTTGTCGTTCATGAATCATCCTGGTCTAAAGAAAAAGCTAGCGATGCAGGGCTTTGCATCTTAAAAATTGCGGTAAATGATACCGTAAGATGCCTCCCCTGACACGCCAATATCGCAGCATTCAGGTTTGCATCATCCCCGTAATATCGACATGAGACAGACTGACACAACCTGGCTCGTCACTCGCTAAAAACCAATTATCTTAGTAAGATAGCATCCATATTAGCCATGGTGTAAAACTGCCGTTGGGGTAATGATGATCCATATATCACCCATTCTGGTGTGTGGAGCTGACATGATCCATAATCGGCAACGTTGATGCCCTTTGATAGTAATGATGGCTGTCAATGTGATTTGTAGTGGTCAAGTAATATTGGCCACGGTTTTACAGTAAAAACGATATCTGTTCTCTGATTCTTCCGGCGTCAACCCACCGTTGTAATGGTGAGGCCTGACGCTATTGTAATAATTCAGGATATAACCGCTAATTTGTTGCCGGGCCTCGTCCTTGCCTACGTAACCATCCGTCGGCACCCATTCTGTTTTCAGACTGCGGAAGAAGCGTTCCATAGGACTGTTATCCCAGCAGTTTCCCCGTCGGCTGACACTTTGCTTTATCCTGTAACGCCAGAGAAGCTGTTGATATTTCAGTCCTGTATACTGACTTCCCTGGTCGCTATGGAACATGACGTCCCGCGGCTGACCACGCACCTCATACGCCATCCGCAAGGCACTGCTTATCAGTGCAGTATCGGCATTCGCTGACAGGCTCCAGCCGATAACCCTGCGGGCAAAAAGATCCATGACGACCGCCAGATAGCACCAGCGATTTCCTGCCCAGAGTAGAGTAAGAGGCAGGGCGTAGTCGGACT
>SKEB01000851.1_pt1 | contig 17236 bp, 10 predicted proteins | sample 4826561 | NCBI WGS metagenome assembly SKEB01 (sample SAMN11008820, study PRJNA524170) | human gut metagenome | biome: Human fecal sample; material: Feces; isolation source: fecal sample from pouch patient p17 | host: Homo sapiens | place: Israel: Tel-Aviv | collected 2016-03-29
CATGAGCCAACCCATCCTCGGCACTGGCATCGACTGGAACGAATTCCACACCGCCGCCCGCTACCCCAACACCACCGACTAGGAGTCTAAATCAATAACTTTAGTTCCTATATGCCGCGTATGGAAACCAAAGACTGCAGTTGCTTTTCAGATGTTTGGTACCTTTGGGAGGGCTGTTCCGCCAACGCAAAACGGCTGACTTCGTTGGAAATCAGCCGTTTGTGAAGAGTGCGAGCGGCGGGACTTGAACCCGCACGAGCATACGCTCACTGCCACCTGAAGACAGCGCGTCTACCATTCCGCCACGCTCGCAGACAAAGAGCTACCCTACACTACACCGTCGATTAGTGCAATTCGGCGTGTTGCGTTGGTCCGCAAGGTGCTGACCATGGTGGCTGCTTTTGCCCAGACGGGATGCTCCTGAAGAGGATATGGGGCTGCGGAGGTATTCTACATAGTTCATCACATTGAGGTGGGGCGTTTTGTGGGCAGTGGGAGACCGCTGAATAGCCCGGCCCATATTTCCGCCTTGTATGGGCACTCTCGGCGGAACGTGTATTTCGCCCGCATTGGCGTTTTTAGTGGATTGGGCGGAAACCTGCAGGGAGGCGGATTGTATCTCGCTTACGCGAGTGCTTTATATGCGGTGCCGACGAGTATTGGCTTCAAACAATGGCGAAATTCCAAGGGTATGGGACATCGATACTCGAAGGTGGCCGATTATGGCACTCACGTAAGCGAGATACACCCGTACGCTGCGTCTTACCCTAAGCGCGGCGTACATTGGTGCTGGTGTTGCCCGTTCGCCTTCACCCGCGCGAGCCGTTCGCATAGAAGCGCGCGAGCGTCGCGTCGCGGAACTCGTCGAAATACCCGCCGTCAATCGACGCGCGGATGTCGTCGAGCAGATGCACGAAGAAATACTCGTTGTGGATCGTGGCGAGCGTGAACCCGTTCATCTCCCGCGCGCGCAGCAGATGGTCCACGTAGGCGCGCGAATAATGCGTGCATGTGTAACACGTGCACCCCTCTTCGAGAGGGCCGAAGTCGTGCTTGAACTGCGCGCGTTTGATGTTGTACCGGCCATCGCGTGTGAAGATCGCGCCGTTGCGTGCGCACCGCGCGGGCGCGACGCAGTCGAACGTGTCGCCGCCGTTCTCCACGCATGCGAAGATGTCGTCCACCGCGGCGATGCCGAGCACATGCCGTGGCCTCTCCTGGGGCATCTCGTCGCAGATCCACGCGCAGATGTCGCCGATGATGCGCTTTTCCATCGCGCCGCCAATGCCCACGCCGTCGAAGTCGAGCGACGCGATCTGCTGGGCCGCGCGCCGGCGCAGGTCCTCGTAATTCGCGCCCTGCACCACGCCGTAGAGCGCTTGGTAGGGCTTGCCTACACGCGATTCGGTGAGGCGCTTGTGCTCATCCACGCACCGGCGTGCCCAGCGGAATGTGCGCTCGACGGAATTCTCCTGATAGCGGCGCGTGTTCATGAGCGTCGTCAGCTCGTCGAACGCGAACATGATGTCGGCGCCGATCTTGTGCTGGATGTTCATCGAGATTTCCGCGGAGAAGCGGTGCAGTGACCCGTTGAGCGGCGATTTGAACGTGACGCCGTCCTCGTCCACGAACGCCAGGCGCTCCTTGCCTTTGGCGATCACATCGTCCGATTTCATGTCGGTCGTGTCCATCGCGAGCGTCTTCTTGAATCCCGCGCCGAGCGAAAGCACTTGGAATCCGCCGGAATCGGTGAACGTGGGGCCGTCCCAGTTCATGAACTTCGCGAGTCCGCCGGCTTCGTCGAGCACATCTTCGCCGGGCCGCTCGTACAGGTGGAACGCGTTGGACAGCAGGCATTGCGCGCCGAGCTGCACCATCGACTCGGGCAGCACCGCCTTCATCGCAGCCTGTGTGGCCACCGGCACGAACGCGGGCGTGCGGATGTCGCCGTGCGGCGTGTGGATCACGCCGGTGCGGCCGTAGCGCGCGCCGCCGCGCCCCTTGCCGGTGGGGGAGTCGGTGAGGCGGGTGTGCTGTTCGAAGGAAAATGCGGAGCGGTCGCCCGGCTGTCCGGGCTCCGCGCCGCGCGGATGTGCGAGAAGACTTGTCATGCTGACCACTGTAGATGGGCCGGTGTAGATGGAATCCACCATTTCTTCAAAAGATATGTTCGCAGTTTTCAAGAAACGTTCAGGAAACTTCCAGCACTGACGTTTTAACTAAAAGACGGTGCTTCAACCAACGGCGTAATTGCAACGATTGTGCGGTTACGATCGAGGGAAGCGAACGATATACGTGAATGAACATTTCGAGGAATGGAGCGTCATGACTGACGAACACAACACCCCGTGGGGCACGCCCGGCGACCCCGCGGACCATGGCACCGATCCGGCCGCGCCGCACACCGCGCCGCCGTCGCCGAGCGCAGGCGTGCAGGGCGCCGCTCCGCTGCCGCCCGCCACGTCGGGCGCACAGACAGATGCGCACGACACTTCCGCATACGACGGCGCTTCCGATGCCGGCAATCCGTCGCCGGTGACCGCTGCACCGGCGGCGGCCGGCGCGCCTGCCAACGACACCGATGGTGCAGTGACGACGCCGATTCAGGATGACGGCGACCTCTCGCCACTCGAATCGCCAAGCGGCCCGTACCGCCCGGCTCCGCAGTATGGTGCGTTCCGCCCGGGGCAGACCCCGGCGTCTCATCAGCCTGCGGCGAATCCACCGACGCAACCGACCCAGCAGATGCCGCCGTTTGGGCTGCCGTATCAAGACCAGAACCAGCATCAGCAGCCGCAATCGCAGCCCACGCAGCCGTTTGGCGGGCTATTTGGACAACCGAGCCCCGCGCAGCCGAGCAATCCGCACGGTCAGCAGCACGGCGGTGCCACGCCGACCGGCCCCACCACACCGCACGGACAGAACTCGTTCGGCGGCCCGAACAACCCGTACAGCGCGCCGATGAAGCAGGCCGAGCGCACGCCGAACAACGTGCTCGTGGCCGTGGTGGCCGCAGTGGTCACCGCCGCGATCTGCCTTGGCCTGGGGTATGCGGCGCTCGCGAACGGCTGGGTGAACATCCCCGGCTCGGGTTCGATGACCAGCCTGACCACCAACAAGGGCGGTGAAGGCACGGCGAAGGTCGAAGGTGGCGAAACGCCCGACTGGACCGCGGTCTCGAACAAGGTCTCAAAGTCTGTCGTCTCGATCCAGACGCAGACGCAGAGCGGTGTCGCACAGGGCACTGGTGCGATCCTCGACAAAGACGGCAATATCGTGACCAACAACCACGTGGTCTCCGGCGCACAGCGCATCGTTGTGACGCTCGACAACGGCGACCTGTATGAAGCGAAGACCGTGGGCACCGACACCACGACCGACCTAGCGGTGATCAAGCTCGAGAACCCGCCGGCCGACCTGACCGCGGTCGAGTTCGCGGACTCCGACAACCTGGCCCCGGGCGAGCCGGTCATGGCGATCGGCAATCCGCTCGGTTACGACGGCACGGTGACGACCGGCATCGTTTCCGCGCTCAACCGGCCGGTGACTGTGATGGACGAAGACGACACGCAGATCGTCACGAACGCGGTGCAGATCGACGCCGCGATCAACCCGGGCAACTCGGGCGGCCCCACGTTCAACGCGGCCGGCCAGGTAATCGGCATCAACTCGTCCATCGCTTCGATGGCCTCCGGCTCCCAGTCCTCCGGCTCGATCGGCATCGGCTTCGCGATCCCGTCCAACCTCGTCAAGCGCGTGGCGGACGAGATCATCAAGAGCGGCAAGGTGCAGCACGTGGCGCTCGGCGTCACGATCCAGAGCGGCACCGTGACGGCTGACGGCGTGACGCGCGGCGGCGCCGTCGTCAAGGCGGTGGTGGACGGCGGTCCGGCGCAGGAAGCCGGCGTCAAGGTGGGCGACACGATCGTGGGCTTCAACGGCCTGGCCGTCAGCGACAACTATTCGCTCCTCGGCTTTGTGCGCGCGGCCGCCATGGATTCGACCGCCAAGCTCACCGTGGTGCGCGACGGCAAGACGCTCGAACTCAATGTGAAGTTCGACAAGGCCGAAGACGCCGTGAATGGCACGAATCGCCAGGAGTCCGACAGCCAGAACCAGCAGCGCAACCAGAACGACAACGGCAATGATGGTTCAGACGACGGCGACGGGCTGATCAACCCCTTCGAGGGCCTGCTGCGCTAAGGCATACCGCCCGCTCAGCACGCGAGTCCCGCCGTTCCCTGCACGGGGAGCGGCGGGACTCGCCATATTTTGGCCTTGGCCCGCTCCCGAATTGAGTTGTCGCATGGATGTTGCTAGGGTGACCCGTATAACTGAAGACAGTGCAATCTTTTTACGCCGTGTATCGAGTGGTCACGCAACGCGTCATTCGATGGGTTAACAAGGCGTGATTGGTGCATGCGGTCCGTGCCGCATGCATGGAGATACCGGACCGTAAGGAGATGCGATGAGAAAAATCATCGATCTGTGTAAAGAAGTGCCATTGCTGCCGATTGTGATTCTGGCGGCGATTCCTTTGGCGCTCATCCCCTCGTGGCGCCCATGGGGCCATATCCCTTCCGCATTCGACCCCGGTGTGGGCGAATGGATCGTGATCCTGCTTGTGGCATGGACCATCATCACCAGCATCCGCGAAATGATCAAGAGCCTGCGCGCAGGCCATGTGGGCGTGGATCTACTCGCGGTCGTGGCGCTCGCCTCCACCGTGGCGGTGCAGCAGTATTGGGCGGCTTGGGCCGTCACGCTCATGGTGGCGTCGGGCGACGCCATCGAGTCCTACGCGCAATCCAAGGCGCGCGGCAACCTGACCGCACTCATCAAAGCCGCGCCGCAACAGGCGCACGTCGTCACATTGCCCGGCGTGACCGGCACTGACGCCGCAACCGATTCCGAAGGATTCCGCGCGGTGCAGCAGGCAATCGACGACGCGCAGCGCACCGGCGAGACGCTCAGTGCGGGCAACGGCCACTTCACCACCGTGCCCGTGGATCAGGTGAAGCTCGGCTCCGTGCTGCTCGTGCTGCCCGGCGAGATTGTGCCGGTCGATGGCACGCTGCTGTCCGGCTCGGCCACGCTTGACCTGAGCAACATCAACGGCGAGCCGGTGCCACGCACGGTGTTCTCCGGCGCGAAGGTGCTCTCCGGTGCTATCAACGGCTCGACGACGATGATGATCCGCTCCACATCGCTCGCCAAGGACTCTCAATACCAGCAGATCCTCAAACTCGTGCAGTCCGCGCAGGATTCGCGTGCGGCCGTGGTGCGCACGGCAGACATGCTCGCGGTGCCGTTCACCATCATCTCGTTCCTCATCGCCGGCATCGCGTGGGCGGTCTCCGGCACGCCCCTGCGATTCGCGCAGGTGCTCGTGCTCGCCACCCCGTGCCCGCTGCTGATCGCGGCGCCGGTCGCGTACGTGGCCGGCACTGGCCGCCTCGCCAAAGCGAGCATCCTCATCAAAGCGCAGGACGTACTCGAGAATCTGGGGCGCGTCACGCACGTCTTCTTTGACAAGACCGGCACACTGACCGTCAAACAGCCGCGCGTGGTAGGTGTGCAGAAGGCAAAGGACGTCCCTGCGAGCCTCACCGAAGATGAGATTCTGCTCATGGCCGGCGTTATCGAAAGCTACTCCGTGCACGTGCTGGCAAAAGGCATCACCGAAGCGGGCAAAGAGGCGATGGAGCGCCTGCACCGTGTGCCGAAGAGCGCGCGCGTCGGCCACCGCAATCCGCGCACTGCCGCCGGCGAATTGCCCGACCCGATCGAGAACTACCCGGTGGTGGGCAATATCGTGGAAGACGCGGGCAAAGGCGTCTCCGGCACGGTGGATGGCCACCCGGTGCGCGTGGGCCGTTTCGCGTATGTGACCGGCGAGCGGATCGCCTCGGCCACCGCGCGCAACGCCCAGGAGGCGGAGGCCAATGAGAAGGCGATGGAGCGTGAGGACCACAAGGCGGCGGACCTGTGGCCCGCGCAACTCGAGCCCGACGAGATGGCCACGTACATTGCCATCGACGGCAAGCTCGCGGCCCGTATCGTGCTGCGCGATGTGCCGCGTGCCAATGCGCGCAAGTCCATCGACCGCCTGCATGAGCTCGGTGTCAAGGACCTGACCATGGTCACGGGCGACAAGAAGGCCTCGGCGATGATCATCGCGAACGAAGTCGGCATCACCGACGTACGCTACGAGCTGCTGCCCGAAGACAAGGTGAACGCCGTGCGCGAAGCCTCCGAAGAAGCGGCGAAGGGCAAGGACCCGTGGTGGGATCGCGTCATGACGAAGCTGCTCGGCGAATCGATGCACCGCCCTGTCACGATGATGGTCGGTGACGGTGTGAACGATGCGCCCGTGCTCGCCGTGGCGGACATCGGCATGGCCATGACCGACGGCACGTCGACTGCCGCTTCGGAATCTGCGCAGGTCGTCATCATGAATGACGACATCGCATGCGTGCCGCGGGCCATCTCCATCGCGCGCCGCACCAAGCGCATCATGTTGCAGGCGGTGTGTGTGGGTCTTGCGCTCGCGATTGTGGGCATGGTGTGCGCGGCATTCAACCTGATTCCGGTGGTTGTGGGCGCGTTCCTGCAGGAGGGCATCGACGTCGTGTCGATCCTGTGGGCGCTCACTGCCCTGTTCGACAGGGACTAGGCCGCTGCTTCCCTCGGCATATTCGCTGTTTTGGTCGGTGTTTTCGCTGTTTCGGTCACTTTTTGGCTTGATAAGTGACCAAAACAGCGAAAACACCGACCAAAACAGTGAATTCATAAGGGGTGAAGCAGGAAAGCCGGCAATGGATGGGGAAGGAGAGGGATGGTGCTTAGAAAGGTAATGCACGCGGCTGTGGGAGACGCGGCACGCCCGCTTGATCCAGCTTGGCGATGAGCCGTTCGGGTTGGTACACGTCTTCGGTGAAGCAATGCACAATTTTCGTCACGTGCTGGGCGAGCAGCATCTGATCGCGCGACGCCTGCCGGGTGATGTTCTCTTGCAGCGCGTGCCGGGTCATCGTCGGATCCTGGTATTTGCGCAGCCCGTCATATTCGAGCACGATCATGCGCCCATCGTCGGTGCGCCACAGGAAATCGACGCGGAGCGGATAGTCCGGGTGGTCGAAGTTCTCGAACTCGCACTGCAATTCGGGAATCGCGAACCCCGCGCGGATGATCGTCGCGTACACCAGCGATTCGCCGCCATTCTCCGCGAGCGGATTCGCGTAGGTCAGCACGCTTTCGATGCGCGCATGGTCGATGCGCCGGCCGGCGCAGTACGCGCGCAGCTCGCTTTCCGTCAGCCCGTGGGCCAGCACATGGTTGATGATCTCCATCGACGATTCGAATGTGCCGAGCATCACGGCATCCACCACCGTGCGTGGCAGGGATGTGGCGCGCACGCCATTGACGATGATCGGCTCATCACCGCGCACGAATATCCTGCGCAGTGGTTGCCGCGAACCACGCACGGGCATGGCCGTGGCAGGTGCGTTGCGGCATGTGCTATAGCGCTTCCCGCCGTATGGATTGCTGCTGGTGTGCGCGCTGGCGATGGTGATCAGTCCTTCATGCATAGAGCACGGGTGCGGCAGCCCATGCGCCTCCACCGCGGATTCGCCGGCGGCCGTCCAACCATGGGTGAGCTGGAGCGCGCGCAATATATAGAGTTGGCGCTCGCAGCCGTTCATCGTCTGCCATGGTTCGGCGGGGCAGTACAGGTTGATGTATGGGTTGACCATCAACCCTTGCCGGCACATGTACTGCAACCCACGTTGCACAGGGCGCGTTGTGCCGACGACGCACCGCTGTTCCGCGGCAGCCTGCCGTATCAGGGAATCGATCTGCACTCTGGTCGTTCTGCTCATGCGGGTACGCTACTGCACCCTCCGCGGCGATGGCCAGCCCGCACGCCCGCTGTGGTCGAGCGGCCCTTGCGTCTGTGCAAATGTGGATAGCGCGCGCCGTTTTCGCCGTCCTTGCCCGCGTTTTCGCTGTTTTGGTCACTTATCAAGCCAAAAAGTGACCAAAACGGCGAAAACACTGGCAAAAACGGCGAAAACGCTGACCAAAACGGCGAAAACATCGAAATCAGGGCACCGCGCACCCCTCTTCCATCGTTCGCCCTCGTCGACTACTCTAGAGTTCCGTGACTCAAGATTCTGAACTTCGTATTGCTGTAATCGGCGCGGGCCCCGCCGGCGTCTACTCGTCCGACATTTTCCTGCGCCAGCTCGCCAAGCTCGGCGACGAACTGGGTCTGGGCACGAACGCGCGCATCGACTTGTTCGAAAAGCTGCCGGTGCCGTTCGGCCTGGTGCGCTACGGCGTGGCCCCTGACCACCCGTCGATCAAGTTCATCGCGTCGGCGCTTGAAAAGACGCTCGACAACCCGAACATCCACCTCTACTGCGACGTGGAGTTCGGCAAAGACGTGACGCTCGAGGACCTGCTCGAGCGCTACGATGCCGTGCTCTTCGCGACCGGCGCGATCAAGGACAAACCGCTGCGCATCCCGGGCGCCGACCTTGAAGGTGTGTACGGCGCCGCCAAGTTCGTCGAGTGGTACGACGGCTACCCGACGGGTGTGCGCGAATGGCCGCTCGAAGCCGAGGAAGTCGCGGTGATCGGCGGCGGCAACGTGGCGATGGACGTGGCTCGCGAACTCATGCGCAACGCCGACGACCTCAAGGTCCGCACAGACATTCCCGACAACGTGTATGAGGGCATCGCGCAAAACAAAGCGAAGACGCTGCACCTGTTCATCCGCCGTGGTGTGGCCCAGGCGAAGTTCTCGGTGCAGGAGCTGCGCGAAATGGAGAAACTGCCTGGCGTGCAGCTCATCATTGACGAAGATGACTTCGAACTCGACGACGACACGATCGAGGAGGCGGGCAAAGACAAGCTGACCCGCCAGATGGTCGAGGAACTGTTCGCGATCCGCGAGATGGCCGAGGATATGGAAGACGATGGCGACGTCGACTTCGAAGGCAATCCAGCCGACCGCAAATACTATGTGCACTTCAACAGCGCGCCGACCGAGATCCTCGGCGAAGACGGCAAGGTCGTGGGCATCCGCGTCGAGCGCACCGAAACAGGCGCCGACGGCGTGATGCACCGCACCGGCGAATTCACCGACTACCCGGTGCAGGCCGTCTACCATGCGATCGGCTACCAGCCGGAATCCGTGCCGGGCATCGCCTACGACGAACGCGGCGCGCATCTGGCCAACGCGAATGGCGACGGCCGCATCACCGTGGACCATGAGACGCCCGATGTGCGCGAGCGCCTCTACGCCACCGGCTGGGCCAAGCGCGGCCCGGTGGGTCTGATCGGCTCCACGAAGTCGGACGCCCTGCTCATCGTGACGAACATGCTCGAGGACCTGTCCGCGGCGAAGGAGCATGCGCAGCTCGCCGCCGACCGCGACCCCGAATCGATCGACCGCCTGCTCGCCGAGCGTGGCATCAAGCCGATCGATTTCGCCGGCTGGAAGCGCATCGACGCGTACGAGCGTGCCGAGGGCGCGAAGGAGGGCCGCGAGCACAAGAAGGTGATCGACCCCGAGCAGTTCCGCAAGCTCGCGCACGACATCGCGGACTGATTCTTCGCGCCCGTTGCCTATAGTTGTCTCGAGAGTTTTGTCATCCAGGTAGTTATGGGAACGGGTGCGGAAGATGCATCGAAGTGAGCGGTCGGCGCAGGGTCGCAACAACATTCCTCCAATGACCGATGCACAGCTCGACAACGCCATCGTGCGGCATGCGCAATCGGCTTCGCGGTGGAAGACCGTCTGTTTCAGCGCTTTGCTCGTGGCTGCGCTTTCCGCTGCGAGTATGGGCGTGGCGGCGCATCAGACTTCCGCTTCTGCGGCGGCGCCGTCTGCGTCGGCCACTGCGACCATGCAGTCGCAGGCGCAGCCGACCGTCTCGCCTTCGCCGACCCCCACAATCACGCCCACGCCCACGCTCGCGCAGGTCATACCGGCGGCGTTCGCCAATCTCAGCCAGCTGGATGGCTCGTCGACGCTCGCGTCCGCGGGCGTGGAGCTCAACGAGATGCAACGCTCGCAGCTCATGGAGCGCATCGAGGACTTCCGGGCGCAGGGGTACCAAGCCTCGTTCGTGGTCGTCGACATGCGCACCGGCGCCGCCATCGCGTCGTACGGCGGCATGCCCATGTACACGGCGTCGTCGATCAAGGCGCCGTACATCGTCTCGCTCGCGCAGACCGGCGCGGTCGACATCAATGCCGTCGCCACATCTGCGACCGCAGACGCGGCTGGGCTCAACCAGCTCATCACGCAGACGCTGCAGGTCTCGGACAACGACACGTACGAGGCGCTGTACAAGCGGTTCGGTGCGGCGCCGACCATGCAGTGGCTCGCCGGCACCGGCGCGACCACGGGTCTCAACGGGTATTACGGCGACGTCACCGCCATCGACCTGGCGCGCATGTGGGTCAACAGCTACGACTACCTGTTCGGTGCCTCGGCGGACGCGGCGGATGCGCAGGAGCGCACATGGCTCGCGCAGCAGATGCGCAGCTCGCTCAACTCGTCGATAGCCGCAGTGCACGGCGAGGGTGAGATCGTCGCGTCGAAGGCCGGCTGGATCTATGGCGAAGGCAATCTGTACGCGTACAACGACGCGGGCATTGTGATCCCGGCCGGGTCCATGCAGCTGAGCGAAAAACCGCAGGGCTATGTGCTCGCCATGCTCACGAACGCGTGTGCGCGCGACGACCTGCTCACCGCGCTCGCGCAGACCGTCGACGACGCCATGCGCGCCGCGTGAACGCGCGACCCTTGCCGTAGACTGGGGCTATGAACGGGAAAACGCAACTGCACAATCATTACAATGGGCTGAAAACCGCGCTGCTCTTTGCAATCATGTGGGCGATCATCATGATCATCTGGTGGGCCACAGGCGCGAGTGTCAACACGCTCGGGTACTACGTGATCATCGGGTTGGGCGCATCATTTGTCTCGTACTGGTTCTCCGACAAGCTCGCGATCGCGTCGATGCACGCGCAGCCGGTGACCGAACAGCAGGCGCCGGAACTCTACCGCATTGTGCGCGAGCTGTCGCAGAAGGCGGGCAAGCCGATGCCGCGCATCTACGTTGCGCCGACGGCCACGCCGAACGCGTTCGCGACCGGCCGCAACGAGCGGCACGCGGCGGTCTGCTGCACGCAGGGCATTCTGCAGATCCTGGACGAGCGCGAGATCCGCGGCGTGCTTGGGCATGAGTTGATGCACGTGTACAACCACGACATCCGCACGTCGGCGATCGCGGGCGCGATGGCCACGGTCATCTCGTACCTGGGCTATTCGCTCATGTACTTCGGCAATTCCACGCGCTCGAACCGCGATTCGGACAATGGCGGCGGCGCGTTGGGCGCAGTCGGCGCAATGCTGAGCGTCATTCTCGCGCCGATTGCGGCGTCGCTCATCCAGATGGCGATTTCTCGCACACGCGAATACGACGCGGACGAGGACGGCAGCGTGCTCACGGGCGATCCATTGGCGCTCGCCTCGGCGCTGTACAAAATCGAGAACGGTGTGGCAGCGAACCCGATGCCACCGACCGCGACCGACCGCTCCGTGGCGGCGATGATGATCGAATCGCCGTTCTCCGCGCGGGGGATCTCCAAGATGTTTTCCACGCATCCGCCGACCGCGGACCGCATCGCGCGCCTGCAGCAGATGGCCGCGGCGATGGGTGCGCCGGGCGTGAACGCGGGTATGACGACCGGTGAAGTCGGACCGGGCTACGCACAGCCGTATTCGCAGACCGGCTACCGGAGGTAGTGCTGGGTCACCGCGTGTGGTACGCTATCTTCTTGTGACTGCGTGAGTGGTCACCTGCGGATGTAGTTCATCGGTAGAACGAAAGCTTCCCAAGCTTTAGAGGCGGGTTCGACTCCCGTCATCCGCTCCACTCGAAAACGGCTGATTTCCAACGATTTCAGCCGTTTTGCTTTGCTGGAATGAGCCATTGTGAGCCATTTTGGCAACAAATTTTGGCATATAGGAACTAAAGTGGCTCTTCTCAGGTTAGTGTGTAAGGATGTCTTTGAGTTGGCTGCTGTGGATGAGGCATCGTTGGATGTAGCTGGTGGTGTTGGCGAAGCCCATGGCGTTGCCGCGCAGGGTCTCGAGCCTGCCGTTGATGGCTTCGGTGGGTCCGTTGCTTGAGTGGGGGTGGCGGAAGATGGCGAGGATGTCGCGCATGCGTCTTTTGAGCACGCGGCCGAGGGAGGCGAGTTCCCGGCAGCCTTTGTAGCGCCCCGGTCCGGTCAGGTCGTCGATCAGGGCGCGCATCATGCGTTCGCCGCGTCGCCGGTCGTCGCACCGGTAGGCGTGTATGACCCTTTGGTAGGCGTCGTGGGCGAGCATGAGGTCGCGGTTGGTCTCGATGGCGAACAGGGTCATGAGTCTGGCACGGCCGCGTGCGCCGAGGTATTCGTCGCTGGTCAGCAGGGCGCGCCTGCAGTCGTAGAGCCTGTCGCCCTTGACACCGCGCCTGCCGGTGGCGTCGCGTTGCAGGCGGCAGCGCACCTTGGTGACGCGGGCGGCGGCCAGTTGCACGACGTGGAACGGGTCGATGACCTCGACCGCGTGGGGCACGACGGATTCGACGGCCTGCTTCCAGCCGGCGAACGCGTCCATGGCGACCACACCGACGCGTCTTGTGAACTCGCCGCCGCGCGCCTGCATCCATTCGCGAAGCACCTGGGCGGAACGGCCCGGCACCATGTCCAGCAGTCTTGCCGGCCTGCCGTCGCAACGCGGGGTCAGGTCGACGATCACGGTCACGTACCGGTCTCCGAACGCGCCGTGGCGCCACACGTGCTCGTCCACGCCGATCGCGCGCACCGAGGAGAACCGGTCGGCCTGCTCGAGCAGCAGCATGCCCTGCTCGCGCACCGCCCGGTCGACCACCGCCCATGCCACATGAAGCAGCCTGGCGCACGCCGAGACAGTCATCGAGTCCAGGCACACGCGCCGCAGCGCCCACATCACCGCCGGCACGCTCAACACGCCCCTGCCGGCGCCCACCGCCTCAAGATCATCGCTCCACGAGCGTGAGCACGGCACGCACTCGTAGCGGCGCACGCGCACCAGCAGATGCACCGCGTCGTCGCCGTAGGGCACATGCGCCAGCGTGCGCAGCCACGACGAACGCACCCTGGCATACGCGCCGCACGAGGGGCACCAGCGTGCGTCGTGCGAGTCCGGCTCGCACCTGATCTGCCTTAATCCCGGGCCGTCCGGCCTGCCAAGACGCCGCCACGAGAGCACACGAAGACCCATCTCATCCAAACCAAGGAAACGTTGGGGGTCGAACACGATAAACTCGGGTTCAGGCCGTGTTTCCTCATTCAATTTTTCTATCACACAAGCAATGATGAAGCACGGCCCTTACACAATAACTTGAGAAGAGCCGCTTTAGGTTTCTAGTCGGTGGCGTCTGGATAGCGGATAGGGGAAATCATTCCAGTCGATGTCGGTGCAGAGGATGGATTGACCGGGTTGTCTTTGGTGTAGGTGCGTTCGGCCAGCATATGCTTCCAGTGTTCGTACCATGTGTTGGGGCGTCGCCCCATCTGACGGCGGCTTCGTGGTTCTGGATACGGGAGGGTGAGCATGTCGGTTAGGCGTTTGAGCTCCCTGGCCGCCTGTAGCCTTGGTTTGGAGGTCAAGTCCACCCTCGTGTCGCGATGCACGTGAATCAGGCAGTCGTTGGACTCGGGCCCGGTTAGGCTTCCGCGCATGCCCTGAGGAAACCTTTCATCCCGTCGCATACGAGCACATCGGGAGAAGCGAGTTGTTCGAACAGAACCTTGTAAGCGACGGTAGTCTCACGGTTGTGAAAGTTGCGCGCGTTCTGCGTGCGTTTGCACTGGGGGCGCGGTTCGAGCAGTCAATTAAGGAACTCTGCCAGCTGGGAGCATCTCGCCTTGTCCGTTCGTGACGATGTCGAGGTCAGGGCGCGTGGGGCGCACCGCCATCGCGGGGAGCCCGAAGCGCTCCTGCCGTGCTTGATCATCGCGTTGCCGCACACCGGGCAATGCCGGGCCCTGACAGATTTCTTTCTCATGCTCGGGACATACCCCCGAACCAAGGAAAAGTGCGCGTATTAATGGGCATGCTCAATAAAGACGAGCCGACACGTCTACTGTCACAACGTGTTACCGACAGGATAAACAAGGTGTTTAATTCCTATATGCCGAAAAGCAGTTGATGATATTGGTCGAGGCGAGCATTCGCCCGATTACGCCAAACATCGCCAACCGTGATTTCCATATCGAGACATCCCCCGCAGGCCACGAACATCACCGAGCTCCACATCGGCGTGGTCTATCCACGACTCAGTCATTGGCTGCTAAGATGGGATTTTCGTGACATGAAGCATCTGTGCTAGACCAAACGGTGAACTGTGAATAACAGCGCGTTCGAATGGGGATCCCCATGTTTAGAATTAGAAATAGTGAATGTCCCATTATCCATGGGACATGGTCGATAGCATCAAGCCGTCATATAACACTAACATTCACCCATCCACCGACGCTGGCAACAGCTGGGGCTCATGATATATCCAATGGAGAAGATAGCACAGTCCAATATGCTTGCATCATCCAATTGTTAATAGTACAAATGTGTTGTATCGAATGAGAAACTATATGGGAGGGGCTCATCATAGTTACCGGCTATGGGATAAAGAATAAGCCAAGTTGTCAAGAAAATAGTTATTATAGTGACCACAATGATCTTTTTAAATATATTGGGTATTGTATTGATTATTTTTGGCAATGATATAATATGGAATCCGGCAAAATAAAAAGCTATACGAAACATGAGAGGTATCCCCTGTAATAAGGCGCAAGAAAGGGCAAGCGCCTGAAGGGTTAGTGAACTAATCGTGTGGATACTGCAGTGAGGCAAATTCAGGCCAACAATGACGAACATCGTCAGCGTAATGAACAGTTCGACAAAGAGTATCGAGGTGCTTTCGTAGTCGGCAAAAACGGAGTAAATATAGCCACCAAATCTAGTTTTTGAAATGATTGAAAGACTAAGCGAAGTAAGTGGTTTCCTTAGAATCAAAGCCAGGATAGGTAGCGCAAGGGAGATGTAAAAGAGTTTGTATGGAGAAAAGTTTTTAAAGAAATAAAGTAATATAATTGTAATAGATACGAGGATCGCAGACGAGTGTATGCAGCTAGCAAATAGTAACAATAATAAGGGGAAGATGATATTTTTATTCTTGTTGCTAAACAATAGAGAGAAAGAAAAAAGTAAGATGCTGATTGACAAGTATTGAGCGATCATCGAGATAGAGCGGAAGTAACTATCGTCAATAAAAAACAGGAGGATAGAGAGAGATACATAACCGGTATATATATAGGCAGCCCAATATATGCATATGATGGTGATAAAGCCAGTGATGATAAATAACAGCTGGGGAGTATTCGGTGCCAACGTCTGGCAGATCCAGTAGAAGAGATTGAAACCAAAATCGGAATGAACGGGTTCGCCGACTTTAAATAGATCATAGTCGGTTATGTAAGTTCGAAAGTAATCATATCCAACACCGTAACGGAAACAGGTGATGAAAATGATGGGAAGGGGTGCAAGCCATAAGCATGTGTATCGGAGTGCATAAATTGATCGGAACGATTTGGAATCACTATGTTTGCATGTATATGAAGTCAACACATCAGCGCCTATGCAGAAGAGAAGGGTGAGAGCAAAAGCTGTGATGTATACGATCATTTCTATTGGTTCCTGTTTTTGGCAAATCTGTTTCTAATAGTAGCATAGGGGAGGACGTATGAATGGGGGAGAGGTGGGCGATAGCTGCGATGTAAGGAGGTCGTGTTTTGATCATGCTGTTTCATATGTTTTCTTGGAGGAGGAACGGTGTTGCCGAATTGAGAGGATTGGGATGAAAGGGACTTACGTGATCTAATCGAGCTTAAAAACTTGGTTTCTATCAATGGATGGATGTGCAGCTTCATCGGCAAGCCGACTCTCTTAGTAATCCATGATAGCAATCATGGTAATATACATGGGTGGTATGTTAGGGAAGTCGTTTAATTATACTGATTTCCTGAATTTGCTTATATACAATATTATACGTAGGAGTCTTTGTCTTGTCTAACTCTCTTGTAAATAGATTCTTTAAACATATGAGGACATTTTCTCCTTATTATGCAAGTATAGAATTGTTGACTGTCCTCGACAGGAAGATATCTTTGCTTGTGGGAAAACCATTTTCTCATAGAATATTGAATCTAAAAAAAAGATATTTACTATCATGGAGTAGACATTTCTTTTCAGATGTTATAGATGAATATGCTGGGCGCGCTGCTGTAAAAGAGGGTGCGAGAGATAATGCGGTCATATGGATTTGTTGGCTACAGGGGTATGAGGAGATGCCTGCTTTTATTGATTGTATGATCAAACGAGTGCGTCGGTACGCAAATGGGCATCCCGTCAAGATAGTTACATTTGATAATTTTAATCACTACTGCACGTTGCCGGATATCATTACCGAGAAATACCGGTCCGGTGAAATGCCCCTGCAGCAATTTGCGGACATTCTGCGGACGGCGTTGCTTTCGGAGAACGGTGGATTGTGGGTAGATGCTTCAGTATATATTGTTAGAGATATTCCCGAGGAAGTGTTTTATCTACCTATATACAATATTAAGGGTATCAAGGCTAACGAGGTTAGGGATGCCGTCTCCTGTGATGGAACGATGTGGCAGGCCTATTTTATCGCATCAAAACCACATTCGATTACATATGATTTTATATATAGTTGTTTTATGAAATATTGGGATTTATATGATACGCTAATTGATTACTTCCTAATGTCTTATCTTGCGAAAATAGCGCGAGAGGATATTCCTAGCGCTAGGGAAGAATATGAACGAATACCAAATAACAACTATGATTGCGAGCAGTTAAGTGATTACTTGATGAAGCCGATTCCATTTAGAATAGAAGATTATGAAAAAATAATGACATCTGAGACTTTTGTTTACAAACTTACGTGGAAGGGGGAGTATCCCAGGAAGACAGATAACGTCCGGATTCTTGCGCATTTTCGGATTTCGGCCTTGATGGAAAGGGACATGGACCGTGCCGGGTACGATTTTCAGTCGCCAGACAATGAAAAACCGCGATTGGAAAGAGGCACGGAGCCAT
>SKEB01000857.1_pt1 | contig 17176 bp, 17 predicted proteins | sample 4826561 | NCBI WGS metagenome assembly SKEB01 (sample SAMN11008820, study PRJNA524170) | human gut metagenome | biome: Human fecal sample; material: Feces; isolation source: fecal sample from pouch patient p17 | host: Homo sapiens | place: Israel: Tel-Aviv | collected 2016-03-29
ACGATGTAGAGGGGAAAGTGCGCCACTATTGGCAAGAATGGCCGAAACGATATAGAGAACTGCTAGAAGGGCTGGGAGTCGAAACACCCGCTCCTCTTGTTTTGTAATCTAGGAGCGGGAATTCAGGATTAGAACAAACCCGATAAAAAGTAAAGTAAACCCTAATAAAAATGCAACGAGAAGAGTTTTGAGTGGTTTATTCTCTATTTTCTCAGTATCTTCCTCACGATCTAAAGAACAGTTTTAAGTCTTGAGTGTGTCTGAGTTTTTCTTCCTTGTTAAAATCAGTTTACTTTTTGAAAAATAATTTGTTATGACAGAGCAACATTACGTCCAAGAGGAGACAGACGAGGGCTTAAAACTTGCTCATTTGCTATTGAAGCTTATTAAGTCTCCTAACAGCGTCACCAGAAAAGAGTGGAACTATTTAGATTCAATTCATATTGGAATGATTGAGCGTGAAGCAGGTTACACACATGCTGAGGCTCTGCACGTTGCTAACCAAATCGACCGAATCCAGTCCTATGTAAGCAGATGGGGAAGGATGGAGTTCCTCTCGGACGCTCTCATGATGTGGTTAATCGGAGCCGGCTTTATTTTGGCCGGTGTACTTCTCGCTTTGGTGGAAATTCCAAATTCTATTCTTGGACGAATTGTTATTCCTTGCAGTTTAGGTATAGGAACTTTCTTCTTAGTAATGCCTTTCATTGGGAGAAAGAAGGCTTTTAGCTATAACAAAGAATGCTTCGAAGATACGTTAATTAGCATTCTCGGTGTAGGTTTGCTTAAAAGATGCTGTGAATGCACTGAGGATCTTATTAAAAAATTGGCTCCTGAGGAAAGTAAAGAAGTACTTATAGCTGTGATAAAAAAATTCCTTAAAACTAAAAAAAACAAAGTGACGGAGGCTGAGGAGCTGGCCCTCCTGAAACAATTGTTAGAAGGATTTGGGATGACCCTCAACGAGCTTCCTTTTTCTATAGAACAAGAATTTTCAGAGCGTTAACCGTTTTGCTCATTGAAATCGCCTAATATTGTTTTTTCTTCCTAATATTCCCAATTAAGAAAAAACATAATTAATGGTTGAATTATGAGCGAGAAGTCTAAGAATAATGAACTGCTGTCCCATAAGAAAGGGGACTCAGCTTATGTTCACAAAAATAATTCTTCTTCAAAGAAACTCCTGGCGATAGCCTCGGCTTTAACTCTCGGTTTTGCTGTTGTTGAAGTAGTAGGAGGTTACTTAGCAAATTCTTTGGCTTTACTTTCAGATGCCGGACACATGGTGACCGACTCAGCTTCATTGCTCTTTGCTTTTGCTGCCAGTGTGATGGCCCAAAAGGCCGCAAGCGTTAAGTACTCTTACGGTTATGCCAAAATGGAGGTGGTGGCAGCCTTAATCAACGGTATCGTGATGTTCTTTGTAGTGGGCTGGATTTTTTATGAGGCGGTTGAACGTCTTGCGAACCCTCAGCCAGTTGAGGGAGGCAGTGTTTTCATCGTGGCTTCTATTGGCCTTCTCGTTAATGTTCTGGTTGCATGGATTCTGTCCCACGATTCTAAGAATTTGAATACCCGAGCAGCTCTTCTTCACGTAATTGGTGACCTGCTCGGCTCAATTGCGGCTATCTTAGCTGGCTTAATTATTTATTTTGGTGGACCAATTCAAGCAGACCCAATTTTGTCGATGTTTGTGAGTTGTCTGATTCTGAATTCTTCTTACTCAATTATTAAAAAGTCATTCCGGCTTTTGCTTGACGGAGTTCCTGAAGATATTTCCTACGAAGAGGTTGGACAAACACTTAAAAGTGTCCCGGGTATTAAATCTGTTCATGATTTACACGTCTGGAATATGGACGGCAGCGAAATTGCTTTGTCTGCTCATGTCACAATTACTGAATTTCAAAAATGGCCCGAAATTCTTGGAATCATACGAAATAAGTTAGAAGCTAATTTTGGAATAACTCATGTGACAATTCAGCCTGAAGAAGAGGACTTTCACGAGAGTGATTGAAGTTAAAGGAAGAGATGAATAACGAATCAATAATTAAAGGCGTCGTCACACAAGTGATCGACAACGGAAACATGGGAGAGATTAACTGTGGAAAGAACAATATTTTCACCTTTTCCAGTGACCAATTGGCAGCAGGTTACTCTCCGGTTTTAAAGGATATTGTTGAATTTAATTTGATAGAGGATAAGCCCTACAACATTAAGCTTTATCACCGCCAACCGGGGATGACTTCTACGTCGACTTCGGTTGATTTGCGGGTCAAATGTCCTCACTGCGGTGAGTGGATCATGCCGAAAGCAAAGGTAGAAGGAGGAAAGGTTAGTTCAACTATATGTCCTAAATGCAAAAAAGAATTAGAGAAATTTTCTACCCCGCCTAAGGTTAATTTTTTGAATTGGCTTTTGGCGATAATTATCGGAATTCTCATTACTGCATGTATTTACCTGTATGTTATATCGAATCAATAGATGAGATTACTAATGGTCGAAAAAGGCTGATTTTTTAAACCAAGAACATAAACTCTTTTTCTCTTGAAATAAGGAATAAAGCATTTCTTTTGTGACGTTTCTATTACAATCCACAAGAAGGAGAAGAAAAGGCACAAAGGAGAAAAAGATGGAAGTCTCTCTCGGCATTGTCGTTATTTGTGTTTTGGCTTTTTTTATAGCCGGTTTTATCGATTCAATAGCGGGGGGCGCAGGCTTTGTTACTGTGCCATCTCTCCTCTTATGCGGTGTTCCGCCTCACCTGGCACTTGGTACAGGAAAACTTGCCACCAGTATCGGTTCCTTAGCAGCTATTTGGACCTTTTGGCGAGGAAATTTAATTCTCATGAAGGTCGTACCTGTTGGAATTCTATCTTCCATGATGGGATCGATAACGGGAGGAAAACTGGCCTTGATGGTCCCTGAAGAAATGATGGGCAAGGTAATCGTAGTTATGCTTCCTCTGGCTATTCTCATAACAATTTTCTCAGGAGGTTTTAAGCTCGATGAGGGAGAAATGCCCAAGAAAGGTTTCTGGGCGCGGGTTATCTCAATTGGAGTGGTTGTTGGACTGTATGAAGGTTTTTTTGGGCCTGGAGCCGGGACGTTCTATTTAATTGCACTGCATGTCTTTCTAAAAATGGGGATGGTTCAGGCCTCTGGAACGGCAAAGGTTTTCAATTTGGCAGCTAATTTTGGAGCTTATCTTGCTTTTGCTTCGGGCGGCTCGGTACTTTATTCCATTGCTATTCCCTGTGCTATATCAAGCATGATTGGAAACCGAGTAGGGGCTTACTATGCTATTAAAATCGGCAGTAAATTCGTAAGAAATATTTTGTATGTTGTATTGGTCCTCTTAATGGGATCCTTGATTTATCGCTTCTTCTAAACTTGCTTATGAAAAATGTATTAGTTATTGGTTCCACCGGGCAAATTGGAACTGAACTGACGGCCGCTTTGAGAAAACATCTTGGTCTAGAGGGTAAAGTCTTCGCTGGATATACTAAACGCAGACCGGTACCAGAAAATTTACAGGCGACTGGCCCCTCCATAGAAATAGACATCCTCGATAAGGATAACTTAGAAAAAATAGTCCGGACATGTGATATCGATACTATCTATAATTTGGCGGCCGTGCTGTCGGCAACGGCAGAAAAAGATCCAAGGAATGCATGGCATGTTGGAATTGACGGACTTTTAAATGTGCTCGAAACAGCCAGACTGCACAACTGCGCGGTTTTCACGCCGAGTTCAATAGGAGCTTTCGGACCTACCTCACCAAAGAAAAATACTCCTCAAGATTGTGTTATGCGTCCAACAACAATCTATGGAATCAGCAAGGTTACCGGAGAACTTTTGTCGGATTACTACTATTGCAGATACGGCGTGGACACTAGAAGTGTCCGATTTCCGGGCTTGATCTCATATACAACTCCTCCGGGAGGGGGTACAACCGATTACGCGGTGGACATTTTTTATTCCGCCGTAAGGAATGAAAAGTTTATTTGTCCGATTGCACCTGATACCAAGATGGATTTTATGTATATGCCCGATGCCATAAGAGCTGCAATCACAATTATGGAAGCTGATGCGAAAAGGCTGATTCACCGAAATAGTTTTAATGTTACAGCAATGAGCTTTTCTCCAAGACAACTTGCAGAATCAATAAGAAAACATAAACCTAACTTCCAAATTGAATATCAAGTTGATCCTCTTCGTCAAAGCATAGCCGAGAGCTGGCCCGATTACATGGATCAAAGTTGTGCATTGGAAGAGTGGGACTGGAAGCCGGAGTTTTTACTTGATGACATGGTCGAAGATATGTTGAAGAATGTATGCCGTTAAACGCAATACACAAATGAGCACAGTTGTTTGCTTTCAAATACAACTTTTATTTTGAAAAACGGTAAAAACTAAAAAACTATATAAAATTAACGCGGTCAGGGAGTAATTCCCCTAAACAAAATTATTTCAAATATGGAGATTTTCCGATGAAAAAATTAGTTCTTTTGTTAGCTAGCGTTGGTCTTATGACTGCTGCACAGGCTGCTTACAAAGATGGTACATTCGAAGGCGAAGGCGAAGGCAACCACGGCAAAATTACAGTTGCAGTTACCGTTAAAGGCGGAAAAGTTGCTGATGTTAAAGTCTTGAAGCACACAGAAACAGATATGATTATTCAGGCTCCGATCGATAACTTGATCCCAGAAATCGTTAAGAATGACGGTACAAAAGGCCTCGAAACAATCGCTGGTGCAACAAACTCTTCCAAGGGTATTATTGCCGCTGTTAACGCTGCTTTAGCAAAAGCTCAGTAATTTCTCGGTTTCTTGAGTTAAGAGTCCTCCGGTCAACCCGGGGGATTTTTTGTAAGGTGATTCTGAAAAATACCGGAAATAAATATAGACCTCTTCCTCATCATTTTTTTTTAATATTCATAATTTCTATCTCGCCTTTTTTCGCAGCTATCTAACGTTCTATTCCTTATTTAACCTGCAACGACATATAACTATCGTTTGAAAACAGCGTCTGCTTACGACTTAGTAATTTACGGAGCCATGTCCATTTTTGACTCTCCTCTCATAAGCCTGGTGTTGATGCGTTCGACATTTTTGGGATCGAGAATTTACTTATTAAAATGTTCAGAATTGATAATAAGGAACAAAAGAGATGTTTAGATTAATGGTCGCCTCAGCAGTCAGCTTTATTTTGTCAACTGTTTACGCAGCAATGCCGGAAACAATCGATATTCTCTATATTAAAGCTCCGTTTAATCTTCAAAACATTGTCATGAAGAAACAAAACCTGCTGGAAAAAGAATTTGCTGGGGATAACGTCAAAATAAATTGGATCCCAATGACTCAGGGAGGAAAGCAAGGGCAAGCTTTAGCCAGTAACTCTGCTCAAGTGACCCCAGTATTGAATTTTTCTTCTTTGGTTTTGGCTAATTCAAATGGAAATCCAATAAAAGTTATAGCTGGAGTGGGAAGGCCATCAGAACTTTTCGCTTTGGTATCTCTTAACGGTAAAAGTCCACATAAAACAGAAAGTATTTCGGTTGCTGGGCCTAAGGGGACTGCCCTTCATCAGTTACTGGCCGACTATATGCACAGGGAAAAAATTCCTCAAAATCAAGTGAATTTGATTGGAATGAGTCAGCAGGGAGCGCTGAGTGCTTTGTTAACCGGAAAAGTTGATTATGCTCTTTTAGGAGGCCCATTATTAGAAAAGGCCAAAGAGGCAGGAGCAAGGGAAATAGCCAACGCAAAAAACTTTACAGGTGTTAATCTCATCATGGCCGTTAGTAAAGACTTTGCTGACAAGTATCCAGAGGCAGTAAGAAAAATTTCTAAAGTTCAAGCCGATACTTTGCAGTGGATCAACGAAAACAAAGAAGAGGCCATCAAATTAGGAAGTTCTGAGTTGGGTATTTCGGAACAGACAGGTCACAAATTATTCTCTTCATATCATTATTATTCTCGGTTGAATGCAAAGGATCTTAACCAACTGGAAAGAACTCAGCAGTTTTTAAGAGAATACGGTTTTATCAAAAACAGCGTTCCGGTTGAAGACATGGTGTTGCCAATTGCAAAGGAGAAATAAATGTATTTTCAAATGAAAAATTACGTTGAGGTGAGAGAGCCTGAAGGCACTTTGGTTTTTCAGCTTGAAGATTTAATGAGGTATTCTGGTCCTCGCGGGCTTATTGCAAGCGGCTTAACGATGAAGTTGCTCAAACGCGCTTTTCAGGACCTTTCCCCGCATGAGCCTCCTATGCGGCATGAAATCTATATTCTTTCGTCTTTTCCTGGTTCAGACGTTGTCGACGGCTTTGAGTTGGTGACTAGAGCTGTGACACGAGGAAGATACATTTTGGACATTGAAAAAGCCCCTAAATACGCTCCTCCTTCTCCGGCCGGCGGCTTTATGTATTTTGAGATCGGGTACAGAGATAAATGCTTTGGCTACACCCTCTCTCCAGAGATTTTTGACAAAGAATGGTTTGATGCTGTTGCAGCAAAACAGGAGGGATGCACTACTGAAGAAGAACATGCAACATATCTCGCTTACAAGTTTTCTGTACTTGGAAAATTGATAGCCTCTACAGATCCTTTTATGAGGGTTACACCTTGTTCTCTCGACAAAAGATTCACTAGGAGTTGATGTATAGCGCCGTTTTTTATGAAGTTGAAAAAGCTTGACCACATGCCGAAATTTTGCTTTTTCAACTCCATTGCGCACTCAAGAGCTCTAAGACTACTCGAGTCTTTCAGGAGAAGGAAGATGTCGATGATTGCTTCCAGTCCGAAAGGTTTCCTTAAGCTGACCTTCTCGGCGGCATCTTCGGTTCGTGGGTGTTGTAACACCAAATTTTTCTGCTGAGTGTCCAACGGATACATGTGAGTTCACAAGATGCTTCATCTAAGGGAAAGGTGGGGTTGACCTTAATTAGTACAAGATTATGCAAGAATTTATTTGCTAGTGTTTAACCCTAATTAAGCGTTGCCAAATCGTTTCTCCTTTGGAGTTTTCTTGTTGTTTTTAAAAGAAATTTATATAAAAAATATCTTCCAGGCATTAACATAGGATACGCTAATTAATTCCCTTTTATTTGGGATTCCTTTGTTAGAATCAAATCATCTCAGGAGAAAGTCTTTTGCCGCTGAGACGGTAAGGGGCTAAATAATAAAGAGGAGGGGCACATGTTACAAAATGACCTGTCCGCAAAGGCCCTAGCAGAAGGTACTATCTTAATTGTTGACGATAACGAACTCAACTGTGAGATCTTGTCCATTATCTTCTCCGCCCACCCGGTTCTCATCGCTTCAAATGGTAAAGAAGCCCTCAAACTTTTACGTGAAAAAAAAGAAGAGCTTTCGGCTGTTTTACTAGATTATCTGATGCCGGAAATGGATGGTTTGACATTTCTTGAACAAGTTAAAGAAGAAAAGCTTTTGACTCGAACTCCAATTTTTTTAATTACCTCCGAAGAGGATGACTCTTTGGCTGCACGGGCATTTAAATTGGGAGTTGTTGATTTCATCAAGAGGCCGTTATCGGCATTTATTGTCCAAAAACGCGTTGAATCTATAATAGAGCTTTATCAAACTCGCTATATTTTGGAACAACTTCTTGAGAAGGAAACCCAAAAAGTTAAAGCCTTCGGCCAAGGTCTCGTTAAAACAATCGGAGCGGCTATCGAAGATCGAGTTAAAGACAGCAAAATCCACAGCCATAATGTTAAAGCTCTATCCCGCATTCTCTTAACCAAGAGTGAAATCGGGGCAACTCTTAGTGGTCAAGAGATTAAAGAAATTTTGGAAGCTGTTTCTTTGCAAGATATTGGTAAATTGGCTCAAGATTCTACGCTTCATAAAGATTCAGACCATCCTGATAAACGGCAGCAAGAAGAAATTTCTGAAAGGAGTGAGAAGGCCATTTTGATCCTAGGTGACCTACAAAAAGTTAGCCAATTTAGGACCTTCCAGTTCGCGCAAGATCTCGCAAAATTCCAAAAAGATAATATGGATGGACATTATTTTTCAGATAAGAGCGGGGAAGGGGAAATCCCTCTTTGGATACAAGGGGTGACTTTTTCCTCTTTGATAGACTCTATCATAGCTAACTCAGGGATGAGTGGAAAGGAAGCGTTTACAGAAGCGTTAAGGAGAATTCAAGAAGGAGAATTTGGAGAATTCAATAATCGTCTGATAAAGGCGGTTAACGATAATTTTAATGAACTGCAAGCGGTATATGACTGAAGAAAAACGTGTCAAACCGGAAAGGTTTAGAAAATGGAAGAGTCAAAAAAAATAATTCTTGCAGAAGCTGGGATTAATGTTTCAAAAGCATTGAGCAGTTTTATGCAGATGGAACCAATGTATGAAAAATTTTTAAATAAGTTCTGTTCTGATCCGTCATTTGAAAATTTGGAAAAAGCAGTAAAAGAAAAGAACGAAGATCTCGCGCATCTTTCTTCTCATACCTTGAAGGGGATAAGTGCCACTCTAGGTATGGAAAAACTTTATCAACTTCTGTTGGAACAAGATAACTATTTTAAAAAACATGAATCACAGGCGGGGTACGATCTGTTTCCTCAAATCAAAGATGAGTATCTAAAGATGATAGAGGCCATCAAAAAATAAGGCCTGACGAAGCAGGCCTAAAATACCAACATAGTGACTACTTGGCTTTACCTTTAATTTCTTCGATCTTTGCTTTTTTCACTAAGCCTACTAAATAATTCTGTGCTTCTTGCTGTTTCCAAAGGTTAACAAGCTGAGGCTTGATATCTGCTTCAGAAGGAAACGGAACCTCTCTCTTGTCATCTAATCTAATAACATGATAGCCGCTGGCACTCTTGAAAGGAATGGTCAACAACTGACCTTTGGATAAGGAGACCGCTGCTTCTGCGAGGCCGGGAAGTTGGAGCTGACGAATGTTAACCATCGGTAAAGAGCCCCCGGCTTCTTTTGTAGCGGTATCTAAGCTGTTGGCTTTAGCTAGGGTGGCGAAGTCCTTTCCGGTTTGAATCTGCTTAATAAGGTCTTTAGCAGTTGCTTCATCCTTTACAAGGATGTGGCTGATCTTTACTTCATGGGGATCGTATGCATCCTGTGCTTTCTTGTATAGCTCTGTGATTTGGGCAGCTGTTGGGGTTTTACTAGTTACATTTTTCTTAATGAGTTGATTTACGAATACTCGGTGTTTAAGAGCTTCTATTTCCTCTTTTACTTCGGGAAGCTGATCAATTTTTTGTTTCTTAGCCTCTTGAGCAATGACTATTTGTTCAGTAATAAGATTTCTTGCGAGCGCCTCCTGCTGTTTGACATCCGTCACTCCGCGGGCGGCAATTTGCTCCATGAGGTTTTTCTGTGTCTTTGCAGAAACCGTTTGACCGTTAACAGAAAAGGCTGTTTGAGCTAATCCAACTGAGCCTAAAGATGCCAATACAATGGCAAGAAGAGTCTTTTTCATTTGAAAAAATCCTGTACAGAAATAGGTTTAGTGTCGAGATTCACTTGGTGCCAAAAGCGTCATTGTAATGTTATGGATTCCATGACCAATGAAAGGCTTAAGGTATTCAAAAACGAGACGATGCCGTTCAATTTTGGGAAGACCCTCAAATCGTCTGGAGATAACAAATAAATGATAAAGACCAGAAGCAGGTTGAGGGTTTCCTGGAAGAAATTGATTAGAGAAACGAAGCTCAATCGGGAACAGAGGTTCAAGAGCGTTTGAAATTCGTTCTAATGATGGAGTGTGGCTCACTGTTCTTTTCCTTTAGATTGGTTGTCAGAGATAAAAGGAGCAATATAAAAACCGATACCCAGCGTAAACAACAGGGTTAAACCCATGAGACCAAAAAGCTTAAAGTTAACCCAAAAATCTGTTGAGCAGGTATAGGCCACGACAAGATTTAGTACACCGACTACTAGGAAAAAGCAGATCCATGAAAGAAGAAGCTTTTGCCAAGCGGGATCGGGAAGTTCAATCTGTTTTCCGAGTAATGACTTAATAAAATTTCGGCTGGTGAGCATCCCAAATATTAATATGAGTGCAAAGACCCAATAGAGGATTGTTGGCTTCCACTTAATAAACATTTCATCATGAAGCCAAATAGTCAAAGACCCGAATACCAAAATAATGGCTACAGATATCCAAAGCATTGGCTCGATTTTTTTCCCTCTAACTAAATTAAAAACGATTTGAAGAAGAGAGACGAGAATAGCCGCTGCGGTGGCACAGATGATAGGAGCCTGTGCAGCATCAAATCCATTGCCCAGCCAAGAATTACAAAGGGCGGCCGCATGGTCGGGACTGCCTTGTGCAACTTTGAAAGTGACAAAGAACAAGATGACCGGAAGGAGGTCATAGAAAAACTTCACTTGTTAGCTCCTAGATACATTTCGATTCAGCTAGATTCTACAAAAAAAGCATTTGTTTGTTAAATGAACAAGGGATTTGTCCAGATAACATGAAGAAAACATAATTTTCATCCACGAAAAATAATTAGAGCTTTCAGCTACATATTGATTTTCAAAAGAAATAATGATGTTAACTAAATAAAACAAAAAACTTTTAAATGGTTTGAAAATCTTATAGAACGTTAAGGATAAAGGGATATCCTTACCGTATCTTTAATAAGAGTATTATCGCGCGATGAAAACAATAAAAAATCTAGCTGTGGCCGCATGTGTCGGTGCCGCGTTGATTTCGATGAATAACGAAACAAAAATGATTTCCGAAGTTAAAGCAGAAACTGTAAAACCTTCAATCATTCTTCCCGCTGGAGTTACTCAGGGACCAGCTGTCGAGGGCATTACCGAGTATCGTTTGGCAAATGGGTTAAGAGTAGTTTTATTTTCTGACCCATCCAAAGCTACTGCAACTGTCAACATGACCTATCTTGTTGGTTCTCGTCAAGAAAACTACGGTGAAACAGGCATGGCTCATTTGTTGGAGCATTTAATTTTTAAAGGAAGCAAAAATTTCCCAGATCCGACAAAAGAATTTACTCGCCGCGGATTTCGGATGAACGGTTCAACATGGTTTGACAGGACCAATTACTATGTTTCTTTCTCCGCAACCGAGGACAACCTTAAATGGGCGTTGGCATGGAGTGCCGATGCCATGCGTAATTCCTTCATTGCGAAAAAGGATCTAGACAGTGAAATGAGCGTTGTCCGCAATGAATATGAAATGGGTGAGAACTCTCCCACAAGTGTCATGATGAAACGTATGCAGTCTATGATTTTTGACTGGCACAACTACGGCAAGAGCACCATCGGCAACAAGAGTGATATCGAGAACGTTAGAATAGAGAACCTTCAGGACTTCTACCATAGATACTATCGTCCGGACAATGCTGTTTTGACGGTTAGCGGTAAATTTGACGTTCAGAAGACCCTCAAGTGGATTGCTGAAGATTTTGGTCATATTGAAAACCCTTCTGAGCCTCTTCCTCCTGAATGGACTGTGGAACCAACAGCAGATGGTGAGCGTTCTTTTGAAATAAGAAGAAAAGGAGAGTCCCAACTCGTGGCGATTGCTTACCGCATTCCAAGTGCTTTGCATGCAGACACTCCTGCTGTAGAAACTGCTGTGGATATATTGAGTGATGATCCCAACGGTCGTCTTTACCAAAATCTCGTTAAGACAGGTTTAGCTACCAAAGTATTCGGTTCTGTGATGGGTACTAAACAACCAGGTTATGTAATTTTTATGGCCGTCGTCAAGAAGGGTGAACCCATTGAACCAGTTAGAAAGGCCTTAATCGAGACAATTGAAACTTCTTTGGAAAAGAAACCGATTTCTTCAAAAGAACTTGAGAGAACAAAAATTGAAGCAGAAAATCTTTACGAGGTTCTCTTCTCTGATCCCGAAGCTTTTGGAGTTGGCTTATCCGAGTTCATAGCTTTAGGAGATTGGCGCCTGTTTTTCTATGGCCGTGATCAAATCCAAAAAGTCACTGCAAAGGATGCAGAGAATGCGGCTTCCAAATATTTTGTACGTGACAATCGCGTAGTCGGAGTATTTTTACCAGAGGATAATCCTAAGAGAGCCGATATCCCCGCTTCACCAACAGCTGAGCAGCTGTTGGTGCACTATACGCCTAAACAGCAAGCTGCAGAAGCTGAGACTTTTGACTCGTCTTTCGAAAATTTAGATAAGAGAACCATTCGTTTCAACGTTGGAGATCTTAAAGTTGCACTTCTTCCTAAAAAGAATCGCGGTGAGACAGTTACTGTCATTATGAAGTTTGATTACGGTAACCTTCAAAATCTTTCAGGGAAAGAAACCGCCATGTCCGTCGCTAATGCTATGTTGACATATGGGACTGACAAACTTACCAGAGGCGAAATTGAAGATGAAATGTCAAAGCTCAAGATGACAGGCTCCATTTCTAATTACGTAACTACTCGTCCAAACTTAGATGCGTCTCTTAATTTCGTTGCTGATCTCTGGAAACATTCTATTTATCCTGAAACTGAATTTAAAGAGCTGAAGAAGAAACTTTCCGTCATGTTTGAAAGCATGAGAGACAAACCCGATGCATTAAGTGAAGATGCATTGTCGCAGCATTTCAATACTTATCCTAAAGGCGATCCCCGCCATGCTCCGTCTTTGACCGAAAAAATTGCCTCATTGAATGCCTTGACCAACGAGGAAGTCAAGAATTTTGCAAGAGAGTATTTTGGTACTGCACGCGGTGAAATTGCCATTGTCGGCGACTTCGATGCCAAGAAAGCTGAAGAGACAATAAAAAAAGCTTTCGCTGTGAACAAGAGTAAGGTGGAGTTCGGCAAAATTTTTAAAGACTTCAAGCCTGTTTCTCCAACAAGGATCACTATTAACACTCCAGAGAAAGAAAATGCTGTTCTTGCTGCTCGAATAGTGTTTCCAATTAAAGACACAGATGAGGATGCTCCGGCTTTGATGATCGCTAATTGGATCCTGGGAGGAGGGACAGGCCTTTCAAATAGAATCATCGATCGCCTCCGTCAAAAGGAAGGCTTGTCTTATGGAGCAGGATCCGGAGTGAGAATTCCTGCGGAAGGTAATGAGGGAGTATTTGGACTAAGAGCTATAGTGGCTCCTCAAAATCTTTTGAAAGCCGAGGCCAGCACTAAAGATGTGATTGCAACTGCTGTCAAGGATGGTTTTACGGATCAAGAAGTTGCGGAGGCAAAGAAGGGCTTTTTACAGAGTCAGGCCGTTGCGAGAGCCCAAGACAGGGTCATCTCTGCAAGTTGGGTTAAGAAACTTGAGCTCGACAGAGATTGGACTTTTAATAAGGAAATGGAAGATAAGATTAATGCTTTAACTACTGAACAAGTCAATGCGGCTCTAAGGAAGTATATTAAGCCAGACCAAATTACTTATGTATTAGCTGGCGATATGAAAAAGGCCAAGCCTGAGCAAAAGAAATAAGAAAATGAGCGGGAGAATACAGAGAGCTTTTGTAATGACGTTGTCTATTTCAGGAGCTTTCTGTTCACTCGCTCTCTGAGCCCTATTAAATTAAATAATGCCTCCGGTTGCAGAAACTTAGCAACCGGTTTTTCTTTTGAAAAAAAGAAAATGATCAAAAAATGGCTTTTCTTCTCCTAGTTTTTCACATCACATTCCAGTGCCGTAAACGATGTTGATAATAGTTCTTATTTTCACTATAATCTTTGCTTTGGAGATACGGAGATTCCGATGCCGCACGCAAATTTAAGTCAAGTTTCTTTACGCAATGTTCCCGTCGGGCAAGAGTGCACTTTGGTGAAGTGGGGGGAGCTGGATGAGCCGACGATTCAAAGACTCAATCAAACCGGTATCCTTCTCGGTGTTACCATTCGAGTCACCGAACAAACTATCTCTGGTCCCGTGGTTGTTGTGTTAAATGATTCAAGGCTTGCGCTTGGCACCGAAATAGCTAAAGAATTGAAAGTCGTATTGGGAGAGAACAATGCTTCTTAAAAATATGCATCCCGGAGAAAAAGGGCAGATCGTGTCTTTCAAGAGAGGGTTGCCCGAGTATAGAAAAAGACTTCTGGCCTTAGGTGCATTGCCCGGAACCGATTTTGAAGTTACCAGAGTAGCACCTCTCGGTGATCCGGTTGAGATTAAACTCCGAGGCTCTTACATCAGTGTGCGTAAGGGCGAAATTGAGATTCTGGACGTTAAACCCATTTAATTTTACATGTCAAAAAAAAACACAATTTGCGTGGTCGGCAATCCTAATTGCGGAAAGACCACGCTCTTTAATGGTCTCACAGGTTCCAACCAAATTGTCGGAAACTGGCCCGGAGTCACCGTCGAGAAGAAAAGCGGTGACTTTGTTTATAAAGACCGTCAAATAACAATCGTAGATTTGCCGGGGATCTACTCCCTGCAGCCAAGTTCTGCTGCCAGTATTGATGAAAAGGTCGCTCGTGACTACATTCTTCAAAATGAAGCGGAGTTGGTAGTAAACATTGTCGACGCAAGCAACCTAGAAAGAAATCTTTATCTGACTGCGCAATTGATAGAAATGCGTGTTCCCATGATTGTAGTTGTGAACATGCTAGACGTTGCAGCAGCACACAAAATTGAGATTAATCTTGAAAAACTTCAAAGAGATCTAAATTGCACGGTTGTGGGTATAGTCGCTTCCAAAGAAGAAGGACTGAAAGGACTCTGCGAGGCAATTGATGAACAGCTTGATGATTTAAAAACACCTCCAAATCCAATTTGTTTTCCTCCGGATATCACTGAAGCAATCAAACAAATTGGTGCCTTATTAACTAAGCAAAAAGTTGAAAAACCACAGTGGGTTGCTGAGCAGCTTCTTGAAGGTGATGAAGAGCTTTTGACTCGCCTTCACGGTATTGATCTGACTGAATCCAAAAAGATCATCGATGATTTAAATGACAAATATCAGGGTGATTTAGATATTGCCATGGCAGATGCTCGCTACAGCTTCGTTTCAGAAGTTGCAGCTGACTGCATTATTAGAAAAGGTGAAGTCAATCAAAGTACAACAGAAAAGATAGATAAGTTTGTTTTGAACCGTTGGCTCGGTATACCTTTCTTCTTGTTTGTAATGTATCTGATGTTTGTGTTTTCTATAAACATCGGTTCAGCCTTCATTGATTTCTTTGACATTCTTTTTGGAGCAATCTTTGTTGAAGGATTTGGAAATCTTTTAACTTCTTGGGGTACTCCTGATTGGCTTAAAACCATTTTGGCAGACGGTATTGGAGGAGGTGTGCAAACTGTTTCCACATTCATTCCCGTCATTGCTTGCTTATTTTTAAGTCTTTCTTTTTTAGAAGATTCAGGGTATATGGCCCGTGCTGCATTTGTTATGGATCGCTTAATGAGGACTCTTGGTTTGCCCGGCAAATCTTTTGTTCCATTGATTGTCGGTTTCGGATGCGGCGTTCCGGCGATTATGGGCGCAAGAACAATGGAAAAAAGATCGGACAGAATTACGACTGTTCTTATGGCTCCATTTATGAGTTGCGGGGCTAGACTGCCGGTTTACGTTCTTTTTGCTACAGCATTCTGGCCGTTGGGAGGACAAAACCTTGTCTTCTCTCTTTATCTTATCGGTATTGTTGTTGCAATTATTACCGGTTTCTTACTGAAGCGGACGGCATTGAAAGGGGCACCGACTGCTTTTGTGATGGAAATTCCTCCATACCATGTTCCTACTATTAAGACTTTGGCATACCGCACCTGGGATAGGTTAAAGAGCTTTATTCTTAAGGCTGGACAGTTGATCGTAATTATTGTCGCCGTCTTGGCGTTTCTGAATTCTTTGGGTACAGACGGATCTTTTGGAAACGAAGATACTGATAAATCTGTCTTATCTAATATCGGTAAAACAATTGTTCCTATTTTTGAGCCGATGGGAATGAGAGAAGATAATTGGCCGGCAGCTGTTGGTATTTTTACCGGTATTCTTGCGAAAGAAGCTGTGGTGGGGACTCTAGACTCCTTGTATTCTGGAATGGGAACAAGATCTGCGCAAGGCAGTAACAACGAGGCAAATACTGTTGAAGAACCGTCTCCAGCTGTTGAAGAAGAGGAAAAGAATTTCAGCGTTTGGGAATCCACAAAAGAGGCATTCGCAACAATTCCTGAGAATCTTTCGAAACTAGGTGACTTCTTAATTGATCCTCTTGGAGTCAATGTTGAGAAAGATCTGACAGACGTGGATGAACAAGCGGCTGAGCAAGAAGTCGGTGTCGGCACTATCCAAAATATGAAGAAGTTATTTGATGGGGATTTAGGAGCGTTTGCTTATCTTGTGATGGTTCTCCTATATATTCCTTGCTGTGCTTCGATCGGTGCAATGTATCGAGAAATCGGAGCTAAATGGACTTGTTTTGCCGCCTTTTGGACTTCCGCTCTAGGTTATGGTTGTGCCACACTTATCTACCAGATTGGACGCTTTGGTAGTCACCCCGCTTATTCTGTTCTATGTATTGGCACAGTCTGTCTCGTTTTCCTTCTTACCTTTGTGTTTTTAAGAAGGGCAGGGACGACCCCTCCAGTGGAGTAAGTATTGATGACATTAAGCGAATTAAAAAACCTTGTGCAGGAGAGGGGGCAGATTTCCCTTAAAGAATTGTCTCTCCATTTCGGTTCAGAAGAGTCCGCAATTGAAGCAATGATGGAACGTTGGATTCAGAAGGGCCTTGTAAGAAAAGTTGAACCGACTAAGGTGGAATGTTCTGGATGCGCATTTTGTGGGGAAAATGAGCGTTTTCATTATGAATGGCTTGGTCCCAGGGTCGTAAAGTTCGTGAATAAATAGAGAACTTTCAAAAAACTGAATAGTTTCATGAAAATGGCTGCTTGAATTATTAATTTCTTGCAGCCATTTTTCATGTGCGCACGGCATGTGCGATATCTAGCGGGTGTAAGTCCCGTGGTCGAGCTGGTAGGGCTAAGACCTAGCTTAAGGCAAGCCGGATGGGGCAACCTGTCGGGTGAAGGAAGCCGGCGGCAAACTTCTGGTCTGACGAACAGAAACCACATATAGGCCTATCCGGAGGATGAGCGTGCATGCGAACGCAAAGTCCTATACCTACTCGGAATCCGGAGTGGTAAATGTGGCAGATATATGGAAGGAAAGATATTGTACTTACCCGTGGAGGTCTCTGTCGCGACAGAAGTCGTAGCAACAGCGAAGGCA
>SKEB01000858.1_pt1 | contig 17157 bp, 14 predicted proteins | sample 4826561 | NCBI WGS metagenome assembly SKEB01 (sample SAMN11008820, study PRJNA524170) | human gut metagenome | biome: Human fecal sample; material: Feces; isolation source: fecal sample from pouch patient p17 | host: Homo sapiens | place: Israel: Tel-Aviv | collected 2016-03-29
AGACTTATCATCTCAATTTCATATTGGGGTGAGGCAGTATTATTTTTGAGCATAGGCATTTCCTTTTTTCGATATGCCTATTAGATCAAACCTCTAGAGGTATGTCTAGAGGTTTGTCAGCAGTCTGAGGGCATTATTAAATGCCCTATTTTTATTTGTATCAATTGGTTACTGAATATTTTTGCCTAATGTTTTTCAGTTAAGTTGTTTAAGATAAGTAATGCTTAACTGTTGCATTTGTCGCAAGATCCAGCGTTGACGGGATTGAACGTAACTTGACGGTTTATTAGCTTTATAAATCAAAGGATTAGGTAAGACTGCTGCAAGTAATGCCGCTTGTGAAGAGGTCAGTTTAGCGGCGCTTTTATTGAAATAAAAACGGCTTGCCGCTTCTACGCCAAAAATACCTTCACCAAATTCGGCAATATTGAGATAAACCTCTAGAATTCGTTTTTTTGACCAAAATAACTCTAAGCTGAGTGTTATCGGTATTTCTAAGCCTTTTCTGAGCCAGCTTCGATCCGACCATAGAAATAAATTTTTTGCTGTTTGTTGTGAGATGGTAGAAGCGCCGAAAGTTCTTTTTGAAGATTGGTTACGTTTTATTGCTTTTTCAATGGCATCAAGATCAAAGCCCCAATGTTTAGGAAATTTTTGATCTTCGGCAGCAATAACGGCAAGTTGCATTGAAGGTGCAATTTGATCAAGACTGACCCACTGATGACGAGTGTGATAGTGGCTGTTAAAACTGTTTTGTACGGCTTGTTGCAGCATATAAGATGAAAAAGGAACAGGAACAACACGAAATAGCAGTACGCAACAGATAAAAAATACAATAATACTAAGTACTAACTTAGTAAGTCGGGAATAGCAGGCTTGAGAAAAACAAGACTTAATTTTGAACATCTAATTGTGCTTTGACCCATTGTAGAAAATCAGGTTCGATACTCTTAATTAAGTTTGAACCTCGTGTAATGGTCGCAACACTCGTGTTCAGATTTTGCTGAATCTCGCGTTGTGACGATTTTTTTTCGAGTAACTGTTTAACAATTTGTAGGCGTAAGCCGAGTGAATCTCTCTCATCAGGGGTTAATAACATCATCAGCACCTCCTGTTCTTTCCCGGAGGCGAAACCTTGACGTAAAAAAGTAACTAATTCTTGCCATCGATCGAGATCACGACTGATATACATAACTTACTCCTTTCATTTACTATTAAACTAGTATGGTTAGTATAATCGATCAGTTTCAGTTTTGCTGAATTTTTTTAGCTCTTGTTTTAAAAGCAGTTGGTAGTAATAGTCATAACTTACGACATTCTGTACATAATTTCTGGTTTCATAAAAAGGGATTGAGGCAATAAATTCTGCCATTGAAAGCTTTCCGCCGTTTTCATCCAGCCAACGATCAACACGATTAGCTCCGGCATTATAGGCGGCAGCAATTAATAAACGGTTATCCCCGTATTTTTCAGCAAGTTGTTGCAAATGCGCTGTACCTAAAAGAATATTACCTAACGGATCGGTTAAATTATTAGCACGTTGAAGGCTGTAATGTGCCTGTTGGGCAGTGGCTTTGGCAGTGCTAGGCAGTAATTGCATTAAACCAATTGCGTTGGCGGATGAGCGTACATTCGGTCGCCAAGCACTCTCTTGTCGTGCAATAGCCATTGCAAAACTATTGCTGATCGTTTTATCAGCCACATTGATGTTAAACCAGTCAAGATAAGCCAACGGTAACCGTAATCGTAAATAATCCCACGCTTTCGCTTTGATGGTGGCGGCAACAGCGAGATCATACCATTGCTGCTGTAAGGCATATTCCGCTAATAATAGTTGTTGTTGTGCAGTTGCTAAATTCAGCAAAAATAGCCACTCACTGTAGGCATCATCTAAATATCGGAAATTTCTTAATTCAATGACACGAGATAAAATGGTGGCAATTTCTTGATCTTGCCATAAATCATCAAAATTGATCGGTTGTGGAAGATCCTGCATTACCGGTTGATAATCGATATTTAATGTTTGTGCCGACAATAACGCATAAAAACCACGTTTTCGGCTTAAATTTTGCCAAATTTTCTCTGCTTCCGGCTGTTTACCCTTTTTTTGTAACTGCCAAGCGCGCCAATATTGCCACTCATCTTGATTTATTGTGTCAGCAGCTAACTGATCTAACCAGTTTTGTAACGGTTGTTGCTGACGGATTGCCAGTCTGATACGGCGTTCAATTAAGCTATTATCTTTTAATTGCATTAATTTTTGATCGCGCCACTGTTGCCATTCAGGCTGTTTATTATCAAAAAAGCGTTGTAAAACCGCTTTATAAAGTAAATTAAGCTCTTGCGCGGTAAGCTGCCAGTTTTTCTGCAAATCCTCAATTTGTTGTTGTATTTGCGTCAGATTCAGATTTTGTTCGGTGAAAAATCTTAAATAGCGAGGATAGAGAGCTAACAGTAATTGTTTATTGGTTGTGGATTGGGTTAGATTGGACTGGATAGCGATTAATTGTTGCGGATTGCTAAGCAGATCTGCCCATTGCTGTAACTGTTTTTGTAAATCAAGATTAGCTGTTAATTGTTGTAAATAACGAATAAGATTTTTATTTTGTGATTTCAACGCCAATTCGGCACGCTGTAAGATAAGTTGGTCCGATAGCTTTCCTGACTGTTGCCAAAGTTGAAAAAGCGGATCGCATTGTGCAGGCAGATTATCCCCACTTAACCAAAGTTTTTCCGTATCTTGCCAAAGAAGATCAAGTGTTTTTGCTGCATTGTTTGTTTTTTGTGTTGCTAATAGTTGAATGCATTGTTGAGCCGTTGTTTTGGCAGGAAATAATGTTTTGTTGTCCACCAAAAGTTGCCAAGCTTGTTGTTGAAATGCTTTCTTATAAAAAAGATCAAGTAAATTATCATTTAACAGAAAGTGTGGGTTTTGCTGAATAAATTTCTTCAGTTGCTGTGGTGCAATCAATGACTGTTTGCTGAATAGGCGATAATCAACATAAGGGGCAAGCGGATATTGTGCAATAGCAGGCAGCATTTGGCGAACGAAAGCAATTGTGGTTTCGCTCACTTCACCGCTGAGAAGCTGCATAATATCCTGATATTGTTGGCGAAGCAGAACATTATTTTGTGCAGTAAAGGGGTGTTGAATTTCTCTTCCGGATGATTGTTGGGGCTGCTCGGAAGCCGCAAAGAGCGAAAAAGGGAAAATAATCGTGCCAATAAAAAGAATTTTTTTCAGAATAGATTTTTGCCAAACGCGCATAGTGTCTCCTTAAAATTTCATTTAGTCTAGCACGCTTGGCAAAATGTGAAAATTCTCAAGTAGAATTAAGCGGTTTTCTTTGCCAACATTGTGACAAATTTCATTTTAATACGGTTGCCGTTTGCATCCGTTTTGTGTAATTCGCCCATCTCTTCTTGATATTTCACTAACTCCCAACCTTGATAATAACGGCGCAATTCACCTTCTTTAAAGGTAAAAGAGAATGGCATTGGGCAAGGTACATCGGCTGTATCCATTGCCGCAACGATCAGATTATAACCACCGACATTAGTGTGTTGTTGCATATTTTCAATGATATTCGGCACCGCTTGTGCATTTAGGAACATAAAAACAACGGTAGAAACGATAAAGTCATAATTTTCCTGAATGTTGGCTGAATTGATATCATAAAGGGCAGATTTAATATTTAATTGCTCTTTTTGTGCTGTTTCTGCCAAAAATTGTAGGCTATTCGGATTATGATCCCAAGAGGTTACGTCATAACCCAATAAACTTAAATAAAGGCTGTTACGCCCCTGTCCGCAACCTAAATCCAAGACTTTACAAGGAGAGAGCATTTCGCTGGCGGCTTTCACTTCAGAATGCGTAGCTGTCATATTATATTTTTTGCTGAAATAATCAGCAGGGCGGCAAAGGAAAGAGAGCTGGCATTCGAGATCTTCAGAAACAGCTTCAACACGATGCCAAGCTTGAGGCTCGACTAAAGGAATGTCGCTTTCTGCTGTAAAAAGGTGTTCTTTAATGACTTCGCCTTCTTCAGTAAGTTCATAGAATTTAAGTTTTCCTTTCAATACACGAAGTTGTCCCCAAGTACCGACTTTTGTATTGTGTTTTTCTTGAAACATTGCCGGTAAAGTTTTTGCTGTCCAGACTGGCATTGTTTTATAAGCGATTAATTTTTGTTGCATAATGATTGCTCCTTGATGGCGTTAAAGGTGATTATTATATACAGATTAAAAACTATCGCAGTAACCTATTTTTATTAAATTTACGCAAACGTTTGCTTATCAAGTGGGACAAGTCTATAATTCCCAACCATTTTTTGTATTACTGTTGAGGAACTATGAACAATCAACTCCTTTTTAACGTGGAAGATAAACCGCCTTTCGGTTTAGGTTTATTGTTAGCGGCACAACATCTATTAGCCGCATTGGGTGGTATTATCGCAGTACCGTTGGTGATTGGAAATGTGCTGCAGTTACCGACAGCAGACACGATTGTATTGGTAAATGCGGCGTTGCTGATTTCCGGTGTTGTTACCATTATTCAATGTTTAGGTGTTGGGCCTATCGGCATTCGTTTACCGAGTGTAATGGGAACCAGCTTTACTTTTGTGGCAGCGGCATTAGCGATTGGTTTTAGTGAAGATGGCGTTGCCGGAATATTAGGCGCATCGTTGGTCGGTTCTTTAGTAATGATTATCGGCAGCTTCTTTATGCCTTCTATCCGGAAACTATTCCCACCTGTTGTTACCGGTACAGTGGTGACGATGATCGGTTTAAGTTTAATTCCGGTCGCGGTAGATTGGTTTGCCGGTGGTCAACGTGGTGAACCTCAATATGCAACGCCGGAAAATTTAACGATGGCACTTTTTGTGTTGGCGTTGGTGGTGATTTTAGTGCAATGGGGTAAAGGTATTTTTTCTGCCGCTGCCATTGTTATCGGGATGCTCGCCGGATATTGTGTGGCGTTGGCATTAGGTTGGGTGAATTTTGATGGCGTTAAGCAGGCACAGGTTTTCGCTTTACCGCAGCCGTTACATTTCGGTTTGGCATTTCCAATTTCCGGCATTATCGGGATGAGCATTGCTTATCTGGTGACGATTGTAGAGTCAAGCGGTAATTTTTTGGCGTTAGGTAATGCAACAAAAACGGAAATTACCGGCGATCATTTACGGCGTGGTGTGCTTTGTGATGGGGTAGGTTCAGCCTTGGCAGCAATTATGTCGACAACGCCGTTTTCTTCTTTCTCACAAAATATCGGCGTTATTTCCCTCACCGGTGTGGCAAGCCGTTATGTGGTAGCGATGACCGGCAGTTTGTTGGTGTTAGCCGGATTATTTCCTGTTTTCGGCGCATTAATTGTCTCAATTCCATTACCTGTGCTTGGTGGTGCCGGATTGATGATGTTTGCGATGATTATTGCCGCCGGTATTCAAATGTTGGATAAAGTGGAAAGAACAAAACGTAACGGTTTAATTATTGCTATTTCGATCGGTTGCGGGCTTGCTGTTACCACCAGACCGGAAATTCTTGATAAATTGCCAGCGTTTTTTAAAGAAATTTTCGGTTCGGGCATTACCGTAGGATCATTATTGGCATTAATTTTAAATTTAATTCTGCCGGAAGAAAAAACAAGCAAATAACAAATAAAAATGCGTTGGGCGATTTACCCAACGCATTTGCTTTTGTTGAGAAAATTACTCTTTTTTCTTGCTGATAGAGTCTACCCAAACGGCGAGTAATAAAATACCGCCTTTTACAATATATTGCCAGAAAGTTGGAACGTCTAACATACTCATACCATTATCCAATGCAGCGATAATTAAAGCCCCTATAATCACTCCGAAAATGCTACCGACACCGCCGGCAAGGCTGGCACCACCAATAACACAAGCGGCTATCGCATCCAATTCCGCATTTTGTCCTGCCGATGGCGAACCGGCACCTAATCTGGCACTTAAAATTAAGCCGGCAATCGCCACCATCAAACCGTTAATCGCAAAGATCGCAAGTTTAATTTTTTCCACTTTGATACCGGACAATCTAGCGGCATCAATATTACCGCCAATTGCGTAAATATAGCGTCCGAAAGCCGTTTTTTTGGAAATAAAGTAGCCGATAACAGCAAGAATCGCCAATAACAATACCGGGAATGGAATACCACGATAGTCATTCAACAAGTAAATTGAACCTAGTAATAAAACGGCAAGTGCGGCATAAGTGAGAACATCTTTTGATAATGCCGGCACTGGAAGTTGTAGTTTTTGGCGAGCGTGGCGTTGACGACTGTTCCATAAAATGAAAGCCAATACTGCTAAACCACCGATGGTTAAGCCGAAAATATCCGGAATATAAGCTTGACCGATCAAATTCATTGATTGGCTGGTTGGAGAAACGGTTGAGCCGTTAGTCATTCCGACTAAAATTCCGCGGAAAGCAAGTAGTCCGGCAAGGGTAACAATGAATGACGGTACACGCTGATAAGCCACCCAATAACCGTTCCAAACGCCGAAGATTAAACCTAAAATCAATGTGGCTAAAATGGTTGCCGGCAAAGGCCAGCCCCACCAGACGTTGGTAATAGCCGCAAAACCGCCGAGTAATCCCATCAGTGACCCGACAGAGAGGTCGATTTCAGCAGCAATAATGACAAAAAGCATCCCGATGGCGAGAATACCGGTGATTGAGGTTTGACGTAATAAGTTAGAAATATTTCTTGCACTAAGGTAAGCCCCATCAGTTGCAAAAGAGAAAAACAGCATAATTACGATAATCGCAATGAGCATAATATACACTTGTAAATTAATGGATTTTAGGTTTTTCATAGACTACTCCTTGAGTGCAGTTTCCATTACTTTTTCTTGCGTAAGTTGATGATTAATTAAATTGCCTTTTAATTTTCCGTGGTGCATTACTAAAACACGATCGCTGATACCCAACACTTCCGGTAATTCAGATGAAATCACGATAATAGCCACACCTTTCTTAGCTAATTCATTGATTAATTTATAAATTTCATATTTTGCACCAACATCAATACCACGAGTTGGCTCATCAAGAATCAGGATTTTAGGATTAAGTAATAACGCTTTGGCTAAAATTGCTTTTTGTTGGTTACCGCCACTTAAACGGGCAATTGCAAGGTCGGGACTAGGCGTTTTTACTTTTAATTCCTGAATAGATTGTTGAATGATGGTTTCTTCCAACGCTTCATTAATTACGTTGGCGTGACAATATTTCGCCAGAGCAGATAAGGTGATATTTTTATTTACACCCATAATCGGGATAATTCCGTGGCGCTTGCGATCTTCCGGCACCATAAAAATGCCGTTTTTAATCGCATCGGCGCAGCTGTTATGTTTTACAATTTCGCCGTTAAGTTTAAATTCACCTTGGAATTTGCCGGGATATGCGCCGAAAATGCATTGAACGATTTCAGTTCTGCCTGAACCGACCAAACCGGCAATACCAAGAATCTCACCTTTGTGTAATTGGAAGCTGACATCATCGACACGTTTAATGTGAGTATTGACGTGGTGCCAAGCAGTCAGATTGTTTACCGATAGAATTTCTTCGCCGATATCGTGATTTTCGTGTGGATACAATGAAGTAATCTCACGGCCAACCATCATAGTAATAATATCGTCTTCACTCATCTCTTTTGCAGAACGAGTACCGATATGTGTGCCGTCACGAATCACACAAATTTCATCAGAAATTGCTTTGACTTCATTTAATTTATGGGAAATATAAATACAAGCGATATTATGTGCTTTTAAATTACGAATAAGATCAAGCAGAATATCTGTTTCTTTTTCTGTGAGGGAAGCAGTTGGTTCATCTAAAATTAATAAACGTACATTTTTATTTAGTGCTTTTGCAATTTCAACTAACTGTTGTTCGCCTAAACCTAATTCACCCACTACAGTATAAGGATCAACATTTAATTGTACTTGAGATAACATTTTTTGGCAGCGGAGATACATTTCATTTTCATCGGCAATACCGTATTGCGTAATTTCATTGCCTAGAAAAATATTATCCATAATGGTCATATTTTTTACTAAAGCAAGTTCTTGGTGAATGATGGCAATGCCTCGACTTTCTGTATCTTTAATATTTTTTGACTTTAGCAATTCACCGGAAAAATAAATATCTCCTTCGTAATCGCCATAAGGATAAATACCACAAAGCACTTTCATTAATGTTGATTTTCCGGAACCATTTTCTCCACAAAGAGAAAGCACTTCTCCGGGAGAAACAGAAATAGAAATATTATCCAACGCCTTTACTTCGCCGAATTTTTTTACTATTCCTTTCATTTCTAATAATACGTCCATAGAAACCACCTTAAAATAAAATGAGGGAGAGAACTCCCTCAAAAATAATTATTTATAAACACTTTCTTTAGTGTGGAAGCCATCTTTAATAACAGTTTCATCAATATTATCTTTGGTGACGACAATAGGTGTTAATAAATAGGAAGGTACATCTTTAAGACCATTATTTAATACGGCATTGTTTTCAACTTTTTCATCTTTACCTAATTTCACGGCAATTTCAGCAGCGGTGGTGGTCAATTTAGTAATTGGTTTATAAACGGTCATAGTTTGTGTGCCGGCAACAATACGTTTAATCCCGGCAAGGTCAGCATCTTGTCCGGAAATCACCACTTTTCCGGCTAAACCTTGTGCTTGTAACGCTTGTACGGCACCGCCGGCAGTCGCGTCATTGGAAGCAACAACAGCATCAATTTTGTTATTGTTGGCGGTTAAAGCATTTTCCATAATTTGTAATGCTTTTTCAGGTAACCAAGAATCCACCCATTGATCACCGATGATTTTAATATCACCTTTATCTACTAGAGGCTGAATGACTTTCATTTGTCCTTTACGGAACAGTTTGGCATTATTATCAACCGGCGAACCACCCATTAAAAAATAATTTCCGGTAGGTTTTAATTTCACCAAACTGGAGGCTTGTAATTCACCTACTTTTTCATTATCAAATGAAACATAAAAATCAATATTGGCATTATTTATTAAACGGTCATAAGCAAGCACTTTAATTCCTGAACGTGAGGCTTCTTCAATAACGTTACTTAATACATCACCGTTATGTGGAATAATGACTAATACATCAACATTTCTATTAATCATATTTTCGATTTGCGAAATTTGAACGGCATCGTCACCATTTGCAGATTGTACAAATACTTTTGCACCTAATTCTTCGGCTTTTTTACTGAATATTGAGCTGTCTTTTTGCCAGCGTTCTAAACGTAAATCATCAATGGACATTCCAATAGTTAAATCTTTAGCATTTGATATTCCACTCATACAACCCAAAATAAGTGCAACGGATAATAAAGTTTTTTTCAATTTCATATGATTCACCTCATAATTTAAAAGGATTAGGAATACAACGGCTATTACTATTGCCAATTTCAACAGGCAGAACAATTTATAAATTTTGTTTTGCAATTACGTTTTTTCGTTTCTGTGATACCTCTCACAATATTGAAAATTTATGAGGTAAAACAAGAATGTGAGCTTTATCACAAAAAACAATTATCTAAATGGCAAAAAGAAATAACGTAATTGAAGGTGATATTTTTCGGTTTTACTCTTTGCTCATCAATTTAATTAACCCAGCAAGGAGAATAGAAAATGACAACTTATTTCGATCAAATTGACCAAGTAAAATATGAAGGCGCACAATCAACAAATCCGTTTGCTTATCGTTTTTATGATGCGAATCGCGTTGTTTTGGGGAAAACAATGGCAGAACATCTTCGTTTAGCGGTTTGTTATTGGCATACTTTCTGTTGGAACGGTACTGATATGTTCGGTACAGCATCATTGGATCGTCCTTGGCAAAAAAATCCGACAGAATTGGAAGCGGCAAAAGAAAAAGCAAATATTGCATTTGAATTTATCAAAAAATTAGGTGTGCCTTATTACTGTTTCCACGATGTGGATATTGCGCCGGAAGGCAATTCATTTAAAGAATATGTGTATAATTTTTCTACAATCGTTGATTTGTTGGCTCAAAAACAGGAAGAAACCGGTATTAAATTGCTTTGGGGGACAGCAAACTGTTTTACTAATAAACGTTATATGGCGGGTGCTGCCAGCAATCCTAATCCGGAAGTGTTTGCTTGTGCGGCAACACAAGTTTTCAATGCGATGAAAGCGACACAGAAATTAGGTGGTGAAAATTATGTATTATGGGGTGGACGTGAAGGCTATGAAACACTTCTTAATACTGATTTGAAACGTGAACGTGAACAATTAGGTCGTTTTATGCAACTTGTGGTGGAAAATAAACATAAACTCGGTTTCAAAGGAACGTTATTAATTGAACCTAAACCGCAAGAGCCGACTAAACATCAATATGATTATGATGTGGCGACAGTTTATGGTTTCCTAAAACAATTCGGTTTGGAAAATGAAATTAAAGTAAACATTGAAGCAAATCACGCAACATTAGCCGGACATACTTTCCAACACGAAGTGGCGACTGCGGCTGCATTAGGCATTTTAGGCTCGATTGATGCGAATCGTGGCGATGCACAATTAGGTTGGGATACTGATCAATTCCCGAACAGTGTTGAAGAAAATGCCTTAGTGATTTATGAAATTTTGAAGGCGGGCGGATTAGGTAGCGGCGGTTTTAACTTTGATGCGAAGATTCGTCGCCAAAGTATTGATCGTTATGATTTAATGTACGCCCATATTGGCGGAATTGATGTGTTGGCACGTGCACTATTGATTGCAGCGGATATGATTGAAAATGATCGTTTACAAGCCTTAAAAGACGAACGTTATGCCGGCTGGAATACTCAATTCGGTCAGGACATTCTTCAAGGCAAACTTTCTTTAGCGGATCTTGCTGAACACGTAGTGAACAATGAAATTGCACCAAAACCGGTTTCAGGTCGTCAAGAAATGTTGGAAAATATTGTAAATTCATATATTTATAAATAAGTTGGGAATTAAGGGTACTTGTCGTGTACCCTTAATTTTTTTAGTTAAATAAAAACGATATTGGGAGAACGATTATGTATCTCGGCATTGATTTAGGGACATCCGGTATCAAAACAGTTTTGCTGAATGAACAGCAACAAATGATTGCGACCACTTCCGCATCATTAACTGTAACCCGCCGTCAGCCGCTGTGGTCGGAGCAAGATCCGGAAGATTGGTGGCAGGCGTTGCAACAATGTTTAACACAATTATCGCAACAGCAAGATCTTTCTGCTGTTAAGGCGATCGGCTTGACCGGACAAATGCACGGTGCGGTAATGTTGGATCAGCATAATCAGGTATTATATCCGGCGATTTTATGGAATGATGGGCGTAGTTTTGCAGAATGTCAGGAATTGGAACAAGCCGTACCGAATTCTCGTCAAATTACCGGAAATTTGATGATGCCGGGATTTACTGCACCTAAATTAAAATGGATTGAAAAACACGAACCGGAAGTTTTCAATAAGATTGCTAAAGTATTGTTACCAAAAGACTATTTACGCTTTTTACTGACCGGCGAATATGTGAGTGATATGTCCGATGCGGCAGGCACTATGTGGTTGGATGTTGGGGCGCGTAAATGGAGTGAGGCTTTATTATCGGCGTGTCATCTTAGCGAACAACAGATGCCTAAATTGCAGGAAGGTAATGAAATTAGTGCTTATCTGTTGCCTGAATTGGCACAACAGTGGAATATGCAATCGGTGCCGGTTGTTGCCGGTGGCGGAGATAATGCCGCCGGAGCGATAGGCGTAGGTTTACATAAACCGGGACAGGCAATGTTGTCGCTAGGTACATCCGGTGTCTATTTTGTTGTTACCGACAGGTTTTTAAGTAATCCGGCGAAAGCAGTACATAGCTTTTGTCACGCTTTACCGAATCGTTGGCATTTAATGTCAGTGCTGTTAAGTGCCGCTTCCTGTATTGATTGGGCGAACAAAGCATTAGGTATCAATGATATTGCTGAATTTTTCGCTTTGGCGGAACGGGCGGAAAGCAGTAAACAGGTTTTATTTTTACCCTATCTTTCCGGAGAGAGAACACCGCATAATGATCCTTATGCCAGCGGTGTTTTTTGGGGATTACATCACGATACCACACAAGCGGAAATGGCAAGAGCAGTGGTGGAAGGCGTGAGTTTTGCTTTAACGGAAGGGATTGAGGTTTTACACGAAAGCGGCATTAAAGCAGACAATATTATGTTGATTGGTGGCGGCGCGAAAAGCCATTTCTGGCGACAATTGCTTGCCGATATTAGTGGAATGACCTTTGAGTATCGTGTTGGTGGCGATGTCGGCCCGGCACTTGGTGCAGCTAAATTAGCACAAATGGCATTGCATCCGGAACAAGATATTGCCACATTTTGTCCACCCCTTGAATTAGAAGCACGTTATCTACCGGATCGGCAAAAATTCCAGCAATATCGCAGCAAATATGAGAAATTTAAGCAGTTATATCAACGACTAAAATATTTGTAGTACCACTTTTGAAAGGATAAATAAAATAGGGCAGATTCATCGATCTGCCCTATCTTTTCAGATAACTTTAGTTTTCTACATCATCAATCAATAAATAAACCACTTTTATCGGACCGTGAACGCCAACTACTTTCACTAATTCAATGTCGGCAGTGGCACTCGGGCCGGAGATGATATTAATGCAAGATGGCATACGTTCGCCTTGTTCCGCTTTTTGATGCAACACTTTTGCCACTTGAGCAATGCGAGGTTGAATCGTGGAGCGTTTTAATACCACTACAGAAATTGGTGGTAACAGACTTACGGAACGACCGTTATTCGGTGAGGAATAAAGCACGATACCGCCAGACTCAATTAAACCGTATTCGGCAAAAACAATACCGATATTGGCACTTTTACTGAATTCAAGATTTTCTTCACTGGCTTCAGTCCAAATATGCGTGTGGTATTGCTGTTGTACGGCTTGAGTGATTTGATATTGTTGCAAGCGTTCATCACGATTCAGCACAATATTACCACCATTATATTTTTCACAAATTTTGATAATGTCGTTTTTAGCATTTTCTGCAGTAGATAAAACCACATCCACCAACATATCTTTTGCGGTATTGATAAACGCTTGATAACGTTCTTGTTCCGAAAGCTCAGTAAAGCGAGTTTCGGGATAATCATTGACTTTAGGATAAGTCCCAACCACTTCGGTGCGAAGCGGACGCCCTAACTGCTTTGCCAGTTGTGACAAAAATTGTGAACGATTTTGTTGATCTAACATAGGGACTCCTTATCCATTATTTCTATTTTTGAACCAGCTACGGAAACTTTCACCGTCAGCATCCGGTAAATCGCGGGTATTTGTCCACTCGCCGATAACACCAATATTCAAAGGTGCTTTGCCATTTTTAACAGTTGCTTTCATTACTTTAGCACCAATATTCATACCGACTTTCCATAATGCGGGGTGGCTATTGGCAAAGGTAAAGGCTTTCACCGAAATTTTTTCTGCTGTCGGGTTTAAGCCCTGTTCTGCGATATGAGTACGATGTTTTAATAACAAATTTGCTAAAGGAATTTTTACTGGGCAAACCTGATTACAAGCGGTACAAAGCGAGCAGGCATAAGGTAAGTCGTGGAATTCTTGATAATTGCCGAGAAGCGGCGACAGCACGGAACCGATTGGACCCGGATAAACTGAACCATAACTGTGACCACCAATTTGGCGATAAACCGGGCAAGTGTTTAAACAAGCACCACAGCGGATACAGCGTAAAACATCATTAAATTCTGAACCTAATGCTTTTGAGCGTCCATTATCTAAAATAACCAGATGAAATTGCTCAGGACCATCTGTTTCACCGGCAAGGCGCGGGCCGGTAAGCCAAGTGTTGTAACTGGTCAATTTGGCACCAACCGCACTGCGGGCCAACATTGTAATCAGAATTTCCGCCTCTTGGAAAGTTGGCGCAATACGTTCCATTCCCATTACGGCAACGTGGATTTTAGGCACGGTGGTAACCATTCTTAAATTGCCTTCATTGGTGACTAAACAGAGGCTGCCGGTTTCCGGAATAGCGAAGTTACAACCGCTAATGCCCATATCTGCACTTAAGAAATCTTGACGGATTTTTTCACGAATAAAAAGGGTCATATCTTCAGGTGTAGCATCGCCTTGATAACCCAATTTTTCTTTGAGAATATCTCGGATTTGATAGCGATCACGATGAATAGCAGGCACGACAATGTGAGAAGGTTTATCGCCGGCTAATTGCAAAATATATTCGCCCAGATCGCTTTCAATCACTTTAATGCCATCCGCTTCTAAAACGTGATTTAAACCAATCTCTTCCGTTACCATTGATTTCGATTTCACCACTTTTTTCACATTGTTTTGCAAGGCAAGCTGTTGAATATAGTGATTGGCTTCTTCCGCTGTTTGTGCAAAAAAGACGTGTCCGCCGTTGGCAGTCACTTTTTCAGATAATTGATAAAGATAGGCATCTAAATTTTCTAGAACGTGATTTCTAATCTCTTTTGCCTGTTCACGCCACTCTTCCCAATGCCCGAGATCATCGACCATTTTTTGTCGATTGGCACCGATACGCTCCTGCGCCATCACAACCGCTTGACGCATAATTTCATTGCCTAATTCTTCCTGAACGTGTTTTTTAAAGGCTAAATCTGTTGTCTGAATAGTCATCTTTTTCTCCTATTTGGACATTAATACTTCAGCGATATGCAGTACTTTGATTGCGCTGCCTTCACGTTTTAAACGACCGCCAATATTGATTAAACAGCTGACATCGGCACCGATTAGATAATCCGGTTCCACTTCTTGAATATGTTTTGCTTTTTCTTTAACCATTTCACCGGAAATTTGCGACATTTTTACCGAGAATGTGCCGCCGAAGCCGCAGCAAGTGGTCTGATTTTTAATAGGAAGAAGTTCCAAGCCTTCAACATTTTCTAATAATTTTAACGGCTCTTCTTTGATATTGAGTTTACGGAATAGGCTACAAGACGGATGATAAACCGCTTTGCCCGGCAATTTAGCCCCAACATTGGTGATGCCAAGTTGATTGACAATAAAATCGGTTAAGTCATAAAAACGGGCAGCCACTTTTTTCGCACGTTCTGCCCATTTTGGTTCATCTTTAAGATATTCAGGATAATTTTTGATGGAAGCAACGCAAGATCCGGCAGGGGCGACAATAGGAAAATCATTCACTTCAAAGGTTTCAATCAGATTTTTCATTCCTGGAATGGCATCTTTAACAAAACCGCCATTAGTTGCAGGTTGCCCACAACATCCCTGTTTTTCTAAAAAGATAATTTCACAACCGAGTTTTTCTAATAATAAGACACTTTGTTTGGCGACATTTGCTTTTACGGCATCGCCAATACAAGTTACATAAAAATTAACTTTCATAAGCACTCCAATTTAATGAAAGGCTCAACCGACAAAATGCCGGTTGAGATTAAAAATAGCAGTTAAGGTATCGGTTAACTGAGCAGCAATATGGCAACAAGTGCTGCAATAATACCGTACACTATCATTGGAACAACAGTTTTCTTAATAATTGTTCCTTCTTTATTTGTAATATTCAACACAGAACATACGGCAACGATATTGTTGATACAAACCATATTACCCATTGCACCACCAACAGATTGTAAGGCAAGCACAAGTGTCGCTGATAATCCGGTCAATTCCGCAGTGGAAAGCTGAACACTACCGAACGTGAGGTTGGATACAGTATTTGAGCCAGAGAAGAATGCGCCGACCGCACCTAAATAGGAAGCGAATAGCGTCCAATATTCACCGGTTGCTGCTGCGAAACTCTTACCGATAATTTTTACCATTGAATTATCGCCGCCGACCAACATTAGATTAACCATAATTAATGCGCCGACCAATGCCAAGAATGGGTTACGTGTTTGTTTAAAACTGCCGACAAAAATATCTTTGGTGTTAGAGGTTGAAAGCGCAAATAGTGGAATAGAAATTAACACCGTTACCACAAATGGGATCAATGCCGGAACATATAACAATTTATAACTGGCTGAAACGGCTGTGCCAAAGATATTTTTTAAGCTGAAAATCAAGCCGTGGCTGACTTCAAACAGACCAAGTGAACCGAGTTGAACGCCGAACCAAGTGGTGGTGTCGTTCATCATTGCTTTGAATGGTAATTGTTGTAAACGTGTAACGATAAGAATTGCGATAAGAAGACCGGTAGGTAATAGCGCTTTAATCACTTGATTATTGCTGACGGCTTTATCATCCAACGTGTTTTCAACTTTTGCCAAGCCGATACCTTTATTGGCAACTAAAATCGAAATTAACAAACCGATTGCACCACCAACTAAGGCTGGGAATTCGTAGTTAACTTGTGCTAATAGAAAATAAGGAATAACACAGGCAAAAATGCTGATGTAGATAAACAAAATATTTTGACGAATTTCTTTCCAGTCGACGATTAAACGTAATGCCATTAATGGAATAACTAAGGCGGCAATAGAGTGGATAATCGCAGTCATTGAACCGATTTCTAAGATTTGTGTATCAGTTAAATTTAATGGACCGAAGCCGAACCACGTTGGCGTTCCCACCGCACCGAAAGAAACCGGAACGGAGTTCATTACGAGGGTGAGCATTGCAACTTTTAACGGCGCAAAACCTAATCCGGCAAGAATTGGTGCTGCAATAGCTGCCGGGGTACCGAAGCCACTGGCACCTTCAATCATAAAAGCGAAAGCCCAGCCGATAATCATAATTTGCGCCACCGGATTTGGATTAATATTCGCCAACCATTTACGTAATGTATTGGTGACGCCGGAAACTTCAGAAAAACGATTGAATAAAATAGCACCAAAAATAACGGTGATAGGGGTTTGAACCGCAATCAGTGCCGAGACAATGTTTGCACTGACTGTGGCAATATCCGTTCCGAAGAAGATGAACTGGATAATAAGAACGACAACTGCTATCCAAGGAAGAGCAACATAAGAAGGTAAGGCATTACGTTTTACCATCAAATAAATCAAAAGAACAATAGGAAAAATGCTCAAAAATAATTGCATAAAATAACCTCGCTAAATAAGTGGGGATTTCCATTGTTATACTAGTGTTAATAATGTTA
>SKEB01000860.1_pt1 | contig 17118 bp, 16 predicted proteins | sample 4826561 | NCBI WGS metagenome assembly SKEB01 (sample SAMN11008820, study PRJNA524170) | human gut metagenome | biome: Human fecal sample; material: Feces; isolation source: fecal sample from pouch patient p17 | host: Homo sapiens | place: Israel: Tel-Aviv | collected 2016-03-29
CATTAGCGATGCTCAAGGTAATGATATTCTTCAACTTATTGAAAAAATAAGAATTTTATCAAAAAGCTCTCGTTCCGGCGATGAACAGGCACGCCAACAACTGTTACAAACATTAGAAAATATCTCACCGGATAATATCATTCCGGTGGCTCGTGCTTTCAGTCAATTTTTAAACCTCACGAATATTGCCGAACAATACCAAACCATCTCCCGTCATCATACTGATGAAGTGATGTCGGAACGTTCTATCGCCACCTTGCTTGACCGTTTAAAACAGGATAACAGCATTTCAAAACAGCAGATAATTGAAGCCGTTCAACAACTGTTAGTTGAGCTGGTATTAACTGCCCACCCGACTGAAGTGACTCGCCGTTCTTTGGTGCATAAATATGTTGAGATCAATAACTGCCTGCGTAAATTGGAAAATGCCGATTTAACCGCACTTGAACGCCAACAAATTGAACGCCGTTTGTTGCAATTAATCGCTCAGGCTTGGCACACCAATGAAATTCGCACACAACGCCCTACTCCATTTGAAGAAGCTAAATGGGGATTTGCAGTTATTGAAAATAGCTTATGGTCTGCGGTGCCACAATTTTTACGCCAGTTAAATCAGGATTTGGAACAACATTTACAATTCCAATTACCGGTTGATTTAGCCCCTGTTCGTTTCTCCTCTTGGATGGGTGGCGACCGTGACGGCAATCCATTTGTTACAGCTGAAGTGACACAAAAAGTGCTTTATTTGGCGCGCTGGAAAGCGGCGGAACTCTTTCTTACCGATATTCAACAGCTCTCTGATGAGCTTTCAATGATTGAATGTTCTGCCGAATTTACACAAAAATATGGCAATCACGAAGAGCCTTACCGTGCGGTGGTAAAAGATCTGCGTGTTCGTCTTAGCAATACGCTCAACTATTTTGATGATAAATTGGCCAACCGCACACCAACCATTAATCCGGAACAGATTATTACCACTGATGAACAGTTGTGGCAACCGCTATATGATTGCTATCAATCACTCTGTGCGTGCGGAATGCGAATTATCGCAAACGGTTTGTTACTTGACTGTTTACGCCGAGTGCGTTGTTTCGGCGTTACCCTCTCTCGGTTGGATATTCGTCAAGAAAGCACACGCCACCAACAGGCTATTGCTGAAATTACACGCTACATCGGGCTAGGCGACTATTCACAATGGAGTGAAGATGATAAACAGGCATTTCTCGTGCGTGAATTAAGCTCACGCCGACCGTTAATTCCGCAAGATTGGCACCCTTCTGCGGAAACAAAAGAGATTTTGGATACCTGCAAAATTGTGGCACAACAGCCGCAAGGCATTATCTCTTGTTACATTATTTCAATGGCGCGTACTGCGTCTGATGTGTTGGCTGTGCATCTGTTGCTAAAAGAAGCCGGCATTAAATATGCGCTGCCGGTAGTGCCATTATTTGAAACCTTGGATGATTTGGATAACGCTGAAAGCGTAATGCAACAACTGTTTGATATCGGCTGGTATCGCGGCATTATCAATAACAAACAGATGATTATGATCGGCTATTCCGATTCTGCCAAAGATGCCGGAATGATGGCGGCTTCGTGGGCGCAATATCGTGCGCAAGAAGCACTGGTCAATCTTTGTGAAGATCGTCGCATTGAATTGACCCTGTTCCACGGTCGCGGTGGGACTATCGGTCGTGGCGGCGCGCCGGCTCACGCTGCTCTGCTCTCTCAACCGCCTAAATCTTTGAAAAATGGTTTACGTGTAACCGAACAGGGTGAAATGATTCGCTTCAAATTGGGATTGCCGGAAGTGGCAGTGCAAAGCTTAGATCTTTATGCCAGTGCCGTTTTAGAAGCCAATCTGTTACCGCCACCCAACCCGAAACAGGCTTGGCGTGAAATTATGGATGAACTTGCGGATACTTCTTGTGAAATCTATCGGCAAGTCGTTCGTGGAAATGCCAACTTCGTGCCTTATTTCCGTGCTGCAACACCGGAGCAGGAACTCTCAAGATTGCCGCTTGGTTCACGTCCGGCAAAGAGAAATCCGACCGGTGGCGTTGAAAGTTTACGTGCAATTCCTTGGATTTTTGCTTGGATGCAGAATCGCTTAATGTTACCGGCGTGGCTTGGTGTCGGAGCTTCATTGCGTACCCTATTTGAACAGGGTAAAAGGTCAACCATTGAACAGATGTGTAAATCTTGGCCGTTTTTCTCCACGCGTATCGGAATGGTCGAAATGGTATTCAGTAAAACCGATTTATGGTTAGCCGAATATTACGATCAACGCTTAGTGCCGGAAAATCTATGGTATTTAGGGGAATCATTACGTGAACAGCTAAAAGCGGATATTCAAACCTTGCTTTCTCTTTCACACGAGGATCGGTTGATGGCAGATCTGCCGTGGATTGCCGAGTCAATCAAACTGCGTAACATTTACACTGATCCGCTCAATTTGCTGCAAGTGGAATTATTGCGCCGTTTACGCAGCGGTGAAAATAACCACGCTTTGGAACAGGCGTTGATGATTACCATCACCGGTATTGCTGCCGGAATGCGTAATACAGGTTAGTTTTTAGCAAAACAGGAGCAACAAAACGGCAGCAAATGGCTGCCGTTTTTTCTGACTGTATAAATTCGCCTAAATTCAGTAAAATATTGCCCATTCTTATTTATCCTAAACAGTTATGGCGTTATCTCACACAATACTTTCAATTCTGGCGCATCAAGCTGCCACCGGTTATGACATCAGTAAAAAATTTTCGCAAACTTATGGCTTAATCTGGCAAGCAACACACCAACAGGTCTATCGAGAATTAAATTTATTAGAAAAACAGGGCTTAATCTCTTTTTCGTTGCACTTCCAACAGGGGAAACCCGATCGCAAAGAGTATCAATTAACCGATCAGGGCGAACAGCAACTGAAAAAATGGTTGCTGGAAAGTACTCTAACAAACGGTATTTTGCGCGATGAGTTTATCTCTCGGATCTTGGCAGCGTTGAAATGCCATCCGCAAATGGCATTCAGTGCGGTAAAAAAACGGCAGCTCGACCATCAACAAAATATCGAAAATATGCAAAAACTGATGCAGGAATTAGAACTGCTTGAGGAAAAAACACTGTATGATAGCTTAATGATTCTGTTGCTGAAACGCAGTATTCGCCAAGAGGATGTCAATTTGCAATGGTTGGAACAGGATCTGTTGCCGATGTTACAGTTGTTACAGCAGAAATAACAAAAGGAGAAAAAGATGCCTACTACTCTTATTCGCCCGGCGCAACAGCAAGATCTGCCGGCATTATTGGCAATTTATAACCACGAAATCCTCAATGGCGTTGCCACTTTTGATTTGCAACCTAAATCGTTAGCTGAAAGACAAAGTTGGTTTGATGAACATAACAAAAATAATCATCCACTGTTGGTTGCTGAACAAGACGGTGCAGTACTTGGTTATGCTTCACTTTCTCGCTATGCAGAGAAAGCCGCATACAATTCAACAGTTGAACTTTCTGTCTATATTGCCCCATCCGCGCGCCGACAAGGTATTGCTTCACAATTAATGCACGCGGTGATTGAGCTGGCTAAAAAAGATAACGCCACCCATTTAATCGTGTCATTAATTACCGGCACGAATCAGGCAAGCATTAGTTTGCATCAGAAATTTGGTTTCAATAAAGTCGGTACGCTACATCAGGTCGGCTATAAACACCAACAATTTTTAGATGTTCATATTTATGAACTATTCGTTTAATTTCACTGACAAAGGGTATTTTTATGACTGAAATGCAAAAACTCGATCCGGACACGGCAATTGATATCGCCTATGATATTTTTCTTGAAATGGCACCGGAAAATCTTGATCCGGCTGATATTTTATTATTTAACCTGCAATTTGAACAACGTGGTGCAGTTGAAATGGTTGAAACCAGTGATGATTGGGACAATGAAATCGGCGTGTTGATTGATCCGGAGGAGTTTGCTGAAGTTTGGGTCGGATTAATTAATGATAATGATGAAATGGATGATGTTTTTGCCAAAATCTTGATTTCACATCAAGAGCAGGATCGGCAATATCATATTGTTTGGAAAGAATAATTTTGATAAAAATCTGTCTAACCGCATTAATTCACCGTTAGACAGATTTTTTAAATTATTGCTGTGCAATCCGCACTTCAATGGCATCGCCCTGTTTAATCTTTTGATCAATTCGTGCGGTTTCCACACAAAGCATTGTGCGATATCCCTGTTCACTCATTGCACTGGTGGCTTTGTGCCACGGATTCCATACCACAACATTGCTCGCATTATGGTGTTCCACCTCAATAAAACGGGCATTCGCTTTATCTTCGATATGATTAATACGGTTTTCGCCGGAATAGATATAATCTGTATGCTGACGAATTGACAATGGCGATGCCACATCAATCTCCTCTTTGGCTGCCGAATCAAAGCAATGTTTTGGCAAGCCGAAAATCGTCGTTTGCTCAATATCACCAATATTAAAATAGGTATGCAACGCCACTTGTGCTTCACTGTTATCTAATTGCGTAAATTTAACACGGCAGTCTTCGGAAAATGACATTCTCACTCGAGCAATCGCAATATTATTTTCAGAATACAAGCCAAAAATTAACTTCACTTCGTGTTCAGACACTTGCCAATCACTTAGCACCCATTGACGCAAGCGCGCAAAACCGTGTGCCGGTTCGCCATTTGCACCAAACCACGGATAACAGATCGGCATACCGCCACGAATTGCCACCCCCTGTTTAAAAGGTTCGGCATCGCTCAACCATAATAGATCCTGCGCCGCATATTTAGGTTGCCAACTTAATAACTGCGCGCCCTGTAACGAAACAATCGCCCGACCGCTTTCGTGTTCCACCACAATCATTGAAATTTCATTGTAGCGTTGTAGCGAAATATTCGGATGGATCTGTTCAATAAACTGCATTTTGTTTAACAGCGAAAATGTCATTATTTATACCTCAAAAACTAATCGAAAAATATTGGCGTTAGCATAGATCGATTAGTGCGTGAAAAAAAGTTATAATCTGAAAATCCTTTCATTTATTGAGATAGTTAAAACTTTTCTAAAAAATTACTGGTAAAAATGTCAAAAATCCAACAACTACAACAAATTTTCTCCACCGATGGCTTACTCAGTAAATCTATCGCCAAGTTTCAGCCCCGCCACGAACAGCTTGAAATGGCGACAGCCGTATTAAATACCATAGAAAAACAATCACAACTCATTGTTGAAGCCGGCACCGGTACCGGCAAAACTTTTGCCTATTTAATTCCGGCACTGCTCAATAAAGAAAAAACCATTATTTCCACCGGCTCTAAAAATCTACAAGATCAACTGTTTCAACGCGATTTGCCCACTATTATTAAAGCGATGAAGTTCAGCGGTAAAATCGCACTGCTTAAAGGAAGAGCCAATTATCTCTGTTTAGATCGAATGGATAAAATTTACCATCGCGGCATTTTAGGTGATCGTTCGCTATTAAAAGATTTAAAAATGGTGCAAAAATGGCGCAATGCTACCAAATCCGGCGATTTAAGCGAATGTAATGCCTTGCCGGAAGACAGTGCCATTATTCCGCAACTGGTCAGCACCACAGAAAGCTGCCTTGGTGCAGATTGTCCTTTTTATAAAGATTGTTTTGTGTTGAAAGCCCGACAAAAAGCGATTGAAGCCGATTTAGTGGTGATCAATCATCATCTCTTTTTCGCCGATATGGCGATCAAAGAGAACGGTTTCGGAGAGCTTATTCCGAATGCCGATGTGATTATTTTTGATGAAGCGCACCAACTGCCGACTGTCGCCTGCCAATATTTCGGTGAAACCCTCAGCTCACGCCAAATTTTTGAGCTTTGCCGTGATATTAATCTAGTTTACCGCTCTGAACTGAAAGATATGACGCAATTAGGCAAAGCAAGCGATCTATTGGAAAAAATCACACAGGATTTCCGCTTAACCTTTGGTTTGGATAATCAACGTGGTGATTTACGCCAACTCTTTTCCAACGATGAAATTGCCAAAGCATTCCAACAATTACAGGATAAATTGAAATTTCTGCTGGAAGTGGCGAAAAAAGGGGAAAAACGTAACGAAACCTTGGATCGCATTATCGAACGCATTGAGGATTTAATCAAACTCAGCGACCGTTTAGCGCAAGTGCAACAAGTCGGCTACTGTTACTGGTTTGAAACATTCGGCAAACAGTTTAGCCTGCACATCACGCCATTAACCATTGCCGATAAATTTCAGCTACAGCTGGAAAAACAGCAAGCTGCGTGGATTTTCACTTCCGCCACACTGGATTCCGGTGATAATTTTTCCCATTTCGCTGCCGAGTTAGGCATCGTCAACGCACAGAAGAAAATTTTGCATAGCCCGTTCAATTATGAACAACAGGCACTGCTCTGCATTCCACGTTTTCTGCCGGCAAGCAACCGTGGCAACACGCTACAACAATTAGCCCAAATGTTGTTACCGATTATTGAAGCTAATCAAGGCAACTGTTTTGTGCTTTGCACCTCAATTTTTATGATGAAAGGCTTTGCCGATTACTTTCGCCAACACAGTCAGTTAAATGTGTTACTGCAAGGAGAAACCAATAAAAGCAAATTATTGCAACAATTTACACAAAACAAGCACAGCGTTCTTGTCGCAACCCAAAGTTTTTGGGAAGGCATTGATGTGCGTGGCGATGCGCTTTCTTTGGTCATTATTGATAAATTGCCATTTGCTTCACCGGACGAACCGCTGCTCAAAGCACGCATTGAAGATTGTCGTCTGCAAGGCGGTGATCCCTTCAATGATATTCAAATTCCTGAGACCATTATTACCTTAAAACAGGGCGTTGGGCGTTTAATTCGTGATATTAACGACCGTGGCGCGATCATCATTTGTGATTCGCGTATTGTAACGCGCCCTTATGGCCAGCAATTTTTACAAAGCCTGCCACCGGCGAAACGCACTCGGGATTTAACTAAAGTCATCAATTTTTTGCAAAAAATTAAGGATAAAACAGAATGAAACCAACTTTACTCGCATTGGACACTTCAACTGAAGCCTGTTCCGTTGCATTACTTTTTAACGATGAAGTGACTTTTTTCGATGAAATCGCACAACGCACACATACTCAGCGTATTTTGCCGATGATCGATCAATTACTGCAACAATCCGGCATTAAACTGACTCAAGTGGATGGCATTGTGTTAGGGCGTGGCCCCGGCAGTTTTACCGGTGTGCGTGTTGGCGTTTCCGTTGCACAAGGGTTGGCATTGGGCGCAGATTTACCGCTCTACCCTGTCTCAACATTAACCGCTATGGCACAAGCCGCTTATGAACAACAACAAGCGCAAAGTGTGCTAAGTGCTATTGATGCCAGAATGAATGAGGTCTATTTTTCACAACTGCAATATCAAGCCGTTACGGTAAACGGCGTGCAATATGATCATTGGCAAACCGTTATTGAAGAACAAGTGATTGCGCCACAAAATTTGCTTTCACAATTAACTGCAAACTATGAAAATGCACTTAAAGTCGGCACCGGTTGGGCAGCATATCCTGAGCTTTCCGCTGTTTCGGCTAAAGAGAGCAACATCACTTTGCCTTCCGCTAAATATATGTTATCTCTTGCAAAACTAGCCTATGCCCAAAATAACTCCATCTCTGCCACCGCACTCGAACCGGTCTATTTACGCAATGAAGTCACTTGGAAAAAACTTCCGGGAAGAGAATAATTTTTATAGGATAAAAATTTGGGGTGAATATTTCACCCCATCTTTTGAGAATAATTAGGCAAGTTTTGCTCGTCTGGCTTTTACTGCTGCTGCGAGATCATACAACACTTTTTCGGTGTCTTCCCAACCAATACAAGCATCAGTAACGCTTTGCCCGTAAACCAGTGATTTTTTGCCGTCAATAATATCTTGGCGACCTTCAACAATATTACTTTCAACCATTACACCGAAAATATGTGTTGAACCTTCGCTTAATTGACGACAAACATCATCACACACTTCAAGTTGTTTTTTGAACTGTTTTGAACTGTTTGCGTGGCTAAAATCGATCATTACGTGTGGGATTCTGCCACTTTTTTCAATGTCATTCGCCACTTTTAAGACGTGTTCTTTTGAGTAATTCGGGCCTTCATCGCCACCACGTAAAATAATATGACAATCATTGTTTCCTTTTGTAGCCACAATCGCAGAATGACCAAATTTGGTAACAGACAAGAAATAGTGTCCTGATTCTGCTGCACCAATAGCATCTAACGCAATTTTTACACCACCGTTAGTACCGTTTTTGAAACCAACCGCACAAGATAAACCAGAGGCTAATTCACGATGCACTTGAGATTCAGTGGTTCTTGCGCCGATTGCCCCCCAGCTCATAAAATCAGCAATATATTGTGGCGTGATCATATCGAGAAATTCGCCGGCAGAGGGTACACCGAGATCGTTGATGTCTAATAATAATTTACGTGCCATTCGCAAGCCATCATTCAGTGCATAGGTGTGATCAAGATGCGGATCATTAATTAACCCTTTCCAACCCACTGTTGTACGCGGTTTTTCAAAATAGACGCGCATAATCACTTCCAATTCACCTTTGAGTTCTTCACGCAACACTTTTAAGCGTTTCGCATAATCCAATGCCGCTTCAGGATCGTGAATTGAACAAGGCCCGACAACAACCAATAAACGATCATCTTCTTTGTGTAAAATGTTATGCACTGCTTGACGCGCCTGTTTAACGGTTTTGGCTGCGACTTTACTTGCCGGATACTTTTCCAACAAGGCAATCGGTGGAAGGAGTTGTTCTACTTTTGCAATACGGACATCATCGTTTTCAATACGAATATCTTTTTTAATCACTGCCATTTAATTACTCTCTTGTTTTTATGTACTACTAAACTAGTGCAAATACTAGCATATGGAGTTTTATTTTCAACACTTTTTTAATGATTATTTAAAACTTTTGCCGGTTGTAATTTTGCCGCACGAATTGCCGGGTAAAGTGAAGCAAGCAAACTTAACAGCAAAGTGGCTACAAAAACTAAACCAACATCGGTGAAATGCAATTCACTCGGCATAAAATCAATAAAATAGACGCCGTCCGATAAAATTTTAGTATGAAAGATTTTTTCAATCGCATAGATAATCTCGGTTAAGTTCAGTGCCACCACAATGCCTAAAATAATCCCCCATAAACAGCCTTTCATTCCGGAAAATAGACCATACCAAAGGAAAATTCGGCGGATAAAGCCACTGTTTGCCCCTAATGTGCGCAAAATGGCAATGTCGCCCTGTTTATCTTTCACCGCCATAATTAAGGTGGAAATAATATTAAAACAGGCAATGCCAATCACCAGCACCATTGCGAGGTACATCACACTTTTGATTAATGAAATATCACGATACATATAACCGAAACGATCAATCCAGCTGTGTGCAATTAAGGCTTGCGGATAATCCGCCAGTGCGGAAAAATCAAACTCATTGACAGCAAAAGGTGAATGAACGGCAATCTCAACACCGCTTACCTGTGTGGGTTGATAATCAAGATATTGCTGCGCCAATGCCAACGGAATAAACGCATAACTGTGATCGAGTTGCCCGTCTAAACGCAAAATGCCGGCAACCTGCAAACGGTGGCGTTGCGGTTGTGTCATTTTATTGAGTTCTTGCTGATTTTGGTTAGACACCAATAACGACACCCAATCGCCGACATTAACATTGAGATCTTTGGCAATGCCATAACCTAAGATAATGCCTTGATTCTGTTTGGAAAAAGTTTGCCAATGCCCATCCAATACAAATTGTCCGACTGCACTCACTTGTTGCAATAATTGAGGTTCAACGCCTTTCACCTGAATCACTTTTAATTTACCGCCGGCTTCCGCCAAAGTCGTGAAAGTCACATAAGGCGAAATGCCTTTAACCTCGCTGTTCGTGTGCAACACTTGTACTAATTTTTGCCAATTTTGAATCGGCTCTTTTTGATAACCGCTGATATCAATATGTGGCACAACCGCCAAAATGCGTTGATCCAATTCTCGTTGAAAGCCGTTCATTGCGCTTAAACCGATAATTAAAACGGCAACGCCTAACGCAATGCCTAAGGTTGAAAACCACGAAATCAATGAAACTAAGCGATTTTTCTGTTTCGCTCGCTGATAACGCCAGCTGATAAAAAACGGCGTATTCATCATAAATGTTCCTCAATGCTGAGTATGCCGTCACGCATCAGATATTTTTTCTGTAACTTCGCTGCTAACGATAAATCGTGTGTTACCAATAAAAAGGCAATATTTTTCTCTTGATTAAGTTGTTGAATTAATTCAAAAATATTTTCTGTTGTTTTTTGGTCAAGATTGCCGGTCGGTTCATCTGCCAACACTAAATCAGGATTATTCACCAACGCTCTGGCAATAGCGACGCGTTGTCGTTCACCACCTGACAATGCCGAAGGGCGATGATTAATACGATGAGTCAATCCCACTGCTGTTAACATAACCTCCGCCTGTTGATAAGCTTCTCGGCGATCTTTTCCAGCAATCAACATTGGCATTGCTGCATTTTCTAATGCAGTGAAATCTGCCATTAAATGGTGAAATTGATAGACAAATCCTAAATGGCGATTGCGTAACTGCGCCACTTGACGATCAGAAAGTGTCGATAGTTGCGCACCGTTTAAAAAAACCTCGCCCGAAGAGGGTTTATCCAATCCGCCCAACAGATGCAATAACGTACTTTTCCCTGATCCGGAACTGCCGACAATGGCGGTTAAATCGCCTCGATATAACTGAAAAGAGATATTCTGTAACACAGTCGTTGCCTTGTCGCCCTCTTGATAAGTCTTAGAAAGCTGTCGGCACGCCAACAAAGGTTGTGTCTGATTAGTGGTATCTGTCATAAATTTACTCATAGCGTAACGCCTCCGCCGGTTCAATTTTTGCAGCTCGATATGCCGGATAAAGCGTTGAAATAAAAGATAAAGTTAATGAAAATAAAATGATAACGGTAACTTGTACTGCATCTATTGCGGTTGGTAACGGAAAACCTAATGGATTAAACCAACTGAGCATCGGCGTGAGGTAAGTTGTGGCAAGTATGCCCAATATGGCACCGATCAGCGTGCTTAAAACTCCGATCAACATCCCTTGATAGATAAAAATCGCCATCACCTGCAAACGGGTAAAACCTTGCGTTTGTAAAATGGCAATTTCACTCTGTTTGTCCAATACCATTAAGCTTAATGACGTTACAATATTGGCAATCGCCACCAAAATAATAAGACCGACTAACAGCGACATCATATTTTTTTCCATTTTTACCGACTGGAAAAATTCCCCTTTTTGACTGCGCCAATCATCAATCTGCCATTTATCTTTCGGGAAATAGTTCGGTAATTCAGTAATTAAGAAAGGATCTTGTAAAAACAGACGTTGCCCCTGCACTTGATCAGGCTTTAAACGTAATAATCTACCCACATCCTGCAAAGCGGCAAAGATCTGATTATCTGCACTCCAGTCAGGATAAATCGCTGCCACTGTGAACAAACGCTGCATCGGCACACGCCCTAACGGCGTATAGACACTGTTTTCCGGAATCAATAATCGCACTTTATCACCGACAACCAAGTTATTTTGACGTGCCAGCTGTGCACCGATGATCAGATTAAACTCCCCCGGCGGTATCAGCGTTGCCAATTTTTCATCAACACCGCTTAATAATGGATCATCCTGACGCTGTTGTACCCCAATTAATTGCGCTGCACTTAAGCCATCACTGCTTTGCATAATCACATTTGCACGATTAATCGGCACAACTTTAGTCACAAATTTCGGTAATTTCGGCAGTTGATCTTGTGTTAACGAGAATGGCGCTTGTTGCGGAGCAATGATCGCTTGCGGAATATTCTCCAGTACATTCTGTTTCTGGTAATTTTCCAATCCGTTCATCACCGATAGCACAATAATTAATGCCATAACGCCTAAGGTAATTCCGACACCTGCCAAACGTGTCACTAAGCGACCAAAACGATCACCACTTTTGGATCGCCAATAACGTAATGCCACCATTAATGGGACGTTTACCGACATAATTTTCCTTATTTTCTACCCTAAAAAGCTGTTTTATTTAAATCCAATAAAAATGATGGGTGCGAAAACACCCATTCTTTGATTTATAGCTGTTGTAAGCTCAATGCTTATTTGCCGGTTGCGACAAATTCTTCAATATTTTGTGTCACCTTATTCACCAAAGTGGTTACCGCAGAATCCGATGCCCACGCAATATGCGGAGTAATCAATAAATTCGGTAAACGCTTCGCCGCTTCCATTAACACATTGCCTTTTTCCGGTGGTTCTTGACGCATCACATCCAATGCGGCGCCCGATAATTTTCCGGAAGACAGCGCTTCAAACACTGCCTGTTCATCCACCAACGGCCCACGACCGGTATTGATCAACAACGCACCGTCCTTACAAAGTGCCAATGTTTCACGATTAATTAAATTTTGTGTGGTTTCAGTCAATGGACAATGCAAGGTAATAATATCGGCTTGTGCCAACACCTCTTCAAATTTGGTATAGCCTTCACGGACAGTTTCTGCGCCACGATGTTCAGCGAACAGCACTTTCATACCGAGCAGTTCTGCCAAACGTCCGACTTCACGCCCTAAATTACCACGCCCGAAAATACCTAAGACTGATCCTTTTACATCTTTCACCGGATAATCGAAATAACAAAACTGTTTGCATTCCACCCATTTATCAGTGAGCTGATCTCGATACCACCCCATCAAGCTGTGGCGTAAAGCATAAATCATACCGAGCACGTGTTCCGGTACAGTAACCGAAGAGTATCCGGTAACATTTTTAACGGCAATGCCCAACTCTTTTGCTGCATTAAGATCAACATTATTGGTGCCGGTCGCTGTGATCGCAATCAGTTTCAATTTTGGCAATTGTTGCATCACTTCTCGACTAAAAATCACCTTACTGGTAACGGCAATTTCTGCGTCCTGCATCCGTTCGATCACCTGATCCGCCGGCGTATATTCATATTCCACCCATTCGTGTTCAAACTTCGGGCGAGGAATCGGGATATGCTTAGGAATAGCGGTACTGTCTAAAAATACAATTTTCATATTCGGCTCCTTATATTAGTCGGAAATGATGCACTTTATTTAACGTTACGATTAAACGCATTTTTATCGCATTTATGGCGAATTCTGTTTAATTTGAAGTATCTAACTCCGCAAAACTTTTCACTAAATCGTCCACCGCTTTCATTTGCGCCACAAACGGTTCAAGTTTATCTAAAGGCAGTGCGGAAGGTCCGTCACATTTGGCTTTTGCCGGTTCCGGATGTGCTTCCAAGAACAAGCCTGCTAAACCGACTGCCAAACCGGCTCTTGCCAATTCAGTCACCTGCGCGCGGCGACCACCTGATGCAGCACCGAATGGATCACGACACTGTAAAGAATGCGTTACATCAAAAATCACCGGACAACCTTGCGATACCTGTTTCATAATGCTGAAACCTAACATATCTACCACTAAATTGTCGTAACCAAAGTTAGTCCCGCGATCACACAAAATCACTTTATCATTACCGCACTCTTTAATTTTTTCAACGATATTTCCCATTTGTCCCGGGCTTAAAAACTGCGGTTTTTTCACATTAATCACCGCACCGGTGCGCGCCATTGCTTCCACTAAATCGGTTTGGCGAGCTAAAAATGCCGGCAATTGGATAATATCCACCACTTCAGCAACCGGTTGGCATTGATAAATTTCGTGCACATCAGTAATGATTTTCACACCGAAAGTTTGCTTTAATTCTTCAAAAATTTTTAACCCCTCTTCCATTCCCGGACCACGATAAGAGTAAATCGAAGAACGATTGGCTTTATCAAAAGAGGCTTTAAAGATATACGGCACCTTTAACTTGTCTGTCACTTTAACATATTGTTCACAAACTTGCATCGCCATATCACGACTTTCCAACACATTCATACCGCCGAACAGCACAAACGGTTTGTCATTCGCGATCTCGATATTGCCTACCTTTACCATTTTATTTTGCATAAATATTTCCTATAACTTATTGAAATGAATAAGGAATATGTTTTAAATCCTGTAATTGCAATCTGATGAGCGGTGCCACCGGATCTTGTGGACACTGTTCAACGAAATAGGTTAAATCCGGCACTGCCAAATGAAAACATTCCATATTGCCGTACACCACACCGCGATCTCGAATTTCATAAGGATCGTCAGGTGTTTCCGATAAACGATGTTCAATCAATGCTAACGCCTGTTCATTACGCCCTTCCCGAATTAACGCACTTTTTAGCACTTGATACATCCGATCTTCCAAATCGATGAGATCACCGACACCGACATACTCTTCCGATAACGGGGTGCCGAAGCCAAGATAGCCTTCCAACCACGTTTGAATGGTTTCCTGAGAAACATATTTACCATTCCAAGGATCAATAAAAGCGACTTCATCATCCACATCCACGCGCAATAAAAATTGCGTCGGGAAATTCACGCCACGTATCGGCAAATGAAAATTAGCGGCAATAAAAAGCAATATTGACCCTAACACCGCCGGCGTTCCCTCTTTAGTGGCGAAGACGTGAGGCAACATCAGATTGGAGGCGTGAAAATAGGTTTCACGATCACAAAAAAAGCCTTTTTCCCCATAAAAAAATTGAAGCAACAGATGTACTCGCATTTTGACATCTGTTTCCCCTTCAATAAATTTGCCGAATTCACGAATCAAATGCCCTAATCTGGAATAGATACTGCTTTTCTTGAAATCGGCATCAATAATTTGATTAAAAGAGATAAGTTGATTTAATAAATATTTCCCTGCTTTTTCTCTTTCTAAAGCGATTCTAAGCGCCTCATCATTATCTATTATTCTATTTTTTTCCATACTACCTATCCCACTTTGCATAGGTGACACGCTGATTGCCACCATAATCTAAAACGGTTTTTACTGCACACCAATTATAACGCTTAAACAGCGCCTGCACTGCTTCCGCCTGCTGCCAACCGTGCTCAATCAACAAATATCCGCCGGTATTCATAAAGGCAGTTGCTTGCTCAATAATTCGTTCAATATCCGCTAATCCTTCCTTTTTTGCTACCAATGCGGATAACGGTTCAAAACGCACATCCCCTAGTTTAAGATGAGGATCATTTTCAGCTATGTAAGGTGGATTACTGACAATAAAATCAAATTTTTGTGGTGGCAAGGATGAAAACCAGTCACTTTGCATAAACTCAACATTGGTTAAATGGTTACGTTGCCTATTTTGTTTTGCCAACAGCACTGATTCTGCCACACGATCTACGCCAATAATGCGATAAGCTCGCTTTTGTTGTGTTAATTCAGCTGCCAACGCTAGCGCAATCGCGCCTGTTCCTGTGCCTAAATCCAAAATCGATAACGCCGCTTCGCTTGAATAGTGCTGCAATAGCGATAATGCGGTTTCCACCAAACATTCGGTATCGGCTCTTGGAATCAGCGTTACCGGCGAAACCAACAAATCTAAACTCCAAAACCCTTTTTCACCGAGAATATAGGCGATCGGCTCGCCTTGCAGACGGCGTTGCAGCAACAGTTCCAAGCGTTGCTGCTGCGCTTCACTTAATCGTGTTTCCGCAAATGCCATAATTTGCGCTTTGCTTTTCTCAGTCACAAAACACAACAAGGCATTTGTATCTATTTTCGCCTCCTCACTACTCTGCTCAACACTTAATCGTGCAACCGCCTGTTGCAGCCACTGCTGATAATTCAAGGGCGCATTACTCATTTTCAGATAAAGCAGCAAGCTGTTCCGCTTGATATTCAGTAATAATCGGCTGGATCAAATCATCAATTTTTCCGTTCATAATCTCATCCAAACGGTATAAAGTTAAATTGATGCGGTGATCGGTAACACGCCCTTGCGGATAGTTGTATGTACGAATTTTATCGGAACGATCACCCGATCCCAACAAACTACGGCGTGTATCTGCCTGCTCTGCGGCTTTACGCTCCTCTTCCGCCTGCACTAATCGGGATGCCAACACCGACATCGCTTTCGCTTTATTTTTATGTTGTGAACGTTCATCCTGACATTCCACCACAATACCGGTTGGAATATGAGTAATACGCACCGCAGAATCGGTCGTATTAACGTGCTGACCACCGGCACCGGATGAACGATAAGTATCAATACGCAAATCGGCAGGATTAATTTCCGGCAAGGCAGATTCCGGCAATTCCGGCATTACTGCCACAGTACAGGCTGAAGTATGAATTCGACCTTGCGATTCAGTTTTTGGCACACGTTGCACACGATGACCACCGGATTCAAATTTTAATTGACCATAAACATTTTCGCCGCTGATTTTGACGATAATCTCTTTATATCCACCCTGCTCGCTCTCATTCGCGCTCAGCACTTCTGTGCGCCAACGCTTGCTTTCCGCATAACGACTGTACATTCTGAACAAATCGCCGGCAAAAATACCGGCTTCATCGCCACCGGTTCCGGCACGAATTTCTAAATAACAGTTATATTCATCATTCGGATCTTTCGGTAACAATAGAATCTGTAACTGTTGTTCGCTCTCTTCGATGCCTTGAGTACAATGGGCGATTTCCTCTTCCGCCATCTCTTTCATACTCGGATCATCAAGTAGAATTTGTGCCTCTTGCAAATCACTATTAAGCTGTTTCCAACGAGCAAAACATTTCACCACATCTTCCAACTGTGAATACTCTTTTGAATATGCTCTGAATTTCTCCTGATCATTGATTACTGAAGGGTCGCCAAGCAACGCCTGTAACTCTTCATAACGCTCATCTAATGTTTCTAATTTACTGATAATAGAGGCTTTCATCATTCACCTTTTATAAATGTTATAACTTGAACTGAAAAATCTGCTTATTCTAACGAATAATCATAATGATGAACAGGCAAATCACATCATTCTTTTCACTCGTTTCGTCCCGATATTTGTTACAAACAGAATAAAAAATAAGCTATTAAAACAATGAAAATCGGAAACTGTAAAAAATAGATT
>SKEB01000869.1_pt1 | contig 16912 bp, 14 predicted proteins | sample 4826561 | NCBI WGS metagenome assembly SKEB01 (sample SAMN11008820, study PRJNA524170) | human gut metagenome | biome: Human fecal sample; material: Feces; isolation source: fecal sample from pouch patient p17 | host: Homo sapiens | place: Israel: Tel-Aviv | collected 2016-03-29
AAGACTACAAGGTAGATAGGGCAGAGGTGGAAGCACGGTAACGTGTGGAGCTGACTGTTACTAATCGATCGAGGGCTTGACCAAAAAGTTTGTTGGATGATTTCTGTATGAAGTTTTGAAGGTACAACTTATTTATGATAGGTTTTACCGGAAGCTGTGTATCAGCTAATATTCCTCGATAGCTCAGTCGGTAGAGCACGCGGCTGTTAACCGCGCTGTCGTAGGTTCGAGTCCTACTCGGGGAGTTTTTTTTGACTGTAGAAGTGTATTTGTAAAACTACCTGGCTCCATGGTCAAGCGGTTAAGACATCGCCCTTTCACGGCGGTAACACGGGTTCGATTCCCGTTGGAGTCACTAGCTTTTGGCTGGCTGTAATCAGCTGAGGTAAATATGCCGATGTGGCTCAATTGGCAGAGCAGCTGATTTGTAATCAGCAGGTTATCGGTTCGAGTCCGATCATCGGCTTATAGAAGTAATCTACTTGGACCATTAGCTCAGTTGGTTAGAGCAACCGGCTCATAACCGGTCGGTCCTGGGTTCGAGTCCCCGATGGTCCACTTGTCACAAAAGCGTTTGTAAGATGTCTGGCCTAATGGCTCAGTTGGTTAGAGCGCCGCCCTGTCACGGCGGAGGTCGCGGGTTCGAGTCCCGCTTGGGTCGCTCATGAGAGCAAAATTGTTCTTATGATAATTTCATATGGGATCTTAGCTCAGCTGGGAGAGCATCTGCCTTACAAGCAGAGGGTCATAGGTTCGAGCCCTATAGGTCCCACTTCTGTAACAACTGTTACAGTAATGCCGGCGTGGCGGAACTGGCAGACGCGCAGGACTTAAAATCCTGTTGTGGTGACACAGTACCGGTTCGATTCCGGTCGCCGGCATTCATATCCAGGTACTTGACAAGAGTGCTATAATAGATATGTAAAAAAGAATATGTGTGCGTAGCTCAGCTGGATAGAGCACTTGGCTACGGACCAAGGTGTCGGGGGTTCGAATCCTCTCGCGCACGTAGGAAAGCCCGGAAGATGATCTTCCGGGTCTTTTTTTCCTCTATAGTATATATCTTTTGATTTATCTGAAAATCATATCGTAGAAATGCTTTATAAATCCCTCGATTGAAGCCCAAATTTAGCCACAATTACTATTGAAAATCATGCAAAAAGTGCGTAATATACAGAATTGGTGTCAAAAAGAGGACATCAGGATTGTGTATAAAAAGAGGAATGAGGATTAGAAATGCAAGAGGGAAAGAAACAGAGAATCGAATTTCTGGATTATCTCAAGGCAGTCTGTGTCATTATGGTAATCATTACGCACTATGGATGGGAGGATAAGACATCTCCTTTTTTTACGATGCTGATCAACATGGCAGTGCCGGTATTTATGATTGTGAGCGGTTATAATTTTGCAATGTCAAACCGCAAAAAAGCAGACGGAAATCTGGAGAAAATGTATGGCTGGAATATGATGAAACCAAAGCTGATCCGCTTTTTGCTGCCGTTTTTTGCCATTTGTCTGCTTGAGATTCTGCTGCTGGCAGCGCAGGATAAAAATATACCGTTGTTCCGTATTTTTGTGCTTGGCGCATACGGACCTGGAAGCTATTATGTACCGATCATGCTGCAGCTGCTTGTTATTTTTCCGTTGATTTATGTGATGATCGCATACAATGCTAAGCTTGGACTTGCTGTGGCAGCGCTCGCCAATCTCGCGTTTGAGGTGTGCGTCATCGTGTTTGATATGGATAAATATTATTACCGCCTGAGCATCGGAAGATACCTGCTCTTAATCGCGTTTGGCTGTTATCTGTATCTGCATCCGGAGCAGAGGGTAAAGCCGTATCAGATGTGGATGATGTTTCTGGCAGGACTGGCATATCTGATTGCAGTTTTTGGATTCGACAAGGATTTCGAGTTGTTTGGCTACTGGAAGACGACAGCGATGCCGGTTGCGTTCTATATTTTCCCGATCGTTATTTTATTGTTCCGGAAATTTTATCACTGTACGATTCCGGGATTTGTGGGGAGACTGCTCACACAGATTGGAAAAGCTTCCTATCATATCTTCCTGATTCAGATGGTATACTATCACTTTGAACTGGGCGGCGCGATCATGCAGACGGCATGGTATATTGCTGTCCCGTTTAACATTCTGGTTACGGTTCCGCTTGGCCTTGGATTCTATGAGCTGGACAACCGGTTTGTGAAAAAGCTGCGCGAGGTAAAGCATTACATCCGGGCGGTTGTATAGGGAACATATTTATTTGCGCACAGGTTGTGTCACGTGACACGGTCTGTGCGTTTTTTATGTAATAGGATTCTTTTTTTCAGGAAATGCCGCGTTACATTTAGCGGTGAAAGTTGGGCGCGCAGGCAGAAAGGCATTGCACAGAGAGGGAAAAGAGTATAGAATAAAAATGGAATTTTAGCATCGTATCATGGGATAAGTGAACGAGAGCAGGAGGAAAAAATGAATAAGCAGAGCGAAAAGCCAAGGGGACTTTTGAGCGGGAAAACCGTACTCCTTTGTGTGACGGGAGGAATTGCCGCTTATAAGATGCCGAATGTAGCGCGCATGTTGAAGAAGCTTGGGTGCAACGTACATGTTCTGATGACGCAGAATGCCACGAATTTTATCACAGCGACGACGTTTGAGACGCTGACGGCGAACAAGTGTCTGATTGACACGTTCGACCGGAATTTTGAGTTCTCGGTGGAGCATGTGGCGCTTGCGAAACAGGCGGATCTGGTGCTGATTGCACCGGCTACAGCAAACGTGATCGGCAAGATTGCGAACGGAATTGCAGACGACATGCTCACAACGACGGTGATGGCGTGTACCTGCAAGTGCCTGATCGCCCCGGCAATGAACCATAATATGTACCACAATCCGATTGTGCAGGACAATATCCGCAAGCTGGAGCATTACGGCTATGAGATGATTGAACCGGTGCGGGGGATGCTGGCGAACGGCGATACGGGAGACGGCAAACTGCCGTCCGAGGAAGAGCTGGCCGAGTATGTCTTAAGAGAACTTGCTGCGCCAAAGGACATGGCAGGATTAAAAATTCTTGTCACTGCAGGTCCGACACAGGAAGCGATTGACCCGGTGCGCTATATTACCAATCACTCCACAGGGAAGATGGGATATGCGATTGCGAGACGCGCCATGTACCGAGGGGCGGATGTGACACTTGTGACCGGACCGACAGCGTGCGAGCCGCCGCGGTTTGTGAATGTTGTTCCGGTTGTGACGGCGGCACAGATGTATGACGCGGTCATGAGCCGTGCAAAGGAGCAGGATATTATTGTCAAGGCGGCAGCGGTGGCGGATTACAGACCGGCATCTGTGGCGGAGGAGAAGATCAAGAAGTCCGATCGGGAAGCTTCGATCGAACTGGAACGCACACAGGATATACTGGCAGCTCTGGGGGCGGACAAAGGAAAGACGATACTGTGCGGGTTTTCCATGGAGACGGAGCACATGCTTGAGAATTCAAGAAAAAAGCTTCGCAAAAAGAATGTGGATCTGATCGCAGCCAATAATCTGAAGGTGGAAGGCGCCGGTTTCGGAACCGATACGAACGTGCTGACACTGATCACAGAGGACGGCGAGCGGGAAATGGCACGGATGAGTAAAGAGGAGGCAGCGGACGAGCTGCTTACGGAATTGTTAATAATAAGTAAAGGACGCGCGAAGGGGCAGTAGACACACGGTCATGTGCGCAGGCAGGGGACAGAGAGACGATGACGACAGTAAAGGTACAGAAGAACCAGATAATTGCCAAGCAGAAAGAGAAAGTAAAAAAATGGTATATCGTGCAGGAGGGTACTGTCATTCAGTGCAATTCCTACGCCAAGATTGTTCTTGGAAAAAATGCGGTGATTGGAATTTCTGAGGGCGACAGATATCTGTGTGATTATGTTGCGACCGAGGATTCCGTGCTGGCGGTGTTCAATTGTGAATCGGCGGAGGATTTAAAGGAGGCGATTCACGGGCAGGAGAGCATGCGCAGTATTCTGCTTCGGGCAGCACTCGGACAGCGGCAGATGCTTCTTAGAACCTATGCCGGTTTTACCAATCTGGTAAGGCAGTTTCACTCCTTTGCCGAGAATGAGTACAGCCAGTATGAGAATCTCTGCGCACAGTACCATCTGGACGAGCAGAGTTTTACGCGCATGGACAATTTCAAGCCGTTGGAGATGGTGCACCGGGCGGAGAACTGGGAGATAGGCAACAGTGCCAGCCTGACCGGAAGTTATTTAGAGGAGTATGTGCATCTGATGCAGCGGGACGATAATCTCTGCATCGGGGCGATCATGGAAGCCAGTTATCAGACCAGGCGTGTGACGCAGGGAATCATTGAGATGGTGGAATATCTCCGCTACAATCAGGATATTCTTCTGGCGGAATCGAAAAACGATCTTTTTAACCTGTTCTTTGCTCTGGCGATTCAGGCGCAGAAGAAAAATTATGATGTAAAGCCGCTTTTAAATGAGATGGACCGGATTGCCGAGGTGATCAAAAAGCTTGGCATCTACAGCGGAAAGCTGGTCGACATGCGGATGGAAGAATACCGCGGATACCACTTCGAGACAGAAGGTGCAGCGTACGAGACGCCGCAGGCACAGGATGGCGAGGAGGAAGAAACGCAGGAAGAGCGCAGTGAAGACTGCCTGGTTCATATCCTGACCTATGCGGATACCGAGCAGAGCGTCATCGAGGAGATGCAGGAGCTTGTGCAGAAGTACCGGGATCTGCCGGATATGTTTTCCACGGACGCGCAGACGTTTGCAATCCGCAAGCGGATCACACAGATTTTCTACGATACCTACTTAAAAGCGTTTATGCATACCGTAAAGGGGGAAAAAGAGCTTACCCCGATTGTGGAAATGTTTTTGAATTTCGGATTTATGGATGTGCAGATGGCCGGCGAGGAGAATGCCAATATTCTGTTCGATCTCACGGAGCATCTGGATGTCTGCAAATCTGACCATGTATACACGATTTTTGAATGGCTGCGCAGTGTTTATGACGGAAGAAACGAGCCGTCGAAAAATGAGTTCGATATGGATTATCCGGCATATCTTGCAGAGATGCGCAAGACCGGCAAGATTACGACAGAGCAGCAGAAGCATTTTATGTCCAACCGGGAGCTCAAAGTCAAGTTTGAGATTCAGAACATGTTCACGTCCGGAAACCGTGCGACCTATGGCAAGCTGTCCACGTTCTGCCCTATTTTAGGGGAGTATGATCTGATCAACTCCATTGAAAAGATGCTCGTGACGGCGCAGAAGCTGGACGAGTCACTGCACAAGATCCGCGACATCGATTTCTCCGCGTTCTATCGTGAAGTGCTGTTCTCGGATCCGGACAAGGGCATCAACCGCGAGATGATTATGAAGGAGATCATGCCGGACATCATTCTGATGCCGAATGCAGGAACACGCTCGATGATGTGGCAGGAGACAGCAGGCGTGCGAAGAGATACCTCGGCGCGTTTCCTGTTCCCGATTTTCACAGCGGTCGATATTGACGATATGATGGTCGATACGGTCGGAAGATACCGCTGGGAGATCTGCAGGAAGATTCAGGGTGTACACTGGAACGATATCCGTGAGAAGTCCCTGACGGCGGAGTATTGCGATTATCTGCAGTTCTACCGGAAGAACCGCGAGCTTTCCACCGAGGCGAAGGAGAAGATCAAGAGTGCGCTCTTGCGTGGAAGAAATAATTACCGTGAGGTCTTCGTCAAGGATTATCAGAACTGGATGAAGTATGAGTCGAAGGGAAGCTACCGCCTCAACAAGATCGCAAGAGAGATCCTGATTACCTATTGCCCGTTCGCAAAGCCGATCCGGGAGGAGTTAAAGGGGAATCCGATGTATGAGAGCGCTCTGCACCGCCTCGATCTTTTGAACGCGAAGACCGTGCAGCGTATCCAGGGAGTCTATGACAAGTATCAGAAAGCCGGCGGCAGGATCACGCAGGAGCTCACCGACAATCTTGAATATTATGAACTGTGATAAGATATGAACTGTGATAAGATAGAAAAAGCCAGGTGCGATGCACTTGGCTTTTTCTGAGGGGAGTATAAATAATTAATAAGGGGTATAAAATGATATGTTTTACATATCACAGCATTAGTATAGAACATTCTTTTTGAAAAAGCAATGCAAAACCACAAAAGCCATGTATATTTTCCGGGGAACATCAGATACTAACCATGCAGTAAGCAAATAAAAAGATTCGGCACGAGCACGTGCCGGGATGGAGGGCAACATGGCAAAAAACGAAAGTACACAGAATTCGACTTCTAATTGCAGAGACGGTTATGAGAACAGCTACGAGAACAACGCGGGAAGCGGTTCCAACAGCGCAAAGAATAAGTCGACTAACAAGTCAACCAACAAGACATCCAACGTGTCCGGTTCCAACAAGACCTCTGACAAGTATCAGCAGTAGACTGGCACAGGCAGAGAAAAAGCGCATAGGATAGAATAAGATTGACAGAAACAGATTGCAGAGAACCTCTTTGTAATCTGTTTTTGCGATTACAGGAGCATATGGCGGAAAAGGAGGATACGCGGGCATGACGTTTTATACGATACATCCAAGGGAATTGGAAGATATTATGAGAAGAAAGCACGGAATTCTGATTGATGTGCGGGAGGCGGATTCTTATCGGGAATACCATTATCCGAACGCCAGAAATCTTCCGTATGAAAAGATCGATCAGTGGATGCACCGTCTGCCGAAGAACAGACCGCTGGTGCTCTACTGCGATTATGGAAGCACCAGTCTTCTGGCGGCGAGAAAGCTCGGCAGGGAGGGGTATGAGGTATATACCGTGGTTGGCGGCATTGAGGCAATGCGAACAAGTGATTGACAGGGAAAATTAGAATGGATAATATATTATTAGGAAATTAGACATATGATACAGAGGAGAATACATGAAGACATATGAACTGGTGGTTCCATGTCATTTTGGACTGGAAGCGGTACTTAAGAGAGAAATCTATGACCTGGGATATGAGATCAGCCGGGTGGAGGATGGCAGAGTCTCATTTCAGGGGGATGCGGAAGCTGTCTGCCGTGCCAATATCTTTCTGCGCACGGCAGAACGCGTGCTGATCGAAGTGGGCAGATTCCGCGCAACGACCTTTGAGGAATTATTTCAGGGAATCAAGGCGCTTCCGTGGGAGGACTATATCCCTGTGAACGGAAAGTTCTGGGTAAAAAAGGCGTCTTCTATCAAGAGCAAGCTGTTTTCTCCGTCTGATATTCAGTCGATCGCGAAGAAGGCAATGGTGGAGCGCATGAAGCAGCACTATGATGTGGAATGGTTCGCGGAGGACGGGGCGCCGTATCCGGTGCGCATCTTTCTGCTGAAGGATGAGGTTATGGTGACGCTGGATACGTCCGGGGACTCCCTGCACAAGCGCGGATACCGCACATTGACGAGCAAGGCGCCTCTGACCGAGACGCTGGCAGCTTCCCTGCTGCTGTTGACGCCGTGGAGACCGGACCGGATTCTGGTGGATCCGTTCTGCGGCAGCGGTACGTTCCCGATAGAGGCGGCGATGATTGCTGCCGGTATTGCGCCCGGAATGAACCGTGAGTTCACGGCGGAGCAATGGACGAACCTGATTGACCGCAAGCTGTGGTACGAGTGCGTAAAGGAAGCCGAGGAGATGATCCACACGGATGTGAAGGTCGACATACAGGGCTATGATATTGACGGGGACGTCATAAAGGCAGCCAGGGAGAATGCAAAACGCGCCGGCGTGGATCACCTGATTCATTTTCAGCAGCGCCCGGTGGCAGAACTCCACCACCCGAAGAAATACGGCTTTATCGTGACGAATCCGCCGTATGGCGAGCGCCTCGAGGACAAGGCGGATCTGCCGAAGCTGTACGGGGAGATCGGGGCGGCATTCCGGGGACTTGATTCCTGGTCGATGTACCTGATTACGAGTTATGATGAGGCGGAGCGTTACATCGGCAGAAAAGCGGACAAGAACCGCAAGATCTACAATGGAATGCTTCGCACCTATTTTTACCAGTTTATGGGGCCGAAGCCACCAAGGCGGAGTGTAAGGGATACCGCCGGAGGGGATGAATGAAATATTCAAAAAGATATATCGTGTTTGGCGTGCTGGTAGCCGCCATGCTGATTTTTAAATTAGAACCGGGGGCATCGGGGAGCGGAACGGTGGAAAATTTCCGCGGAGCCAATCTGCAGGCGACAACCTGGAACCCGTTGATCGCATCCAGCGTAAATGATAATCTGTTGTCGCTGGTGATCGATAACAAGGAATACACCAACGAGAACCATACGTTTTATATGGATGACCAGCTGAATATCATGGTTCCGGTGAACATTCTGCGCGATGCACTCAACTGCAGCGCGCATGTGTATGACGGAAAGCGGCTCCTTGTGGAGAAGCATGCGAATGAGGTGGAGTTTTCACTGGGCGCCTCGGAGGCGAAAGTCAACGGAACCCGTGAGGTGATCGTGTCGCCGTTTATCCGCAAGGACGATACCTACTATGTAAGCCTGAATGATCTGGCGAATTATCTGGATTATTCCTATTCCTGGGATATACAGGAGAATCAGGCGTCGGCGATGGACACGTCGGACAGTGCGACAATCATACCGACCCGCTATGATCTGAGGGAGAAGGGACGGGCGGCAGCAGTGCGCAATCAGGGAACTTTCGGCACCTGCTGGGCGTTTGCCGCGCTGGGGGCACTGGAGTCGTCGTTGCTGCCGGAAGAGAAACTGCAGTTTTCGGTCGACCATATGACGATGAACAACGGATTTACACTGACGCAGGATGACGGCGGGGAATATACCATGGGAATGGCTTATCTGGCGGCATGGGAAGGACCTGTATACGAAGCGGATGACCCTTACGGGGACAATAAAACGAATCCGGATCTTACAGCGGTCAAGCATGTGCAGGAAATGCAGATCATCGACGGAAAAGATTATGAGAAGATCAAGGAGTCGGTCTTTTTATACGGCGGAGTGCAGACGTCGATCTATAACGGGCTGCGCAGCTCGCAGTCAAAGTCTCCGTATTACAATCAGAAGACAAATTCCTACTGCTACATCGGTACAGAGAAGCCGAATCACGACGTTGTGATTATCGGCTGGGACGACAGTTATTCCAAGGAGAATTTTAATGTGGATCTCGAGGGAGACGGCGCATTTATCTGCCAGAACAGCTGGGGAGATACGTTCGGCGAGGACGGGGTGTTTTACATATCGTATTATGATACGAATATAGGCACCCACAACGTTGTGTATACAAAGATCGAAGAGCCGGGCAACTATGACCATATCTATCAGAGCGATCTGTGCGGCTGGGTCGGACAGCTTGGCTATAACAAGGACAGCGCCTACGGCGCCAATGTCTACACGACGTCACAGGAAGAAGAACTGGTGGCGGCAGGCTTTTACGCAACAGGAAAAGATTCCCAGTACGAGCTGTATGTTGTACGGAATTTTGAAAATGCAGATTCGCTGACACAGCGGATTCCGGTGGCGTCCGGCAAGCTCTCCAACGCGGGCTATTATACGGTTGATTTTAATCAGGCAATTTCACTGGATGCGGGGGAGCGTTATGCGATTGTGCTTCACATGATTACGCCGGGGTCGGTGCATCCGATGGCAATCGAATACGCTGCCGACGAGGCGACCGCGAATGTGATTCTGGACGATGGTGAGAGTTATATCAGTACCAATGGTGCCAGATGGGACAGCGTGGATACGGTGGAGGAATGTAATCTCTGTATTAAGGCATTCAGTAAGAATCGATAAAGGAATATACGGTTATGGAAGAAAAAGCATTGAGACTGTCGGCTGTCTTTCTCATGATTTTGACAGCGGTATCTTTTGTGCTTCTGCCGAAGCTTCCGGCGCTTCACACGTGGGAGGTGGAGGCGAGAGAGGAACGCATTGCCGAGGAGGAGTTCGCCCAGAGTCAGGTCACGATGCAGAACTTAAAGATCAAAGAGCAGAATGAAGCGGCGGGGGCGAAGGGAGAACTGAGTATCCGCCTGCCGGAGGGCGTGACCGGGGATCAGATTGCTGTCAGCAACGATTATGTGACCCAGACTATCCGGGTGGAAATCCCGCAGGCGGACCGCACTTATTTTGACAGCTACCCGGTTCTGGGGAACAGCGACTATATTGACGGTCTCTCCTACACCAGGCAGGGGGAGACGGGCGTGATAGAGGTCACGACCAACAAGGTATATGAACTGCAGACGGAATATGATGCGCAGAATTTTTATTTTAATTTTTTGACACCTCATGAAGTCTATGATAAAGTAGTCGTAATCGATGCGGGGCACGGAGGAAGAGCCGTCGGTGCGAACAAGCAGGGAATCAATGAGAAGGACATTGACCTGGCGATCGTGCTGAAGCTGAAAGAGATTTTTGACAACAGCGATCAGAACATCGGCGTGTATTACACCAGAACGGATGACAGCAATCCGACGTTCGACCAGAGAGTGCAGCTTGCCAACAAGTCGGACGCGGATCTTTTTATCAGTATACATAACAACTCGACGAGAAGCGGACGCATGTCGGGTACCAGCGGTACACAGGTGATGTACGACGAGACGTCGGAGGCGAGCCGTCAGTTCGCGCAGATCTGTCTGGAGGAAGTCACAGGCAGGATCGGGAGCCGTGACAAAGGACTGGTGGAGGGCGACAGTATTTATATCATTAGAACCAGTGAGGTGCCGGTTGCACTGATTGAAGTCGGATTTATGACGAACAAAGATGAACTGGAAAAGCTGAATTCCGATGCATATCAGAGGGAGACGGCAGAGGGCGTCTATCAGGCAGTGCTTCGCGCATTTGAAGAAGGATACTAAAAAGAGGACAAAGCCATGAGAATAATTTTTGCCACCGGCAATGCCGGAAAAATGAGAGAAATCCGCGAGATTATGGCGGATATGGATATGGAGATCTGTTCCATGAAGGAAGCAGGTATTTCCCTGGATATTGAGGAGAACGGCACGACGTTCGAGGAGAATGCGCAGATCAAGGCGAAGGCAGTAGCTGCCTGTACGAAGGATATTGTGCTGGCCGATGATTCCGGTCTGGAGGTGGATTATTTAAACAAGGAGCCGGGCGTATATTCGGCGCGGTATCTGGGCGAGGATACTTCCTACGATATTAAGAATCAGGCGATTCTCGACCGTTTGAAGGGCGTGCCGAAGGAGCAGCGCACGGCGCGGTTTGTCTGTGCGATTGCAGCAGTGCTTCCGGACGGGAAGACACTTGTGACACGGGAGACGATCGAGGGATATATCGGGGAATGTCCGGCAGGGGAGAACGGATTTGGATATGATCCGATCTTCTATGTGGATGAGTATCACTGCTCGACGGCGGAGCTGACAGAAGAGCAGAAGAATGAGATCAGCCACAGAGGAAAAGCGCTTCGTTCCATGAAGAAGTTGTTGCACGAGTACGGGTTTTAGCCTATGAAAATACTGGTTGTAAGTGATACGCACAGGAAACTTGAAAATTTAAAAGTTATCTTAGAGCGTGAGCAGCCGATGGATCTTCTGATCCATCTGGGTGACGCGGAGGGAGATGAGGACAGTATTGCGGAGATGGCGGGCTGCCGGCTGGAGATCGTTGCGGGCAACAATGACTTTTTTTCCAATCTTCCACGGGAAAAAGAACTTCGCATCGGCAGCTACCGTGTATTGATCACGCATGGACATTATTACTATGTCAGTGCGGGGATCGCCGATATTGAGCGGGAAGCGGCGGCACAGGGCTATGATATTGTGATGTTCGGACACACGCACAGGCCTGTGATCGATTACACAAGGGATGTGATTGCGCTCAATCCGGGCAGTCTTTCCTATCCGAGGCAGGAGGGGAGAAGACCGTCCTACATTGTGATGGATCTGGACAAAAACGGAAAGGCAAATTTTGAAATAAAATATTTATAAAAAAGTGTTGACTTTTCAGAGGCTGTCCTATATAATAATCCTTGCGTCACGAAAAGGACAGCTCAGTGGCCGGAAGAGTGCGCAAGCGATAAAATCCTTCGGGGTGTGGCTCAGCTTGGCTAGAGCGCCTGGTTTGGGACCAGGAGGTCGCAGGTTCGAATCCTGTCACCCCGATTTCGTGCGGGTGTAGTTCAATGGTAGAACACCAGCCTTCCAAGCTGGATACGTGGGTTCGATTCCCATCACCCGCTTTAAATCTGCACTGACAGGTTTATACAAGATCATATGTGTTCGTAGCTCAGCTGGATAGAGCAACGGCCTTCTAAGCCGTGGGTCGGGGGTTCGAATCCCTTCGAGCACATTTTATGGTGGGTATAGCGCAGTTGGTTAGCGCGCCAGATTGTGGCTCTGGAGGCCCAGGGTTCGAATCCCTGTATCCACCTTAGTTGCGATAGGTGCAACGATTATTTGTTGGGCTATCGCCAAGCGGTAAGGCACTGGATTTTGATTCCAGCATTCGCAGGTTCGAATCCTGCTAGCCCAGCTTGCTTTTGTTGTAATCTGATATAGGGGATACTAGCTCAGTTGGTAGAGCACCTGACTTTTAATCAGGTTGTCGGGGGTTCGAATCCCCCGTGTCTCACTAAGGAATGAAGAGCGGAAAGCCAGTAAATTCAAGGTTTTCCGCTTTTTTTATGCGATTTTTGAGGTAAGGAAAAGTAAGCAGAAGTAGATGGTTTTTAATGTCCGCAACGCGTCCGCAAGGGGTATTTTGACCGCAATGTCCGCATTGTGTCCGCAAATCAGATTGCCAGAATATCATTCACAACCGCCGCGGCATCTTCTTTCTCGTCCATGATGTGGTTGTAGACGTCCAGCACCATCTTTTCGGTGTCACCCATCAGCTGGGCGATTTTTTTAATGCTGATCGCAGGTACCTGATAGCAGAGGTTTGTGCAGTAGTTGTGCCGGAAGATGTGAGCGGTCAGATCTGATATGACCGGGAACGCATCGGTGCCACCGGCGGCATGGTTCATTTTTCTCACGATTGACTGCCACATTTTGACATACGCTGAATGTGTCATGATTGATCCGTCACGACAGGTAAAAAGATAGGTGCCCGGTAGAGCAGACAAATACTCTTTTAAGTATGCGGCGGTGGTGTCCGGTACCGGTACGGTGCGGAAGCCATTGTTGCTTTTTGGCATGGGCTTTATTTCGGACGCGTTATTCGGGAAAATAAGCGCTTTTGTGATTGATACGGACATTTTCCCATTCTCCGTCTTAAAATCGAATTTTGACAGTGCCAGCGCTTCCCCACGGCGTAATCCGCACGAATATATAATATAAACAAAAGCTTTTTCGCGGGCGGTAAAGGAAGCCTTTGAAATGGCGGCTTTTTCTACCTGTGTGAGAGGACGCTTTTCTTTTTTTACATAACATGGCAGATTGATGTCTGCACAGATCTTATCATACATCCCAACGCCGATATAATTATCGGCGACAGCCATCTTGAGGATCTGTTTAAAGGTGATCTCAATTTGTTGACAGGTGCGCGGTTTATCCAGTGCATTGTTGATTGCGAGCTGGAAGTGGCTGTTTCGGATATCTGACAGGCGCACACCCTCCAAAAAGGATAGATGCGTTTCTATTATATTCTCATACATTTTCCGGGTGTTCATTTCGCGTGCAGCTTTTTTGGTCTTAAGCCAGCTCCGGGCGTATTCTAAAAAGGTTACATCAGTATTCTGGACATACTGACCGTTCTCCACCTCACTTTTGAGTTGGTTGACCTGCCGCTCCAGATCTGCGCTGGATTTGCGTGATACAAGCCGTTTCCGGTGTTTGCTTCCGTCAACGTTGTATGTTCCGTCCCAGATCTTGGTTTCATACTCTCCGCGAGAGTTTTTCGTGTACTTTGCTTTTGCCATATGTACCATCCTTTCTTCTAACCCCCTCGAAATCGAGGAGTTTTTGGGTATAAAAATAACAGCCAGCGTGGAACTGGTGTTCCGCTTGCGTTTGGCTGCTCCGAATGATACAATATGCTTGTTGAGGGCATTGTATCTTCGGAGCAATGTGTTTCGCCTTTGGTATTCCAGTACCAGGGGCGATTTTTTTATTGTGAATTATTAACTAATTCCTGTAATTTATCTCTATCCCAGAGCTTCACACCTAAAGCGTCAGCTTCTTCCTTTGCCTGCGCTGTGAAATACTGATTTGTGAGTACAACGGCAATATCCTTGTGGTAAAGGCTTTTTCCGGTGTGCGCTTGTTGCACGGCGGCATTTCCTATATTAGAAGAATAACATTTACACTGGATAGCATAGGATATATGATCTATATCGTCTTTATCTGCTAGAATGTCAATGCCGTGATCTCCACTTCCTTGCGTGACTTCGACGTTGGAAAAACCGTTCTTTCTTAGCAAATCCGCACAGAAATATTCAAAATCATGTCCATTCATGTAATCATATTGATTGTTATACAGCGTAATCCGTTTGTTGGTATCTGATAGAACGGAACATTCATCCAAGTCATGGTATGGAAATTCAAACTGTTCATAATTTGAATATTGTTCAAACTGTTTTAATGTCATAAGAACGCGGCGAGGGGCAGTTCCATTTTCTGCCGCAACTATTCCGGCTGCCTCTAGCTGATCCATAATACTTGCAGCACGGTTAAATCCAATGTTGAAATGACGTTGTAGCATACCGATTGCCGCGTTTCCTTTAAGAACAACCAGTTTTACAGCATCTATAAAATATGGATCTACGCTTTCTGGAACACGAAAAATGACAGGATCATGTTCAATTTGTGCAACAGTGGCGCAAGGAATGTTACGCGGGAACGTAGCTTGAAGATCTGCAGGTGTATTACTGTGAAGAGATTCTTTTTTGTGGCTTCTTTCATAAAACTTTTTTGTGGCAGCTTCTCGGCTATGAATTAAATCATTCAAATCCTCTGTGGGAGAGTTTGTAAAGACACCCAAATATTCATATTTTTTCAATTCTGTAAATATTTCAATTAGTCTATCGTATGAACGTTGAAATTCTATGTTGTTGGTGGTTGTATTGACAATGTTCTCTAAAGAATTAGCCTCATCAAGTAAGCTTTTATATGGATAATATTTATCAAGTAATGCTTGGATGCGGTTCTTTTTTTTCTCTATAGTTTTTTGTTTGTAAGCTAAATGACGTCGCGGTTTTGCCATATATATCAAATTTGTAACACCACACATAAGAAAATAACCAACAACCGCAGTGAGCACTTTCTCATATAGGAGAGAGGTATTGTCTGTGAATTCGCATATGCAACAGAAACTCCAGAACAAAAAACCGATTTTAGCAGGTGGAAGTAGTATAGTATTTATTATATAAGAAAAATCGATAAGAAACATTTTGATCGAAACCATATTTTCACTAAAAGGCAATTCATAACCGCAATATTGACATTTTTTACGCTTGGATTCTTCTCCGCAGTTAGGACATTTCATAATTAAATCCTCGTTCTCTTTAACTTTTTAAAGTTCATAATTTTTTCGGTGTATCCCAGCAACCGAGCAATTTGATCCGCTGGCATATCGGGATGCTCTAAAATTAACTCATCTGGTATAAGCAGTTCGGCTGCGAAAGTATTTGCCTCAATCTCCATTTTAGATGTAAGCAGCAAAGTTTTGTTTCTTATAAAATAACAGTCTTCTTTGCGGTGCATGATGGAGTGAGCCAATTCGTGAGCCATTACAAGTCGCATTTCATTTTCTTCTAATTCCTCGTTAAGGAATATGCACTTATGATTTTTGAGAAACATATAGCACCCTGCTCGACTACCAAGAGATCCGATTTGTACCTCTACATTCAAATACTGTGCAAGATCATATGGGTTTCTGGTATTAAATTTTTTTACATAATAGTTGACCAATTGCTTTATGTCTTTCCTCAATTATGTATCACCTGCTTAATTATTTTTATTAGGATTGTATTTTTCTTTGTTAATAGGTTTCAACCTTCGTATCATCAGTTCTATTTGCCCGAGTAGCAATTCGGCATCCTCTTCTGGAATAGGCTCACCATCATATGAGAGAGGTCCGTTGGAACCGCTTTTCAATTTAGAGCGAATATTTTCCATGTCTTTTGCTATATCTCTTTCATCAGCTGCGGATAAGCCGCTAGTAGATTCAGATGTGTCATTGTTATCAGATAACAAGAAATCTAGAGAAACATGAAAGTAATCAGCTATTTGCTTTAATTTATTCGCATTTGGTTTGCTTGTACCTAATTTGCTGATATATCCCTTGCCAAATCCGAGGTCCTCTTCAAGCTTGTTCATTGATACTCCATGTTCTCTGCATAATAATTTTATGCGCTCCTTCAGTGTCATTATATGCGTCCTCCAAGTTCTGAAAAAATCGCAAAAATAATTATTGACATTCTGAAAAAATCGCGTATAATAAAAACATAAGGTTCTGAAAAAATCGCAAAAAAGAGAATGTCTGAAATTATTTTTTAATTTTGTTTGGCAACTTGATTATAGAATATTTTCAGAGGTCAGTCAATATAAAATTGTGATATTTTCAGAACCGGCATATAAAGGAGGTGAGTATTACGTCGGAAAATATTTTTGACAAAATATCAAAAAAAGCGTCAGACAGGGGCATATCCATCAATTCTCTGGAAAAAAAAGCAGGAATAGCAACAGGAAGCGTTTATAAATGGAACACAGTAAGCCCAACGGTTAGAAATTTGTCAAAGGTAGCAGGAGTTCTTGATTGTACTGTTGATGAACTTCTGGAATAAAGGCTACCACATCATCTGTCCAATTATCTGGACAGTAAATAAGAAGGGAGATGAGATGTGACGGAACATTTAAATGAGCCGGTATTTACTGAAACGGATACGAAAAAAGTAGATGCCCTGCTGTATCAGGC